>Ga0210050_1001664_pt1 | contig 23118 bp, 22 predicted proteins | sample CryGey132114_all_FD_185463 | JGI IMG/M metagenome (GOLD analysis project Ga0210050, IMG submission 185463) | Groundwater microbial communities from aquifer - Crystal Geyser CG22_combo_CG10-13_8/21/14_all (SPAdes) (version 2) | ecosystem: Environmental > Aquatic > Deep subsurface > Groundwater ... | reverse complement strand
AGTAAAATTATTGAAATTAAATATTTATTTGCTTTCATTTTTTTGTGAAAGAAAAAGAAGAAAGGCAATAAATAAATTTAAGGAAGCGGCCAGCAAAGCGGTATTGGTAATTCCCAGCCAAGGTATTAATAAAAATCCCGCCCCCAGACTTCCAGCTGCCGAACCAAAAGAATTGAACGAATACAGCCTTCCAACGTCCTTTCCCATTTCTGCCAAATTAACATAAGCTCTGTTTACCACCGGCCAAGTTGCCCCGAACAAAGTAGCCGGGACAATCAAAACCAAAAAAGCCAATATAAATTGGAAAAACTGAAATCCAGGAACTCCCAACAAATAAAGATAAACAGAAGGCAATGTTTTGAATAAAGAAAGCGCTATCAGACCATACGCTCCTATGCCAAAAGACAATCCGGCAAATAATAATGCCGGATTTTTTGACCTGTCAGCCAGATTTCTGAAGAGAAACGCCCCTAAGACAAAGCCTATCATAAGGGCGGTTAGCATGGCAGATACCGCATAAATGGTTGAACCGAAAATCAACTGGAGCGGCCTTGTCCAAACTACCTCATAAATAAGGGCAGTCATCCCGCTTATGGCAAAACCAAATAGTAAAATTATTCTTAATGTATCTCTTTTTAAGATTTTATTCCCTCCCATTTTTAAAAAATATTTAGGCGCTAAAAGAACCTATTTTCGACAAACATCTTTTACCCAGCGGCCGCCTTTTTCAAGGCATTCTTCTTTCTGCTTCTCCGCCAGCCATTTTCCATAACCGGCCATAACCAAATTATAGGCGCCATCTTTATCAAGGCCGATCGTTTCGCAACTTTCTCCTTCGAAAGCGCACTGGCAATAGTGAGAGTCAATTATTTTTCCGCAATAATCCTGCTGAATATCGTAACTGCCAGTCAAAACCAAAATGGAACCTTGAAAAAAATCGAAATTAAAATAAACCGCCGCAATAATAATCGCTGCAACAAAAACCGCTGCCATGCCGATGATAAATTTCTTATTCATAAATTTAGGAAAATTACTCATTAATTTCAAATGCTATTTTTTCTCTGGTCGACTCCAAAGCAAAAATCAATTGTATTTTTTCCGCGTTTTCGTCTACATCGGTAAAGAAAACATATCCTTCCTGGATAATTCTGGGATAAATATTCATATTCCTGCCAAACTCTTTCAAGTCGGGAACATATAACGAAACCGCCGGATCGGGATTGTATCTGTTGCCACGGTCGTCGCTCAAACCGATCAGCAGGTTTTCGGTTTTGTCATAAGAAGGATTGAAAACTTTTATTTGAAAAGCGAGATATCTTCTGGAAATTCTTTGATAATTTTCGTCTAACTCAAGCGCCGAGTAGGAGGATTCTTCCACGTCGTAAACATTGATTTCTAAGGCGCCGAGTTTTGCGGTTTGTTCCGCCCCGAAAACGGCGGACGGCTCTCCCTCAAAAAGAATGGCGTCTTTATCGCTTAATCCGGCAGAGGGTTCGCCTTCTTTTTCTTTCACGCCGGACTGCCAGATTAATCCGATAATTGCTATGCTCAAAACCAGAATCACGAGGACAATCGTTTTTCTTTCCTTGAGCAATATTGCGAATTGTTGGTTCATAATGCTTTAATTATAGCAAAAAAAGGCTTAAAAGTATCTTAAGTAATTTCGACCGCTGCTATCGCTTCTATCTATTCTACCAAAATAAAAAAACGCGCGCAAACGCGTTTTTCCCAATCTCTACTGCGGTATCAGTTACTTTAAGTTGTCCCGAACTATGTTATTCGGTCTCAGATGAAGGCCTTGAGACCAACGCCTTGGAATTAGTTTGAGAATTCTCACAAACCAATTCCAATCGACACTCTTTTTTTAAATTGTCAAAAACAATTTAAAATGTAGTGATCCACGCACAGGTTCCCCTACGCGTGCCTTGTTACGACTTCACCCTTATCACTGGCCTTACCTTAGGTCCGATTGCTCGGAACTTCGGGTACTGTCAGCTCTCTTGGTGTGACGGATTGGGATAATTTGAGATTATTTCCCGTTCCCACTGATCGTACGAATTTCTCGTAATCAGCGAGTCCTACCTAAATTTTTTTCGAAAATTTTGGTAGGTTTTGTCCTTCCCGAACACGCATTTGCGTGCTTGGTACTATGACGCAGCTGACTTCCTAGAAAGCGATAATCTCATATCTTTCTAGGATCTCCTTGGGTCACTTAATTAACTATTCCTAACATCCCATGAAAGAAAAAAACCTGCGACTTCCTTCCGACCGCCCAACGGAAGTCGTCTTTCTTTATTATTTCACGGGCTGTTATTTGCCTCAAGCCCTTCATCCTTTCTCCTTACGGATCAGGACTGCTAATTTTTTTTGGCTACTCAACACATAATGTCTTGAGATGGGATTTTAACCCATTAGCTAATTAAGCTGCCAAGCACAGTTAATTGGCGGTGAGTACAAGATTCAGGAACGTATTCATCGCGCCGTGGCTGATACGCGATTACTAGCGATTCCGGCTTCATGAGGTCAGGTTGCAGACCTCAATCCGAACTGAGGGGCCGTTTGATGGGGTTAGCTCCGCCTTGCGGCTTGGCAACCCATTGTCGGCTCCATTGTACCATGTGTGCAGCCCAGGGCATCAAAGGGCCATGCTGATTTGGCGTCATCCTCACCTTCCTCCCGGTTAACCCGGGCAGTTTCGCCTGACAAATAAAACAGGCAATGAGGGTTGCGCTCGTTATCGCACTTAAGCGTACGCTTCAGAGTACGAGCTGACGACAACCATGCAGCACCTGGGTTAGTGTCCTTGTGAGAAGCCCTGACTTTCATCAGAGTTTCACTAACCTTTCAAGCCCTGGTAAGGTTCCTCGTTTGTTGTCGAATTGAGCCACATGGTCCACCGCTTGTGTGAATCCCCGTCTATTCCTTTGAGTTTTAGCCTTGCGGCCGTACTTCCCAGGCGGGATACTTAACAGGTTTCCTTCGCCACCTGAAGGGTCGACACTTCAGATAGCCAGTATCCATAGTTTACAGCATGGACTACAAGGGTCATCTTGTAGATTTGTTTGTTATTTTCCGTATTACTACGGAGATCGGACTATATCATTTTCTGAATCGTCGATATCTCTGTTTTTTTTCTACGAGATATTTTTCTACCATGTCGAACGGAAATTTTGTTCGTTCAACGATTTCAGAAATCCAGCGTTGTTGTAATTGAGAATCTCTATAAAGAAGAATTACTTTTGATAGCATTGAAGCTACGGGTATATATGGAAGAATAATCCTTAAGAATTTTTTCAGTTCTTCGCTAGAACGAATCCATAATCGGTAATATTCGACAGTTTTCTCATCTCGTTTGCGAACAATCTTTCCAAGCGCAACTTTTACCTTCCATACCTTAAGCAAATACTGAGCTAATATTTTTTGCTCCTTCGGTGAAAAAGAATCGGTACAAAACACTCCGCGTTTGCCATTACCGACTAATGAACCGTCGTCAAGCCACCATAATGCTAATGATAATGGTGTAAGCTTATTCAACCATTTCCGGCGTATTATAAGACGATTATTCTTATGTGTAAGCCGGCACAACTCCGTCAGTTCTTCTAATGCAAGGCTTTGATAGCGCAATTTTTCTCCCCCAAAACCGTCTGCCTTTTGTTTCCACCAGCAAGATTCTCCAGAAATTTCTTTCAATTGTTGAACTTTCCAGAAAAAATATTCTTGCTGATTTACTGAATGTCGAAAAGAAAAACGCGCATTTTTATAAGGTTTCTGAATCTTTAAAGATCCATCACCTAATAAAGAGCCTAGAATAATTTCTTTACATTGATCCGACAAAAATGATTTAATCATTTTCTATCTTCTTTTTTTACATAGTCTCTACGGGGGAAGAAGAAACTTATATAAGTTTCTTCGACCTTCCCTCGGGATTACCCATTCGACTTCAATTTCTAATGGGTTTCCCCGATACAGCTAGATGCTCGCTTCGATGTCGCCATCGAAGAGGACACCATTCGTCCCGCTTTAGCGAGACAAGGATTTATCTAATCCTTTTTGCTCCCCATGCTTTCGTCTCTCAGTGTCAGGGCCGCCCCAGCTGGATGCCTTCGCTTTTAGGATTCCGGTCGATATCAACGGATTTCACCCCTACACCGACCGTTCTACCAGCCCCTAACGCCCTCTAGTTTAGAAGTATCTCTGGCGTTCCTAAGGTTGAGCCCTAGGCCTTTGACCAGAGACTTTAAAAACCACCTACAGACTCTTTACGCCCAATAAATCCGGATAACGCTTGGGGTACTCGTATTACCGCTTCTGCTGGCACGAGTTTTGACACCCCTTATTCCTGAGGTACCGTCAACCGCCTTGCGGCGGATTCCTCCCCCAGAAAAGTTCTTTACACCCCGAAGGGTTTCTTCAAACACGCGACGTCGCTGGTTCAAGGTTTCCCTCATTGACCAATATTCTCGACTGCTGCCTCCCGTAGGAGTGAGGTCCATGTCGCAGTACCTCTGTTGGGGGCTGTGCTCTCACACCCCCTACCCGTCATAGCCTTGGTAGGCCATTACCCTACCAACTAGCTGATAAGACGCGGGCCTATCCCATTCCGGATTGCTCCTTTACCCTTAGGATTGCTCCCAGGGACTATCGGGGATTAGTCCGCCTTTCGGCGGATTATACCCGTGAATGGGGCTAGTAACCCACGTGTTGCTAACCCATCTGCCGCTATACTTCGGCCTTGCGGCCAAAATACCGCTCGACTTGCATGCCTTATCCACGTCGCCAGCGTTCATCCTGAGCCAGGATCGAACTCTCAAAAAATAATAGATTCGGGACAACTTAAAATAACCGAAACTTAACTTGTTTAAGTTAAGGTTTGAAAGATGATTCTTTTGAATCATCGCACTAACTGATATGTTGACTCAAACATTATTCGCTAGGCGAAGAAGATGAATCTTCTTCTTCACCTTCGTCCCGCCGTTGCGGGACTCGGTTTTTAAAGTCCATCCTTCTGCTATCAGACAAAAAATCAGGAAGAGATTTCCTGATTCTCTAATCCCCTTTTTGGCTACCTCGCTTTACTTACAGCAACTCGTTTTCTTTTTTGCTTTCTTTTTAGCCATACCCAGTATATCAACTTCCAGAACCAAACGCTTATTCGCAACACTGATTCTGAATTATTATTTTATGCCCATCATATCAACTCCCAGTTAGATTATTCTATCGCGTTTGGTTTGTTTTGCGAATAACTGGAAGTTGTATTACTGGGCATACAATTAATCTTCTGGTTTCAATTTTACTTTTTTAAAATTGTTTGTCAAGCCCTGAGTCCCGATTACGCAATCGGGACGAAAGCGAAAGAAGAAGAACGAGAAGATCTTCTTCGCACGCCGAACTCCGATATAATCGGGACGCAGGTAAAAAAGAGGATTTATCCTCTTTGACTACGAAGGGGTAAACTTCATCGCCAACCGTCCGGTATTAGACGTCCCACGTCTAACATCCATACTCAATTATTTAAGTAAAGACTCAAAATCACTTTTAACCCTTCCTTCTTTCGTTGGAAAAATATCTACTGGTAAATTATTTAAAAATTCAGCCAAGCCGTTATTTATATTTTCTCTAATTTTACCGCGATTCCATTTTGGTTTTTCTTTCTCTATTCTTTCTTTTGTAAGATGTGCTAAATATTTATTTATTTCGTGCATCCCATTATTAAATGGCAATTCAATAACTATTTTTCGCACTCCAAAGTCAAAATAATTTATATCGTCTGGATATTGTTTATCTTGAAAAAAATCAAAAAGATTTCTGGCATGGATAAGAAAAGATTCTAAAAGTGCATTATTTTCTACACCACATCTTGAGGAAGGAACATACACATAGTTAGGCTGGAAAAAAGACTCATTGAGCATCCACATTTCGTAATAAAGTTTATCAAGAACTGATTTTTTTTCTTCTAGATTCATATCTTATCTTTGATTTTTTCTCTCATGAATTTATTTTAGAAATTATTAGAAATACCTCTTTTACAATTTGCTTCCCATCCTTTATAATATCCTTCAACCGTAGAATAGTCTTTATACTTTTCGCATTGTTCTGAAGACAATCCAAGTTCACCGCACATAAGCCAAGCATTATCGATAAGCCGTTCTCTTTTATCTCTTTCGTTTTGAGCCTTGACGATGCACGAATTTACCCAGATCTGAAATTCTTGCGTCTGTTGTTCTTTTAGTGCTTGCTACTGTGCTTCTTGTTGCTTTTGTGCTGTTTCTTGTTGCAACGAGTTAATTTGTTCTTCAAGTAGTTGCATCTTTAGTTCTTCTTGCTTCTGTTGCCCTATACTTGCTTGCTCTTTTCTAATTTGTATTGGCCGCCATTGAAACCAATAAAAAGCACCACCAATAAACAAGGCAATGATTATGATCCACCAATATTCCTTAATTTTTTCTTTCATATTCCTATTTTAAAGATAGCTCCGTTTAGGCGAAAGTTCAAGGCAAACAAAAAATCACCTTATTGGGCGATTCTTAATTAAACTTTTTCTAATACAATGGTTCTATATTTGCAGTCCACTATTGCTTTGTAGCCGAACTTAGAAAAAAAGCTAATGCCAGCTAATGGCAAACTTTCGGATATCAAAACTTGAATATAATTTTCCGCTCCTTCCATTGCCGCAATAGCAAGAGCTACGGGAATTTCAACGATCTGGCCATTAGCAATTTGCGTTTTAGTAACACCAACAACTTTAAGACCAAGCTCTTTTGCTATTTTTGGAGTCACTTGCAAATCGCCAGTAAAGCCGGTATCTAAAATAACAAAAGGGGCTTGTACGGACTGCCCCCAACCAATAACAACTTTTATAAAGGGTGTATTTTCTACAAAAACGCCACTTACCATATTTATTATTTATTTTCAGCAAAAGATCTAGCCATAGTTTCGGCCACATCAAAACCTATTTTCACGACATAAAAAACTTTATTAGAATGATTTTGTCTGGCCGATTCTAACGCCTCGGCACTCGTATTGCCAAGATAGGCCTTTTTACTATCGATATCTATTGCTAAAAACTTCCCCCTTTCTTTGGGATCATAATTAACCTTAATCTGTTCGTATATTTTTGCCCCCTCTTCGGCTATTTTCTGAATGTTGGCATTTTTGATTAGCTCTTCGTTGCTTGTATCCATAAATTTTTATCTAGTATCTAAACTTAACAAGTTTATTATATATTTTACCAAACCATAGTACAAGAGCCGAGGAGAGGATTCGTCCCAGTAGTAGAAGCTTCGCTTCACTACGGGACTGCACCCTACGGAGCTTGAACCCACCGACCTACTGTTTATCCCGTACAACAATGCCTTTATCTTGAGCCGTCCCCGAGGCTCGAACTCGGAACCTTTTGTTTACAAAACAAATGCTCTGCCATTGAGCTAGGACGGCATTGTATACGGGACTTCGCTTCGCTCGCAAAACCGCTGCTCCCCGCCCCGTAGTGAGCTTTGCTCTGCCGCTGAGCTACCCAGGCGGATTTCCTTGTGTGGGATCGGTGGGCTTTTTAATCTCGTCCCAATATTTGTCGTTTTCGTCGGATTTCTTTTCCTGCGAACGCTTTCTTAGTCTTTGAAGCCAGTTGGAGGTTTTATTGTCGGTTTTTAAGGTTAAGATTCTGATTTTGGAAAGTATTTTTTGCAGGATTATTTCGGTGGGAAGCCCCCTGAAAGGCCTGGAAGTTTTTATTTTTGAAAATAATTCTTTCCAGTTAAAATTAACGGGCTGGGGTTTTTGCAGCTCTAAAAGCAAGGGGATTTTTTGAAAAATCATTATCCCGATGCCCGCCAGACTGCAGAGTAAAATAATTAAAGCAATCAACTCCAACATATGCTAAAGCGTTAGATTTCGTATCTAATAAATCTTTTTACGGTGATATTCTCGCCAAGTTTGGCCACATACCCGTTAATCAAATCCTTTACTGTTTCGGCCGCGTCTTTGATCCACGGCTGTTCCAAAAGAGGAACGCTGTCCCCCATTGCGGCAATCTGCAAACACAATTCGTGAGCCAAATTGCGGAAGTCCTGGGATTTCCCGACAAAGTCCGTCTCGCAATCTAATTCCAGAAGAACGCCGATTTTTTTATTCGGGTGGATATAACTGTCAACTATTCCCTGGCAGGTTTCTTTGCCGGTTCTCTTTTGAGCCAAATCCTTGCCCCATTTCTTCAAAATTTCCTTGGCTTTCTTCATATCGCCTTTTGCCTCCTCGAGGGCCTTTTTGCACTCCACAACGGAAACAAGCGTTTCTTCCCTGAGTTGTTTAATTTGGTCGATAGTTACCATCGTAATATTTTTATTTGGCGAAGAGGATTTCGTCCTCTTCTTCACTTTCGTTCCGCCGTTGCGGGACTCGGTGTTTGAGTTTTCGGTTTCGCTTTCAGTATGGCATCCTTTATTTTTTCGAGTATGTATTTTACCGAAACGACGGCGTCGTCGTTGGCCGGTATAGGATAATCGGCCAGGGTCGGGTCGACATTGGTGTGGGCAATCGCAATTATCTTAATCCCCCGCATTTTTGCCTCTTTTATCGCCGATATTTCTTTTTTCATGTCTGCGACAAAAATTGCGTCGGGAAGCTGGGCCAAATTTTTAATGCCGCCGAATTTCGATTCCAATTTCAGAAGTTCTTTGTCAAAAATAGCTCTTTCTTTTTTTGTATATTTTTCCAACTCTCCTTCGGCTTTTTTTCTTTCCAAATCCTTGAAATAATCGACTCTTTTTTTGATGTTTTCGAAATTCGTAAAAGTTCCGCCTATCCATCTCTCAGAAACGTAAGGCAAGCCGCACTCTTCGGCGGTGGCTTTTAACATATTCTTCATCTGAATTTTAGTCCCGATCAAAACCAAATTTTTATTTTCCGAAATAAGCTCTTGGATAAACTTTAAGGCCTCTTTGAATTTTTCCGCCGTCTTTTCCAGATCGATAATGTGCACGCCGTTCCTCACTCCGAAAAGATAGGGCTTTATTTTGGGATGAATTTTTGAAGTGCGGTGGCCCAAATGCAAACCGGCCTGAGCCATTTCCTCGGAGCTTAATTTGAAATCGGTTTCTTTTATTTTTTTCTTGGTTTCTGGCATATCCAGTATATCAACTTCCAGAACCAAACGCTTATTCGCAACGCTGATTCTGAATTATTATTTTATGCCTGTAATACCAACTCTCAGTTAAACTATTCTACTGCGTTTGGTTTGTTTTGCGAATAACTGGAAGTTGTATTACTGGGCATATTTTTCTATATACCACAGAAGATGAAAGAAAACAATAGAATCTTGATTTATAATAAAATATTTGTTATATTGTATGAGTCAATGCTCAAAGAGCTAAAGCTCTTTTCGACAGAGCTTCTATATATAATAAAATAATAAATGTAAAACTCTGTGAAACAAGACATCCATCCAAAATATTATCCTCAGGCCAGGGTTCAATGCGCCTGCGGCAATACCTTCACAGTAGGCTCCACAAAAGAGTTCCTTGAAGTTGAGATTTGCTCAAAATGTCATCCTTTTTATACCGGTAAAGAAAAAATGATGGATACTATGGGACAGGTTCAAAAATTCAGAAAAAGATTGGCAAGAAAGGAAGATTTGAAAAAGAGAAAAAGAAGATAATATGCCGGGAATCGAAAACGTTAAAAAGGAATACGAAGAAATACTTCAACAACTCAGCGACCCTGAGTTGATTTCAAATACGCAAACGCCAGCGAAGCGTGGAGAAGAACGAAGTTCTTCGACTTGGGATAAAGGCGATGAATCTAAAGATTCATCTTCGTCCTCAGCTTCCGCTCGAACATTTGAAGAACTATTGAAAAGGAAAAATTATCTGGAAAAGGTGATTGAAAAAACAAAAGAGTTAGATGATATTAAAAATAGAATTGAAGAAAATAAAGAAATTTTGAAATCAAAAGACGACCTGGAGCTGGTTTCCTTGGCTGAAACCGAAACAGGCCAGCTTCAGGAAAGAGAAAAGATTTTGGAAAAAGAACTGGATAAATTGATTGAGGCGAAATCTCAACCGTTATCGGGAGAAAAAAACACAAGAGGAGGATCGGTAATCGTGGAAATCAGAGCCGGCGCGGGCGGAGAAGAAGCGGCTTTGTTTGTCGGCGATCTGTTTAAAATGTATTCCAAGTACGCCCAACTGCAGGGATGGGGGCAGAAAACTCTGGATTCCCGGCCTTCGGAACTCGGCGGGTTCAAAGAAATAGTTTTTGAATTGAAAGACGGGGATGTTTTTTCCAAAATGCAATTTGAGGGCGGGGTCCACCGGGTTCAGAGGACTCCCGAGACCGAAAAGCAGGGCCGGATCCACACTTCGACCGCTTCCGTCGCCGTATTATTGAAACCCAAAGAAACGGAACTGAAACTCAGCCCCGCTGATTTGAAAATCGACGTATACAAATCTTCCGGCCCGGGCGGGCAATACGTAAATAAAAGAATGACGGCCGTCAGAATCACCCACCTGCCTTCAGGCCTTATTGTCACTTCCCAAACGGAAAGAAACCTCCAACAGAATAAAATAAACGCAATTAGCATTCTGGGGGCGAAGCTTTTAGAGAAAAAAATAATGGACGAAGAGGAAAAAATGGGAGATAAAAGAAAAACCCAGATAGGCCGGGCAAAAAGGGCGGAAAAAATCAGAACGTATAATTTCCCCCAGGACAGGATAACCGACCACCGGATTAAAAAGAGTTTCCACAATATCGAAAAAATAATGGAAGGAGAATTGGACTCTATTATTGATTCCCTTCAATCTGCTTGATGTCTTCTTCGTACTGGCGGGCAATCGACATCACCGAATTTCCATAGAATTCTTCCCATTTTGACCACGAATTCCCGGAAAAATAACGCATTACGGCTCTAAATTCGTTTTCCATCGCTCCTAAATCTTTCAAATATAAACCGGCGGCAAGGAAAGCATCTTTTATGTTCCAGGGATCGGCCGTCTTCCCGGTAACAGCTTTAACTTTTTCATCGTATCCGCTTTTTGAATTGGCCCAGGTGCTGGGAATAAACTGGGCGGGCCCCATCGCTCCTCCCCAGCCGACGCTCATCGGACAGGAAACCGGAGTATAATAAGGATCTCTGCCCAATGATTTGGTGATTTCCAAAAAATAAGAAACATCTCTTAAAGGATTCATCACCCGAGAAGATGATTTTCCGCTCAATACTATCGCTCCCTCTCCGGTCGAGAGATTTTTCAAATAGCACTGGCCGACGTTTTTCCCTATATTCGATTCCTGGGTCAAAACTGCGAGCAAAAGAGCGGGACGAATGCCGGTTACGGTGCTGACATATTTGGCGATATCGTAGGCCTCGCCGAACGTGGGAGCTTCGGGCACGCCGATCAATTCAAAGATTCTCGCTTTGATTTCCGCCGCCTTTTTTTCAGCTTCCGTTTTTTTCTTGATAGACGCCTGATATTCAGCTTCCGTCAGTTTCAGGTAGGAGTCCTTTTGTTTTTTCGTGGCTTCGCTTTCTTGTTTCTGAAGGCTCCTAATGGATACCAAATTCTCCAAGTCTTGTTTTTCGTCGTCTAAAGATTGTTTCTGGGTTTCTAAACTGGTTTTCAGGTTTTTTATCTCGCCCAAAAGTTTCTGGGTTTCGGAGTTTAAAATCTCCAGATTCATCAGATTATCGAAGAAACCGGAAAGTTTCTCTTCCGAAACGAGAATTTCAATAAGGGATTTTTGGTCTTCTTCGCTAATCGACTGCAGAATATCGGCTAAATTGCTTCTCGAATCTATGATTTTTAAGGAGATCTGGTCTATCGAGCTCTCCGTGTCTTTCACCTGCAAAGTGAGGTCTTTTACCATTAAATTGCTCTGAGAGATCTGAAGGTTAAGCTTGTCGATCTGTTTTTTTAAAATGGAAATCTGATTATTAAGAGTGTTCTTTTCTCCCTGTGTTTTCGTAATGTCTTCTTCGTATTGGCTTATTTCCGCTTCCAGTTTTTTTAATTCTTCCTCAAGGGCCTGACGTTCTTCTGAAGGAAGAGTTTCAGCTGAGGTAAAAAAAATCGGCACGAAATACGCCGAAATCAAAAAGAAAACAATGGAAAAAATTATTTTTTTGTTTTTAAAACTCAAAAACCTCATTTGGTTTTTTCCTGCGCCTTTTGGGCGGGCTGCACTTTGGCGGCAGGCTCCGCTTTCTCTGCTTCTTCCTCTTCTCCCTTCTTTTCTCCTCCCACCTTCTCCACTTCTTCCACTTTTTCTTCAACAGGTTTCGCCAATTCTTCTTCCACTTTTTCAGGCAGTACGACAGAGGCGACGATCTCCTGCTGGTCTCTGATAATTTTCACGCCTTGGGGCAGAATCAAATCCTTGATCAAAACAACGTCTTGGAGAGTCTTCAATTTTTCAATATCAACCTTAATCTCATGGGGAAGATTTTGGGGCAAAGCTTTGACTTGCACCTCGTGAATATTCTTAACCAGAGTTCCTCCCAGGTCTTTCACCGCCAGAGATTCTCCTTCAAATACCAAAGGAATGTTGGCCGCAATTTCTTCGTCTAATCTTGGCTGATAGAAATCAATGTGAATTGGCTTTTGCGAGATGGCGTCTGTTTCTACCGCATGGATTAAAACCAGAAAATTCTTTGAGTTAACTGTCAGAGAGATCAAAGAACTTCCTCTAGCTTTCGCGTAAATTTTTTCGAATTCCTTTAAGTTTATTTCCAAAGAAAGAGATTCTGTTTTTGGCCCGTATAAAACCGCGGGCGCAATGCCCATTTTTCTCAGATTTTTTACTTTTTTTCCCAAATCTTTTCTGATTGTGGCAGATAAAACTAGCATTTATTTTTACTTCCAGTCAATGAAGCTATCGCTTCATTTCCACGCTTCGCTTCGCTTGCGTGAATAATTTAATCTTTTCTTCCACTATTTTTTGAACCGCATCTATCGATTCTTGCATGTACTTATATGGAGTGGTCTCTTCCGGATTTTCCTCCAGCACCCTCTTTAGAGTATTGGTAAAAGATAATCTTAGCTCGGTGTTGATGTTAATTTTTCTGATGCCCGTTTCTATTGCTGTTTTTATGTCTTCTTCCGGGACTCCGGAACCTCCGTGCAGAACAAGAAATACCCTGTCCCCCACTTTTTCTTTGATTTCTTTCAGTCTCCGGAGATTAATGTGGGGTTTTTTGCCGAAAGAGTCAACGCCGTGAAAAGTTCCGATGTTTATCGCCAAACTGTCAACTTTGGTTTCGTTTATGAATTTCAAGGCTTCGTCGGGGCTGGTCAGATCCTCCTCGCTTATTTCTATCTTTTCTTTATGAAGTTCAGAGCTCCCTTTTATGATTCCAACCTCTCCCTCAACCCACACTCCTTTTCCACGGCAGTATTTCACAACTTTCTTCGTGACTTCTATATTTTCTTCCAGAGGAAGTTTCGAACCGTCAAAATGAACCGCATCATAACCTGAATCCGTCGCCTCTTTAATATACTCGAAAGTCCTTCCGTGGTCAAGATTCAAGAAAATAGACAGGCCAATTTCTTCTTTAAACGACCCAATCAGAGCCGCCGCCTGCCTTAATCCGATAAATTTGCTTTCGCCTTCGGACGTCCCGATGATTACCGGGCTTTTTAAATTCCGGCAAGCCCCCACAATCGCCCGAAGCGTTTCCAAATTGGAAATATTAAATTGGCCGATCGCGAATCTTTCTTTCCGGGCTTTCTCAAAATATTTTTTTATTTTTGCAGACATAATCCTTTATATGAACACTTTTCTTTTATTACCTTAACTTTCGGCCATTTCTGGTTTTTTGTTAACAACCCTTCTTTTGCGCCCCATTTTGTAATAGCATAGCTTGAATTTGCCATGGCCAGCTGAATGGCGTAAACAATGTCGTTTTTTTTAATCATGCCCGAAACAAAGCCCGATCCGAAAGCATCTCCTGCTCCGGTTCCGTCAACGCCCTTCGACTTCAAGGATGCCGCCCGGTAAAGATATTCCCCGTCCGAGACCACCGCGCCTTCCCCTCCCTTTGTCATTATCGCAATTCCTTTCGTCATCTCGTCAATTTTTTTAAAAACCTCTTTTTCTTTCCGGTAAGGGATTTTGGTGAGCAAAGACGCCTCTTCCCTGTTTAATATCAAAATATCGATTTTATTCAAAATTCTTTCCAGGATTTTTTGGGGCAGAGTCAATTGATTGTAGCCGGGATTAAAAGCCACTTTAATCTTATTTTTCTTTGCAAAATCAACCAGCTCCTGCGTAAGCAAGGCGAGCTTTCCGGAAAAAGGAGCCAGATAAAACCAGCGGCTTTTTTTGATTTCCGCCCAGGGAATGTCTTTCTTGGAAAGAAGATCCGACGCCCCCCGATAAACCAAAATCGTCCTGTCCTTTCCGGGATAAACCAGAAAAACCGAAAGATTGGTGGGCTTGATTTTCGTTTTCCGGACGAAACCGGCTTCGATTTTGAGCTTTTTCAATTCTTCGATTATCAAGTTGCCGAAAAAATCGCTGCCAACCATGCCGCAATAAGCGACTTTAAACCCCTGGTTTTTAAAAGTAACGGCCGTATTCGTTCCGCCGCCGCCCGAGAAAAATAAAATATCTTCCACCTCGGTCTTCGATCCCAAAGCAAGGCAGATTCCTTCGCCCGTAACGAATTTTTCTCCGGGCAAAGACAGGAATTTTTTTGACTTCAGATAAATGTCCCGGGTCGCCGACCCGAAAGTTATGATATCGTACATAGTTTTTATGAAAGTTTTATTTGTAAAGTTAAATCGTAATCTTTAAATTCGGATTTGTGATAAAAATCTATACCTAATTTATTTTCAGCAGAAGCCGTAACAGACAAGTAATTAATCCTATTTTTCTTACACCAATTTATAAAATTTTTTATTAATTTAGCACCTAAACCCTTATTTCTAAATCTCCTGTCAATAAAAATACTTCCCAAATAGGCATACCGGGCTCGTTTGCGCCATGGTATTTTTTTTTGCCATACCGCCGTTTAAGTATCCGACTATTTTATTTTTATTTTCTACAACTTCACAGAAATTTTCTTTTTTAACAATAGCATTCTTAAAAAACTTCCTGCCTTCCTTGCCGTATGTCCAATTTACGTCTAGGGTTTTATCGAATTCCCTGTACTCTTTTAGAAATAATTTACGATTTAGCCTTAAAATATCTTTCAAATCATTAACAGTGGCCTTCCTAATTAAAATTTTAACCTTCGCCATATAAAATTTATATTTCTTTAATTTTTAATCTAAACAGTACCACGGACTAGTTCGTGGTACTGTTTGTTGTTTTATTGGAGGGCGTAAAAATCAATGCCTCTTTTTCGTTTTTAAGCTTATCTCCTCCCAGGGATTCTGAAATTTCATCAATCAAATTAAATAAAAGAAAATGAAGCGGGTATTTTTGTTTTAAACTCTCAAAAGAAGAATTGGCAGTTCTGGCCCATTTCTTCTGAGTTTTTAATTTTTTCTTCCGGCTTTCCAATAATCTTTTAATAATTATTTTATAACCGTCCCCACTTCTTGTTAATGATTTTTGAACGTTAGTAACTTTTCCTCTCCCCACCCCTAATAATTGAGCTATTTTCTCATAAGTAAATCCGGCCATTAAGAGAGCTGCTACCTCTATTCTTCGCATCAAAGTGGTAATTTCATCTGGCGTCAATAAGTCCTTAAAAAACAAACGTACCTCTTCTCTGGTTTTTAAAGAAGCTATCACGTCATAAAATTCTCCTATCATTTGGATCCTCTTTTCTTTTGGTAAACTGTTTAAGTGAAACCTTCCCATTTTTTATCTTTATTTATATTCTATATTAAATAGTACCATAGACTAGTCCGTAGTACTATTTTAATTTTTAACTATTTTTTCTTACTAAGAGATAAGATTGTTTTAATGACGGTGTCGGGATTCAGAGACATTGATTCGATTCCTTCTCTTATTAAATATATTGATTTACTCTTAATATTTTATTAACCGCTGCCTCTAAAATTTTCTGTCTTTCCTGGTGAACTCCAAAGCCAATCTCATCATAAAATTTCTTTAATTGTTTAGCCCCGATATAAATACTCCACATATTTTCTCTATTACTTCTTAAGGAAAGCTCACAAGTATATCCTAATAATTTAAATAATTTATAAATATACTCTATTTCTCTTTCGTTTCTCATTTCGATTCTAACATATCTACTTTTATTTAAATAAGCCGTCCCTTCGCCTATCATCATTCCTCTAATATAAGCAGCCGCTAATTTTTTGTCACATAAACATAAATTTTTAATTGTATTTTCTAAAGACAGAATTAAATCAATGAGAATTGCTTGATCGCAGCAAATTTTATACACAAATCCTTTCTTTCTTTTCCATCTGCATATCTGAGTTTTAATTTGGAAGTTATCTAAATTAAAGTATTTTTTAAGATAATCGTAGTATTCCTCAGTAAAAACTTTATCGTCAGGAATACGAATTAAAAGATAATAATTATTATTAGGAAAATATTTAATTAACCAATCTTGAAAGTTCTTTACAACCGGAAGTTTTGAATTTGTAAATCTAACTTTCCGAGGTATAGTTTTTCCATTAGAACCATTATCTCCTTCTGCTAAATATAAAGCATAACCCTCAACAAATTGTTTATCAATTATAAATTCTTTCGGCAAAACCAATTCTCTGTGCGTATTCGAACCTCTAGCAAAAAATGCTTTTATGTGAGAGAAAGTCTCTTCTTTAGATATACCCACTTCGCTGGCTATTTTTAACAATCGGGGGAATTTAAAATACTCATTAATCCTAAATTCGGCCTTCAGGGTACCGTAATAAATTTTCAATTTCTGAAAATTATATTTTCTTAAAGAACCAAATCTTTTTATTATTTTTTCTTTTATCTCCTTAATAAATAGCTTATCTACTTTAACATGAACTATGTCATTGTCTATCAAAAAATCATAGATATTAATTCTCATGTGAATTTATTCTTTTTTTAATTTCTTTTCTTCGTCTGCTACTATTAGGATTGTTTTTATTACCGAATCTGAATTTACAGATAAAGATTCTATCTCACAGTTAATTAAAAATTTAGCAAATTCTGGTATAGAAGCTGCTTCGCCGCAAATGCCCACGTATTTTTTCCTTCTTTTGCAGACCTCGATTACTTTTTTTACCATTTCTTTCACGGCTTCGTTTCTCTCGTCGCCGACTTTGGCAACCAAGGCGGAATCCCTGTCCAGCCCCAAAACCAACTGAGTGAGGTCGTTGCTTCCTATCGACATTCCGTCGAAAATATCCAGGAACTTATCGGCCAAAACGACGTTTGAGGGAATTTCGCACATGACAATCACCTTTAAGCCGTTTCCCGTCTTTCCCAGGCCGTTTTTTCTCATTTCTTCCAAAACCGTTTTCCCCTCTTCCACCGTCCGGCAAAAAGGAACCATTACCCAGATATTCTTAAGGCCGAAAACTTCCCTGGCTTTTTTAATCGCCTGGCATTCCATTTTGAAAGCCGGCTTGAATTTTTCGTCGTAGTACCTCGAAGCGCCCCGCCAGCCCAGCATCGGGTTTGATTCTTTCGGTTCAAAAATACTGCCGCCCAGAAGCTCGGCGTATTCGTTTGACTTGAAATCGGACAATCTGACGATAACCGGCTTCGGATAAAAAGCTGAAGCGATTTGGGAAATTCCTTCGGCTAATTTATCGATGAAGTATTGCTTTTTATCTTTAAAACCCGAAGTGATTCGGCCAATTTCCGATTTTGTTTTTCTGTCCTTGAAACCCTTGCCGTAATGATAAAGCGCCAAAGGATGAATCCTGATTTTATCCGCTAAAATAAACTCAATCCTCGCCAGCCCCACTCCGGCATTCGGCAGAAATGAGGTTTTGAAAGCGATATCGGGAGCGCCGATATTTATCATTATTTTTGTTTTTAATTTTGGTATCTTCTTCAGGTCGTATTTCTTGAGAATAAACGGGATTTCCCCCTGATAAATTCTCCCGACTGACCCTTGAGTGCAATCAACCGTCACGGTTTCGCCGTTTTTAAAAATTTTCGTCGCTCTTCCGGCCCCGACGATGCAGGGCACGCCCAATTCGCGGCTGACAATGGCGGCATGGCAATTTTCAACTATTATTGGAGTATATCTTCTGGTAAAAACTACGTAGTTATGATTGTTCTCTACTTCTATGTTGTAGACATCCTTGCTTTTGGCAGTTTTCCCTTCAACATCAACTCTCAACATCTTTAAATTAGATTCGATAATCTTGGTCAAGGCATGATTTTCAGATTGCCCCTTAATCATTGGAATCACATAATTTCTGATTTTTTCTGCATCGATAAGTAAATTATTCTTTACATAGATTAAAATTCTTCCTCGATAATTGATCCTTCTGATAATGTCTTCTAGCAGTTGTTTTGCTTTAAAAAATCTTGTCCCCATTACTCTTATTCTATAACACCCTTTAACCCTAGAAGTATATTCTAAAATCTCCTCAATCCCATCGACAATTTGAATATTATGAATATTTCTATTCTTTACTACTTGGAAACTTACTCCCAGTCGAAGACAAGTGATAGTTATTGCTTCTAGAAGAAACTGCTTTGAACAAAAAATATTTATTCTATTTGCTTTTTCATTATATGTGCCGTCTCCGTCGATTGCTCCGGCTATAAAATTAAGCAAAAATTCTTTGTTTGCTTTGATTAAAATATCTGAGATTTTTCTTTGTTTCTGCACAATGTCTGTTGCAATTTTTTTATTGTAGCATCTTAAATCGAGGGCAGCCGATCCGTTTATTATTTTTCCTCTTATTATCCCCTGGCTGGGATGTTTTTTATATAAATGCAGATCGTATCTATACTCATCAGCAAAATATTTTTTTACTTTTTCGATGAAATCTTTTTTAGCTACTGTTGGTTTTTGAACAAAGTGAATTTGTGCTTTTGTTCTGTCTATTCTTACATGTCCATCCGTGCTAATAGCCCCCAATAAATAGCCGATCTTAGGAGAAAAAGACAAATAATCCTTTGAGGGGATTTTTTGAAGACTAAGGATTCCTCTTTGGCTTCGGATAATATTCTGAATTTCCTCTGAGATCAAACATCTATTATTAAAAGTTATAAACTTGTGATCCGGTGTCGTTCTTAAAGTATTATCTTTCATTCTGCCTGTTTGAGAGACGTTTATTTCAATCGTGGAAGATTTTCGCTTAAAAGCATTAACTACTCTTTTCCACTCTATCTTTAAAGATTCTCGGTTTAGCGAAAGAACCTCTATTGACACGCTGTTAAATATTTCTGCTATTTCTTTAATCGAAAGGAAGCCTTTGTTGGTAAGAATTTTTGTATCCCCAGCAAAGCAGGTTTTTCCGCCTTCGTCGGTAATAATGGCCGAAGCCAGCCTCATAATCGGCACCCAGTCGGGATCGGTCATTTTCGTTAACAGGACTTCGCCTTTTTGGAATCCGGAAATTTTTGAAACATCCGAAATCAATCTTATTTTTCCAATCCCGATTTTATTGCCGATGGCAATGCCGGTTAAAATCGGGGATTTTTTGGTTTTAATTTGATATTCTTCGTATGTTGTTTTTTCGTTTTGAACCGCATAAACCGTTTCCGGCCTTGACTGGACGATGAATAATTTTCCCGTTTTTCCGTCTTTCGCCCATTCGATATCCTGGGGCTTTCCGTAATGCTCTTCGATTAAAACCGCCCATTTGGCCAAGGTTAAAACATCTTCGTCGCTGAGAGAAAATTTTAATTGATTTTGAGGGAAAACATCCGCTTCCTCCAATCCTCCGTTTTTTGCAAAAATATATTTTTTATTTTTTCTTCCTAAATTTTTAACGATAATCGGCCTGTATCCTTGTTTCAGGGTTGGCTTAAAGACATAAAACTGGTCGGGAGTTATCTTGCCCTTGACGATCATTTCCCCCACTCCCCAAATCGAATTGATTAAAACGACGTTTGAAAATCCCGTTTCGGTATCCAGGGTGAAAATTATTCCCGAGGAGGCCAGATCCGACCTGACCATTTTCTGAACGCCGACGGAAAGGCCGAATTCCATTTGTCCTATTTTTTTCTCTTCCCTGTAAGCGATGGCTCTGTCGGTAAAAGTTGAAACAATGCTTTTTTTGGCCGCTTTTAACAATTCTTCTTCTCCCCTTACGTTAAGATAAGTTTCAAATTGTCCGGCAAAAGAAGCGTTCGGCCTGTCTTCCGCAACGCCGGAAGTGCGTACGGCCACGTCGGGATTCGCCCCGTATTTTTGAGACAGTTTCAAATAAGCTTTTAAAATTTCCTGTTTTAAACTGTCGGGAAACTTTCCTTTTAAAATCGCTGCTCTGCATTTTTTGCCGGTTTCTTGGATGCTTTTTATGCTCTTGGGATTAAATTCTTTAAAAAATCCTTTAAGGACTTTATCCAAGCCGTTTGCTTCTAGAAATTTCCAATAAAAATTAGTTGTGAGCGCAAAACCATCCGGGACATTAATCCCCTTTTTTGCCAATTGAGAAAACATTTCGCCCAGGGAAGCGTTCTTTCCTCCAACCAAAGGCACGTCTTTTATGGATGTTTCCTTAAACCACAAAATTAATTTTTTCTTGCCCCGTAGCTCCGCCGAAGGCGGATGGTACTGGGGAGATTTTTCTTTCATTTTTTTATTATATTTTTGATTTTATCTACGATTTCGGGATTCGCCAACGTTGACAGATCCCCTAATTCTTCTTGGGTCCACAGTCTCTTCAGGATTCTTCTCATTATCTTCCCCGAACGGGTTTTCGGCAAGTCCTCAACCAGATAAACTTCTCTCGGCAGGGCGATGGGCCCTATTTCTTTTTTAATCTGGCCCACAACTTCTTTTTTTATCTCGTCTGCCGCCCTGTTTCCGCTGTAAACGACGAAAGCTACGGGCGCTTCCCCTTTGATTTCGTCCGGAATCCCGACAACCGCAGATTCGGAAATTTCCGGGTGCATATTTATGGCGTTTTCCAATTCTCCGGTACTGACCCTGTGGCCGGCGACTTTTATTACGTCGTCCACGCGGCCGATAATCCTGATCAAGCCGTTTTCGTCTTTGAAAGCGCCGTCGGAAGAAAAGTAAATCTCTTTCCCGTATTGCGACCAATAAGTTTCCAGATATTTTTCCGGATTTTTGTAAATTCCTCTCAACAGACCGGGGGCATAAGGGCTTAATATCACCAGATTCCCTTCCTGTCCCGCGGGGCAGGATTTCCCGTTCTCGTCTAAAATATCAGCTTTTATTCCGGGAAAGGGAAGCCCGACAAAAGAAGTTTTAAAAGGCCCTATTCCAGGCAAGGAAGTGATTAAAATTCCTCCCGATTCCGTCTGCCACCAGGTATCGACAATCGGGCATTTTTCCCTCCCGACTTCTTTGAAATACCATTGCCAGGCCGATTCATCGATCGGCTCTCCGACCGTTCCCAGAAGACGCAGGCTGCTGAACTGGTATTTTTTAAGAATTTCCGTGCCGTATTTTTCAAACATTCTGATGGCGGTCGGGGCGGTGTAAAAAATCGTTACCTTGTATTTTCCAATGATTTCCGCCCACCTGTCGGGAGCCGGAAAATCTGGCGCGCCTTCGAACATCAGGGTCGTAATTCCGTTTATTAAAGGAGAATATATGGTGTAGGTGTGCCCCGTTATCCAGCCCGGATCGGAAGTGCACCAAAAAATATCTTCTTCGTGAAAATCAAATATCCATTTTCCGGTAAATTTCGTCTGCAAGGTATATCCCCCGCAAACGTGAACGCAGCCTTTGGGTTTTCCGGTTGAACCCGAAGTATAGAGAATGAACAGCAAATCTTCCGAATCCATCGCCTCCGCCTCGCAAAAATCTTTTTCATTTTCAACTAAATCATTATACCAGACATCCCTGCCTTCCTGCCAACTGATTTCATTCCCCGCTCTTTTGACTATGATTAATTTTTCTACGCCGGTTTCCTTTATCCCGTCGTCGGCATTTTGTTTCAGATTAATGACTTGCCCTCTTCTGTAATAGCCGTCGGCGGTTATTAAAATTTTGGCTTCGGTATCCTGAAGCCGGACCCTCAAAGCCTGCGGAGAAAAAGCGGAAAAAACCACGCTATGCACCGCTCCGATTCTGGCGCAAGCCAGCATTGAAATTACCACCTCCGGAATCATCGGCAGATAAATTCCCACCCTGTCCCCTTTTCTCACCCCCAGTTCTTTCAAAGCCGAAGCAAGCCGGCAAACTGCGGAAAACAGTTCCCCGTAAGTTAAAATTAAGGATTTTCCCTCAACGGGCTCGGGTGCCCAGATCAGGGCCGTTTTATTTTTTATTTTTTCAAACCCCGCCTGATTTTTCTCAAAAATGTTCGAGGTAATGTTTATCTTGCCGCCGGCGAACCATTTAAAATAAGGAGAATTGTGTGAAAACGCTTCTTTCCAGGGCTCAAACCAAAAAAGCTCTTTGGCTAATTTCTCCCAGAATTTAATCGGGTCCTTACCCGCCTCTTTATAAATTTTTTCGTCGTTTATCCAAGCTTTCTTCTTGAATTCTTCGGTCGGATAATACAAATCTCCCTTTTTGATCATGATGTTTTATTAATTATACACCCGAACAAAGTGAGGGTAAAGATGAAAACAGAATTTTCATCGCCCGTAAATAAAAAGCTGAGTAAATCTCAGCCTTTTATTTATATTTCGTATTAAATATTGTTATTCTTTTTTCTTCTCTCCTCGCGCTTTCCTCCACTCTTTAACTCCAACTACAATTAAACCGATCAAGCAAAGAATTACAATAATTATCTTCCAAGCCGACTGGCTGATCTCGTCTGCAACCATACCGAGAGCTGCGAGTGCCGAAGCTTCTCCTTCGCCGGCTGTTTTTTCTTTAGGAGGAGCTGCAACCGCTTCTTTTTCAGATGTGGCAACTTCTTCCGTAGGAGAAGATATTTCTTCCTCAGTTAGAGGAGTAATTTTCTCTCCTCCTGCCGGCGGTTCAGAAACAGGAACAGAAGTTAAGTCCTTAAAAAATAAAAAACACAGTCGAAAACTGTGCTAAGGTCTAATCAGTAAAAACCACCTCTCCGAATTTTTTCTTTTCCCTCTAGGCTGATTTAAGATTAGAGTTTCCGACAT
>Ga0210050_1001663_pt1 | contig 23124 bp, 21 predicted proteins | sample CryGey132114_all_FD_185463 | JGI IMG/M metagenome (GOLD analysis project Ga0210050, IMG submission 185463) | Groundwater microbial communities from aquifer - Crystal Geyser CG22_combo_CG10-13_8/21/14_all (SPAdes) (version 2) | ecosystem: Environmental > Aquatic > Deep subsurface > Groundwater ... | reverse complement strand
ACGAACCATCAATTGGACAAATGAATTTTGCAGAAAGAGTGCGCACTTCCCCACCCGGACTTTCTATTTTTACCAAACCACCAGAAACAGCCAGGGCCACTTCAACTGCCTCGGACAATCGTTCATGAGAACCTTTGGGGTCATCAGAAAACTCACTAACATAAATCTCATCAACTAAAACATCAATATCGTGTCGCTTTGTTTTGGTGAGAATAATTTTTTCTCGCAATTGCTTCACTTCCCCGTCTATTTTTACTGTTTCAAAACCCTTTCCGAGTAAATCATACAAAAGTTGATAATACTCACCCTTACGACCAACAACTACTGGCGAAAAAATTGACACCCGCCCTTTACTGACTTCAATTCCCAAGACTTTTTCTGCTTCTTTTTTAGTGGCATTTTGGACTTCCTTTCCCTCAATAGATTTTAGAATGATACCCAGAATCTCGTCCTGAGAAAGTTTTTGAATTGGTACATCAACATCAAGACAGTATGGCTGTCCCACCCTAGCATAAAGAATACGCAAATAATCATAAATTTCGGTAATAGTGGCTACAGTGGAACGGGGGTTCCGACTAGCGGATTTTTGATCAATTGAAATAGCTGGACTAAGACCACTAATTTCGTCTACGTCCGGCTTTTGCATTTTATTCAGAAATTGTCTGGCATAAGGTGAGAGTGATTCTACATAACGCCGTTGCCCTTCAGCAAAAATCGTATCAAATGCCAGCGAAGACTTACCAGAACCAGAAGGACCAGTAATGGCAATCATTTTATTTCTAGGCATTTCTACCGTGATATTCTTGAGATTGTGCGTCCGCGCTCCACGCACAATAATTTTGGAATTGCGTTCCTCCCAAGTAGTCTTTGTCGAAGCTTTCTTCGGCTCCTTATCCCCTTTGTTCACTCCAGATTTTGCCATACTAAAATAAATAAAATTAAACAGCACTAACGCCACTGCCTGGCGGTAGTGGTTGAGTATAGTGATTATAGCAGGTGATGGAGAATATAGAAAATTAAAAATGCAATATTGTAAATAAAAACCCCCACCTGCCGAAACAGATGGAGGCCGGCCGAAGCCGAAAACCCCTGTCAACTTAGTGCACACCTCGGGTTTGTTAGGTCGCACGGCACCACTGTCACATTCATTGAGCATACTGTGGAACTTTGCTCAATATAGCTGTTTAGTGTCAGAGTCAGCAAGATTCATCTGACAACGATTCGGTGTTTAACTGGTACCGACCCCACTTGAACTAAACTAATTTTATCAAAACATGTCAGAGAGCAAGGTGTTCAATCTTACCTCTTCTAGGTGACCCCAGCAGGGTTCCATCAGGATTAGCTGTTTCGGCAGCATTACCTTCCATGTAATTAGTATCCTATCACAGCTAAATTTAAATGTCAAGCATTTTTTGCCTGACTTTACCCAAATGTTACAAAATACCCTTCTTTTTCTTCACTTTTTTACCAGCAATCTGCTCCAGAAAATAGGCGATTTCGTCACGGATAATGGCGGCGGTTTCAAAGTCTAGGATGGAAACAGCATCTTCCATTTGTTGGCGTTTTTCTTTGATTACTTTCTTGGGGTTACGTAAGTATAAATCCATATCTACTTTGAGAAGAGTATCAATCGTTTCATCATGTTCAGTACGCATTTGGTCAGTAATTGATTTAATCTCCTTGGCAATCGTGGTGGGAGTAATGCCATGATCTGTGTTGTAGGCAATCTGAATAGCTCGTCGTCGATTGGTTTCGCTAATAGCGTATTTCAGTGCATCGGTCATCTCATCAGCATAGAGAATCACGCGTCCCTTAACGTTGCGAGCTGCGCGACCGATAGTCTGAATCAGTGCTGTCTCACTACGAAGGAAACCAGCTTTGTCTGCATCAAGAATGGCCACTAATTCTACTTCTGGTAAGTCCAATCCTTCCCGTAAGAGATTTACACCCACCAAACAATCAAACTTTCCTTTACGAAAATCAGTCAAAATCTCAATGCGTTCAATGGTTTTGATATCGCTATGAATGTATTTGGTATTGATATTTCTATCAGTTAAAAACTCGGCCAAATCCTCAGCCATTTTTTTAGTTAGAGTGGTGGTGAGCACTCGTCCCCCGCCAGCAATCACTTTCTCAGCTTCAGTAATAAAATCTCTGATTTGTCCGGGGTAATTGCCAATTTGATTGACTTTTCTCAGATCAATCTCAGGGTCAATCAATCCGGTAGGGCGAAGTATTTGTTCAATCATCGCATGACCACTTTTCTCCAGCTCCGCATATTCATATTTTCCCGGAGTAGCTGAGGTGTAGATACGCTGTCCTACTCGTTCATCAAATTCTGCGTACTTGAGGGGGCGGTTGTCGACTGCACTTGGTAATCTGAAGCCAAATTCTACCAAGGTATCTTTACGGGAACGGTCGCCAGCATACATACCGTTTAGTTGTGGAATAGTAACATGCGATTCGTCAATAATAGTTAGAAAATCTGGTCTGCCGTCACTGGTATGAGGAAAGTATGATAACAAAGTGTATGGTGCTTCTCCTGGTTTTCTTCTATCAAAATGCATGGAATAATTTTCAATACCATTGCAATAACCAACCTCACGAATGAGAGCAAGGTCATATTCAGTCCGGCGACGCAAACGTTCGGCTTCGAGTAACTTCCCTTCTTTCTTGAATTTCTTTAGCTGTTCCTCAAGTTCCAGCTTGATGTCCTCATAGGCAACTTTCCGCTCGTCTTCAGGTGTGACGAAATGCTTGGCTGGAAAAAGAAAGAAAGTGGCTGGCTCTTCAATAATACTGCGAGAGACACCATCTATTTTTGTGATACTTGATACCGCATTACCAGAAAATCCAATCCGGTAAATCATCCGTTCATTGGTTGGCATAATTTCTACTGTGTTCCCCACAGCTCTGAATTGTCCAGGTGATAAATCAGCGTTAGTGCGCTCAAAGTACATATCAATCAGTGTCCGCAATAGTTCGGTGCGAGTAGTCTCAAAGCCACGTTTAATTTGCAAATGACGTTTAAGGTATTCTGCTGGTGCTCCTAAACCATAAATACAAGAAACGGAAGCCACAATAATCACATCACTGCGAGTAAGTAAGGCTTGAGTGGAGGCGTGGCGCAAACGGTCAATTTCCTCATTAATTTGCGCCTCTTTTTCAATATAGGTGTCCGAGGTCGGCATATATGCCTCCGGTTGGTAATAGTCATAATAGGAGACGAAATAGTGGACAGCATTGTTTGGAAAGAAGTCTTTGTATTCTTGAGCAAGCTGGGCGGCTAGAGTTTTATTGTGGGCAATAACTAATGTTGGTTTTTGAATTTGAGCAATAACGTTTGCAGCAGTAAATGTCTTACCAGAACCAGTTACACCCAAGAGTGTCTGGTGCTTGTAACCAGCTTTAATTCCCATTACCAACTTTTCAATAGCTTGTGGTTGATCTCCGGCGGGTGACTTTTCAGTTGAGAGCTCGAATTGCATAAGTTTGAGTATACCGCGACATCACCTGTTCACAAAGTACGAGGTCCTTCATCGAACTTAGGCGAGGGTAACATGCTTCAAATCATAGATATTATCAAGGAGATGAGAAGTACGAGGAAGGACCTCGAACTTGAATAGTGATTATTTATTTAGGAGTTGTTCACGGAGGTTTTTAGTGAAGTTAACTATGAAGTTAAGGTTATGAATGGATGCTAAGTGAGGACCGAGGATTTCGCCAGCTCGGAATAGGTGGGCTAAGTAGGCCTTGGTGTATTTTTGAGCTACATAACCGGTGGAGAGGGGGTCTAGCTGGAAGTGGTCATTTATATACTGGGCGTTGCGGAGACTTATCTTCTTGGACTCGGGATAGGTAAAAGTACCGCAGGGAGTGGTAATCATATTACCAGTCATGACATAGATAGTACCGGTGCGGCCAATTCTGGTAGGGGCGACACAATCAAAAGTATCACAGCCCATCAAAACACCTTGGACAATATCTTCTGGCTCACCAATTCCTAAAAGGTGTCGGGGTTTATCCTCAGGGAGAATTTCATTAACCACCCGCAAACTGTCTCCCAGATCATTTTTAGAAAAACTACCCCCAATACCAAAGCCATCAAAATCCATAGCTGACAGCGCCCGCGCACTTTCCTGACGTAAATCAAGAAATTGTCCACCTTGAACTACGCCATAGATGCCCTGTTTTTTTAGGGCTTCGTAGTTTTGCTTATGAGCCATGATACTTCGTTTGGCCCAACGATGGGTTCTGTCCATTGCCTCTTTTTGGTAATCACGATCAGCTGATGGGCTGGTACACTCATCAAAAGCGATGATTATATCCGCTCCAATAGCATGCTGAATATCAATAGATCGCTCGGCGGTAAAGCGGTGCATAGAGCCATCTAGATGTGAGGTAAAAGTCACTCCCTCTTCGTCAATAATACAGAGCTTGCCATGATCCTCGGCTACTTTGCGAGAATAAACATTGAGTCCGTGTTGTTCTACTACCTCACTAACATCACCTTGAGCAAACTTTGTCACCCCTTTGCCAAAAGCGGCACCAAGTGAAAAAACCTGAAACCCACCCGAATCAGTCATGGTCGGCATCTGCCAATTAGCAAATTGATGGATTCCACCAGCTTCTTTTATTATTTCATGCCCTGGTTGGAGAAATAAATGGTAGGTATTAGCCAGGGTAACCTGATTACCAATATATTGAGTCATATCTTCCGGCATCAGACTTTTGACACTGGCTTTAGTGCCAACCACCACAAAAGCCGGAGTAGAAATGTCTCCATGAGGAGTATGAATGACCCCAGTGCGAGCCAAATTCCCATTTCCTTTTACTTTAATTTCAAATGTAACCGGTTTTACCATAAAAATTTACTCTACTATACACGAAAATATCCTTAAACATGAATTTTTGTTTTAGCTAAAATTTATTAAACACCCTCAAGTATTGTGATTATTCGCAATACTTGAGGGTGTTGTTTATAACTATATAATTTACGTGAAAAAATGGTAATTGTATAAATCTGTATTAGTTATTTTATTTCAACCAGTTCAATGATGAAAACTAAAGTTGCTCCTCCGGGAATTGGCCCATGACCTTTAACACCATAACCCATGTCGGCCGGAATAACTAAAATACGTTTACCGCCTAATTTCATACCTACTAAACCTTCATCCCAACCTTTGATGACTTTTCCTCCCCCAACAGTAAACGTGAATGGTGTATCTCGTTTAAAAGAATTATCAAATTCTTCACCGTTTTGTAGAGTTCCGATATAGTTTACAGTTACGGTGTTACCAGACTCAACTGCCGTTCCGTTCCCAATTAATACATCGTCAATTATGAGTTTTTGTAATTTTCCATTCTGGTCGGCAGCACTTAGGATGGCGTCTCTTAAAGCAACCTTCTCATCTGGTGTGTCTATGTTGACAGCCACTACTCCACCAACGGTTGATGCAAATTGTGTTTTATTATTAGTCGAAGTCAAAAAAGAAGTGTCTAACTGTAACAAAAACAAGGCTAATGCCATTAATAAAACACTTATTCCGATTCCAAATAATTCAAATTTGTTAAACATACAGAAAAGTTATTGAGAGATAATACTGGTTTATGACGAAGATGCAAGCTCAAATGGGAAAATAAGCTTTGCTTGCTTGATATTTTCACGAAGTGATAAATTACTTTTACTTGCCAACTCCTCTAAAAAAAGGTCTTGTTCACCCTTTTTCATTGGTCTTGGTTGTGAATGATTATCAATACTGGTAAATGGAAACAGGGTAAATTCCAAATTTTGTTGTCTAATAAAAAAATTAACTGAATAGCCACTCTGTACCGCCAATGAAAAATATTGGTCAAAAATCGTATTGCCTAGAGAATAAAAAACCGGGACTCCGTCAATTAACCCAATGTCCTCCACGACGTGAGGGTGATGACCAATAATTGCATCAGCCCCAAGGACGATAAGTTTTTGTGCCAAAGCAAATTGTTTTTCAGTATGTGCTGATTTGTATTCTTCGCCCCAATGAATATAAACAAACTGTATATCACTAGTTTCATTTAGCTTCTTAAAAATTTTAATTAAATCTTCATCTAAAAGTGTGGAGTATAAAGTATGCAAAGCCAGTACCGATAATCGATATGAACCGAGATCAATATAGACAACAGAGTCATCATTGATTTCATTAGGATTACCAAAAGCAATAATATTACTAGCTAATAATTTTTGAGTGGTGTTTTTTAAAGCTATTGGTCCGAAATCTAATGCATGATTATTTGCCAATGATGCATGAGTAATATTTACAGAAGCTAGTTCTGGTACTAATTTATCTGTAACTGAAAAACTCATCATGTTAGATAGAGTTCTAGAGTGTTTGTTTGAAATAGTGCCCTCAAAATTTATTATGTTGTAGGCATTGGCTAGAAATTGATTAGTAATTTTTGTAAATGAGTAATTCGTACCATGAATATCTGAAAGTAATTCAACATTTCTAGCCAACATTACGTCTCCCCAAAAACCAATGGCTATTGGTTTAGACGGAAGCGATAATTTTATTTTATCTATCGTTGAATTAATCTGATAAAACAAATCAGTCTGACCTAAAAGCCAGATTGAATTTAAATTTTCAGATACATTTATTGATAAAGTAACTAAAAATAATAGAAAGCTACCAGAAATAAAAATCGGTAAATTAATACCAAATATTTTATTTTGTTTCAGACAAGATGGAAGTTTCATAAAAAGGCCCCACTTTATTTTGGTGTATCATAAAGACAAGTCCGACCAAAACAATCAAAACAGACAAAAATACCACCGTTAAAATGCTGGGTGTGTTAAATTTACGTCTGTTTTGAATAATGTCATTGATATCACCATTGGTAAAATTAACTGTGATTCCTAATAATGAATTTATCTCGACTGGTTCTAAACGGTCATCGGAATGAAAGACCTTATGAAGTGTATCAACATGAGTTTCCTTATTTTTAATATTTTTCCTTAAAATCAGTAGGGCGGTATCAACTTCATTATTGTTAAAACTGGCACTTAAAAGTACAGATCTTATTTCTTCTTCTTTTGCCGTATGAGTGACACCATTAGCTTTCAAAAAGTTTTCAATTTGAGTTTTGTCCATCATATAAATCTATTTCTTGATGTGGTTGCTATTAACAAAATAAGAACCATAAATTTCTAACAATACTCTAAAGAGGGTGACAATTACCGGCCCAACTATTAGGCCAATCGGTCCAAATAGTGAAATTCCACCCAGAACCGCAATCAAAATAATAAAAGGATGGAGGTTGTTACCTCGACTCATAAGATAAGGTCCTAATAAATTATCAATTAACCCAACTGCTAACACTCCCCAAATACTAGCTCCGATAGCTACTAAAAAATCCCCTTGAAAAACAGAATACAAAATTGCTGGTACCCAAACAATTGATGTTCCGACACTTGGAATTAACGCCCCAAAAAACGCCACCGCTCCCCAGAGTATAGCTCGGTCAAATCCAAAAATACTAAGACCAACGGCAGTTAAAACACCTTGTAATAAAGCAATTAAAATAGTACCGGTAGCCACTGAACGAATTGATTGAGCTAAGCGCTTGAAAATTTTTTCATCGTCTTTATCTGGAAGCGGACTAACCAAAATCAACCATCTAGTAAATTCCTTACCATCACGAAAGAAATAAAACGAACCAATTAAAGAAATGAAAAATAAAAATATAGTAGAGGCTGTACCAGCAAAAATTGCCCCCAAATGTGTGCTCAACCAAATGGCACTTTGCTGTAGGAAACTAGTAACATCAAGTTTAAAATCTGGAATAACAAGTTGAATTTTTTGCTCTAAATTACTGGCCAACACCTCAATTTCACCTTGACTACCGGACTCTGCCATCCGATAAACAGACAAGGTCTCACTGACTAAGGAGGAAGTAATAAAAACAAAAGGAATAATTACAATTCCTAATACTACAAAAGTAGTAACCAAGGCACCAAGAGTGCGATTTTTTCGTGGCATGCGAAAAGATATTTTTTCAAATAAAGGGTAGCAGATTGTCACTATGATTGCCGAAAGAGCAAGTGCGGAAATAAATGGGGCAAAAATTTGCCACACTAAATAACTAACAAAAGCAAAAAAAGCAAAAAAGAATATATATTCAATGACTCGATTATTATGCATAGCTTTAATTTATTATAGCACCACTATAGCAATAATAACGACAAAGGGCTAGATAAATCTAGCCCAAGCGTGCCTTCATCGCAAATCATTCATCCTTTTTTGTGACAAGAGAGCGGCGGATTCAAAGGTTTTAAAACCTTGAGTAACGGCACTATCTAAGGCATTAAATGATGACGAAAAATAATTTGACAAGCCCCATAAAATAATGAGGAAACCGATTGCTTTAAACATGAAGTTGTTTATTGCGAACCAAAACCCTTCCCGACTGAAGAGCTCAAATAAAATTGACGGTCGCAGCAATGGTTATCAAGTAACTTACCTGTTTATAGTATAGCATGCAATCATTTATTTGTTAAGTTGTATTATAGCATAGACGCTATAATGAAATACATCAAAAAATCCAAATCGTTAACGAACGATTCATTTATAAATATAATTTCCTTCTAACGTCCGCAAATCTGTATTCAACTTATGGTAGGACAATATTTTCTACCCTTTAATATAAACTTCAAATTCTTCTGGTAATTCGCCTGGCTCTGCCTCAGTAAAGTTAAGGGCTACTGGTACTCCCATAAAGGTAGCTACAAAAGGTATATATCGTGGCGCTACAGCAGAAACACTAAAGCGCGCATTAGTAACTACAGTGGCACAGGATTCGGAATTATTTATGACATCAAAATTTAAACTAATCCTGTCCGGTTCTGCTGTGATTGATGATGTTGATACTAATAAATCACACGGAGTAGGTAAGGCAATTTCACCGACTACAGTATGAACACCATCAATGTAATAATGCTTGCCATCAATCTGAGTAACATCATAAGCATCAGTGTCTGTCGGAGTTATTGCCAAATTATTAGTTGGAGGAACAACTAGTTCGCTTTTCTTTAGATAAGCAAACACGAACATACCTAACACTATAGCCACAAAGAGGACAACTACCAAAATTATAGATTTATTATTCATGAAAATAATTATATTATTATTTATTATATTATACTCTATTTTTTCAATGTGAGTGACTTGACTAAAATATTATACCGAGTTACTTAAGAATTGACTTAACATCATTGATTTCTTTTCCAAGTAATGTTTCAGAAACCTCTAATGCTTGATTTAATCCATCAACGGCTTCTCTTTCATTTTTTGCTAATCGCTTGCGTTTGGTAATAATTTTAATTTGATCGTAGATTTCATCACGTAAAGCAGAAAATATCTTCTCCATTTGATCTTGTATTTCAAATGTCTCACGACGAAGTTTTTCTTCACGGAGATGGTTTTGCGTACGAATATGGCGAAGATGTGTAAACTGTAAAATAACAAACAAAAATAGTAAGATGAATAGCACGTTGAATACGGTAAAGAAATCAGAAATCAACATTTTAGGCGCGGTAGTAATTGGTTCAATCCAACCGGCAGTAACCGGAATAGTGATGATGGATTCTCTTCTGTTACCTGCTTTGTCATGAGCCACCACGATGACAGTGTAGGATCCGTCCTCAAGCTCTGACAGCTGGTATCCAAATTGGGCCTCATTTGGAGTAATTTTGACCGGTTCCTTATTGGCGACAATTACATCATAATAATCAATACCAGAAGTCGTGTCTATGGTAGAAAAATTAAGTGCCGGGAAATCTGTCTTCTGATTTGAATCCTTAACTTGAATACTAAATTCTTCGGGAGGAATGGTATCAATCTGAATTTTTCTATTTAATACTGTCCCCCAACCAATTTGGTTTTTGTATTTAATATTCAAATAGGAAATACCATTATAAATAATTTCCTTGGTAATATTGAATTTAGTTATTGGCGGATCATAAACTGCAGCTTCATATTCTTCGGGGTGATTATTAGAACTAGTAGCAAGCTCAATTGCTACCATATCAACACCAAATGGTAGCTCCCAGGTAAATATTCCTTCAGTTGTTTGGTACCAAATTTCTGGATTGTTGAATAATTTTGAGCTAACAAGTGGTACTGACGGTACATCAGTAACAACACCGTTAAGCAAAGTTATATTATATACACCATCGCCACTAACTCCATAAACATCCAATTCATTTCCATCTACAGAAAATATAGAGGCTGTGGTCACATCAACCCGAGTAGAACCAACCGATATGGCCTTGAAGGTGATATTTAATAGATTGGATTGGAGAACCAAAGGGGATGAACTTTTACCAGCAAAAGTAATCTCCCCAGTCAAATTTGAAAATGTAGGTTCAGAAGTCCATTGTGAAAGCACAGATTTATTTTTACTTAAACTAACCACAGAAAATAACTCTGGATCAAACTTGAGTGATACTTTAACAGTATCCACACCTGTTGTTGAATCTGGAGAAAACTTAACTACAACTGTAAAAGTCTGACCAATATTATAGCTACCAGTTGTTGGTGCTAAAAATACTTCAGCTGCAAAAGTGGTTTGCACTGACCAAAACAAAACTAAAAAAACAGTCAATAAAGTGTATCGTAATGCTAGATATGAATTTTTTTTATATAGGAACATAAGAACAATTTTCTATTATTAAACGACTTCTGTATAACTCATGGTTGATCTTGGTCCAAAATTTCTCTATTGCTTATATTTAATAAAGGAAGGACTAGAATTAAAACTCCATTTTTAGTTTTTGCTTCGGCCTGCTCAATTACAACGCCTTCTGGCAGAATTATTCGACGGTAAAAATCACCCCATATACACTCCTCGGTAAAGAAAACACCCAGTTGGTCATTCTCGGGGAAAGATGTGAATTCTGGTCGAGTGCGCCTACCTTCAATAAGAACAATATTGGCATCACCTTCAATTGAGAGGTTGATGTCATTAATATCAACACCTGCTATTTGTGCGTAAATAATAATATTGTGCTCGGTTTGAAGAATATCAACGTCAAGTTGATCAATTTTATCAACCACGGTTTCATCCTCGTCAGATTGAGGTGTCTGATCAAGGTCTGATCCACTGCCTTTAAGAAATTGAAAAAAAGACATAGCTTTCATATATTATAGTATATCCATTTTTCAATTTCTTCATGTTACCCACATTTTTTGTTAACTATAATAATCAAAAAAAAGGTGAAAAAACATGATTACAAAAATGTTATGTAATTGGAAATAACTATAAAAAATGAGTAAAGAAAAAATAATCAATAACATTTATAACTGTATATTATATTCAATATATTTTAGAAACAGTAGGAGTATTGGCTCTAATATACTCAAGAGAGTAATTGAGAACTATTAGGAGCAGGATGATTAAAAGTGTCGCAGATAGAATAAAAGTTGATCGATCTTGAACCTCATTTGAGCCATCATTGAAGACAGAAGACTCTTCAAGCTGTTCAAATGATACTTCGCTAATGGCTGATGTGCTAGTTGTTACCGCAACAGCGCTGGCTAAGTAAAGCTGGGTGTGAGTAGCCAGGGTAGCAGTTGTTTGACTAACTAAGCCCGCCTGAAATAAAAGCACGCAAGCGAGTACAGCACTACAAATGCGAAGTATTTTGTGATAAGTACTAAATTTAATCATATAAAATTAAAACTTTTTATTCATATATATAATAACCTATTTCATAGCCACTTAGCAAAGACAACTAGAAGTAAAACCATGAAAATTATTATTATTAGAAATGTAATAGCCAATGAAAATAAAGCTATCCATGATCCACTGTGCCGACTACGCACCAAACGACGGTTACCAATTATCGCTGTATGAAGAGCCAGTTCACGGTCTGTATAGTTTTTGATAATGAAATACGTCACTATCAGTAACATCAGCAAGAAGCTGAGTACTGGAATAATAATATTCATCGGTAAAACTAGAAATGTTACCGAGCTTGATATGGTTTGTTTATAACCATCTTCACCAAAACTAAAACTAATAATGGCTTCGTAGCTACCCAAACCCAAATCTTCTTTTACCCAATTTACTTCAAACTCACGGGTACTACCTGGAAAAATACCAGCCAAGCTAGAATTAAAGATAACCATTCCTACTTGTTTTCCAAACATATTATTGATTATCAATGGACCGGTTGGGCGCAGTAGGGTATTCCCGTTATTCTCAATTTTAATATTAAAAGTAACTTCTGGGGTATCATAGATATAATTATCAGTTGAAAAATGTCTAATGGTCGCTTTTTCTTCCACTTCGCCAGCCACCCGAATGGAAATTATATTAGCAACATCATACCCCACAGCCACCCCACTCTGCTGCAACTTTTGTGACTGTCGAGAGACAAAGATACCAGCGAAATGTGTCCCCGTTGAAGCATCATTTGGAACAGTAATGGTAAAGCTAAATGAAGTATTACCATGCGCCGGAATGTCAATGGTAACAGTTTCAAATACCACCCACAAAGAGGCCCCGAATTCCGTTCTATCAATATTTTCTTCAGCAAATATAGGTACCCCGGAATCAGAGGCACCGACTATATCTCTCTTATATAAATAATATGACTGATCCTGATCACTTAAATTATTGACCGTAATGGTAAATTTTTTGCTTTGACCCAGATTCATTGTTTCTTCAATAGTAGCTGGGTGTAGACTAATTCCAACACTAGATTGTGCCTGGACCGTAAGTCCATGGCTGAAAAAGAATACCAGAAACAAAAACCAAAGATTGAAAAAACGAGACATATTTTAGTATTAGAATTTAGGTTTTTGGTAATAATAGATGACAACATTAATTAACAACTACGACTTGATTAACAAATACATAAAAACTATAAATTTGAAGCGTTCAGTTTGTTTAGAATTATGAATTAGCTTTAGAAGGTCGGCATGGCTATATAAGTGAGTGACGCAGTGTAATCATCTTCAGATTCTTGAAGTGGTGTGATTTCAATTTGATAACCAACTTCGGCCATTCCTTTATTCTGAGTAGCTCCATCAGCTGGGCCAGAGTGCGAAAAGACGGTCCGCGGGGTGGTACTAGCGGCTATAAATTTTGTACCTACAAACTCTCCTGAATTCAGATCAAAGTCATCTGATGTCACTCCCCAATGCCCCCAAGTATTTTCATTGATAATGTTGTTTGTCGGCGCTGTCCATGATAGTGGCTTATCTGTGTAAGCGCCGTTAATGAAGCTATCAATGTCAGCTCCAGTTGACGACTGGGGGTTTCCATCTTGTTCAATCATAACAACAAATCCGTTGGGAGTATTAGTAAACACATTTAATTTTTGGGCCATTGTTTTTACTTCACCAGGTATCAAATCACCAAATGGGATGGCAGTTGATATAGTAGTGTTAGTAGTTGTTATACCATTAACTAAGGTTGAAGTTGCTAAACCGGATATTTTAAAAGCAAAAGTGCTGTTAATTATATTTGAAACTAGGGTATCATCAATAATGGCAACCCGAGTTAAACCAGTATCATCATTCCCCACCACCACAATCATTTCATATGAGCCAATGTCTGGATTAGTAATTTGATTAACTCCATTAACAGCATTGGTTCCAATCAAAATTGTCACCCTATCGCCAGCCAAAACTGTTCCCGATTCTGAGGTTAGAGTTAGTGTTTGCCCAGCAACCACAGCTCCCCAAACTGACCCCAGTGGTGTCATTGCCAAAGTCTGATCAGAGAGGTTAATGATAAAATCAATATCCTTGTAATCAACCGAGCCAACTTTAAATCCAATTGGAAAAGTCACCGTAATAGTCCCTCCCGCAGAAACTCCTTGCGATTGGGTGGGAACAGTAAAATTAATAGTGTGATTAGCTACCACTGTCGCCCCAGAATCAGATAAGGTGTCATTTATAACTGTAAGGTTGGAGGCCTGTGCGCTTTCTAAAATACCGACCGTCCAAATCAATGCAACTATAGCAACGAGTATAAAGAGAACTCGGTATAAGGCTTCAACTGGAGTTGAAGTTTTGAGCATGTTTTTTGCTTATTTTATAACATCTGTAATCGCAAATTTCCCAACACACTCAAACTAACTCGATTGAAGTTTTAGATAAGGTGGTGTCTTTAAAAGCTTTTTAGCAAAGCTCAGCCAAATTTTTAACACCTCATCAACCGATTTAATAATATTATACAAATCTATTGGATGGCTGTCCTTAATTCTGTTGTTGATAACATTTTTTGATCCTGTCTAATACCTTTAGAAAAGCTATATTTCATTGATTATTTCTTGGACAAAAGTCATTGAAAAAGACTAATTGATAAAGTACAAATGTCCATAGGACTTAGTTTTAACAGGCATGAACTACTGCAACATCTGTCCAACGGGTTGTGTAGCAGGGGGAAAGATTGTCATGTTTTGACTGCCATACTGAAACTAAACTATGCTTGCCAAGCTGTATCCTTTCACGACCAAAACGGTTATTTATTTCATCAATAGTTGTATTCAATTTATTATTATCAGAAATAATTTGCGGAAATAAAGATTGCTGAACCTGCTCGGTGGGCAACAGTTGACCGAGAACGACTCCGGCTTTTTTATAAGGCACTTTGGGCTCAAAAAATCGTTCCACCAAGCGCATTGCCTCTATCATCAGTACAGCCGTATCGTCCGTTGGTACAAGCAAATCAACTTCAATTACACCACCTCTTAGGGCATAATCGCCATAACGGCTGGTCTGCAACAGTACCTGCAGTTTTGACGTTGTTAAATGCTGTTCACGCAATTCTAGGGTAGTTTCGCGAATATGATGAGCTACCGCATCTTTTAGGACTGATATATCATTAGTGGTATCTTTAAATGATCTGGTGCTGGTAACACTTTTTTGCGGTATTTTAAACACTGAAACTGGGTACATTATTTGACTAGAAATCTCTGCCTGGAGCCGTAAACCAGCAATCCCAAACAACTTATCCAAACGTGGTTTAGGACACTGATAAAGGTCTAGAGTGGTGTTTATAGAGGCCTCACGATAACTACTTAGCAGCTGCCCACCCACGCCCCAAATATCCCGTAGCTGAACTGTGCCAACATTTTCCTGCCACCATGATTCATCTAGGATAACTGGCTTCCCTGCTTTCTTGGCCAGACGGTTGGCATATTTTGCTTGTGTCTTAGTTAAAGACATCCCAATCGAAACTGGAATACCAACTGCTCGTTCAACTTGACTAGAGATAAGCACGCAACGCTCTTGTAATGATGATAAAGAATCACTTTCAATACTAAAAAATGCCTCATCAATTGAGTATTGTTCCACAATTGGTAATATGTCTTTTACTACTGAAAATACTCGTCTGGAAATATCTCTGTACAGTGATAAATGAGAAGAAAATACTTCAACGTCAACATTTTTTATCATGTCCTTTAACTGAAAAGCTGGCACCCCCATTGGAATACCCATGTCCTTTATCTCTTTGGAGCGAGCCACCACGCATCCGTCATTACTAGAGAGTACGATCACTGGCTTCCCCACTAAATCCGGCCGAAATAACCTTTCGCAAGAAACAAAGAAATTATTGCAATCAATAACGCCAATATACTTCATCCTAATACTATACCAAACTCACCTAATAAATCCCGTCCTTCTCATAAAATTAAAAACAATGGTCATTCTATGATTTTTTAGTGTGGCTGAGAAAATTATTTTAAAACAGTTTCCAAATTTGCTGGTCTTCCTCCCCGTCAATTTTAAACAAAGCAACGCCATTTAATTTATATTTAGTAGCCAGATCGAGCTTTGACTGCACCGCCACAGAATCACTGTAAGTGATGAATCGCACTGGTAGTTCTGTCTTAGCTAAATTTGCAAACATGAGCGCCTTGGCTGCCGCTTCCATCCCTTTTGCTGTATCAGCCGGAGTCGGTAGAGAATTAAGAATTTTGTAAACTGAAGTTTCTGGAAAATACGAGATAATCGCTTCACCTCCTTTTGTCCGACCGATTGGAGACTGATATTCTTTAGATAATTCAAGGATGCGTGGAGTATTCAAACTGGCGACATAATTATAATCGCGGAACCACTGTGGCGCCACTGTAATATCCCACACTCTTCCGTACGTAGGGATACCTAGCGAAACTTTACTCCTGGAAAAATCCTTAAGGGCTAATTTGATAACTTTTTCAACCCATGCAATATCAGCCACCGGTACGTAAGGTGCACCGAGATTTGACTGATTAAGCGTTAGATCTGCCCGCTGCTGATCATAAGCCATCAGTTCGATTCGATCACAGTACTTGGCTATTTCTTTATAGTCGTTTGCATATGAAAGGGGGTCAGGGACAACATTATACAAATCTTCAGCTGGTGTCCTAGCTTCAATCGCGCAGGTCAGTAATTTTTTACCCAACTCACTTTTTAATTCCTTGAGGAATAGCGAAAAGTCATCAATTGTCTCTGACCGCTTTTGCTCATAGTCAATATTTATTCCATTAAAATTTCCTTTTTTGACTATAGCTACAATTTCTTCAATGTGTTTTCCCCTTTTATCACTAACATTCAAAACAGAGTCAATTTGCGCACCATTAGACCAGGCAATCGTTGGTATTACTTCAACCCTGTTCTTCTTGGCTAATTTAATAAAATTAAACCACTGTTTTTCAGCTATGTTTGCCTTATCGATAATTGTTCCCGAGGCATTTACTTCGTAAACAAAAGGATAAACAGTATCCAGTTTTTTAATATTTTTAGTAGCGCTTTTTAAACCAGCCGTATCTTGCCACCAAGGAATCCAACCAGACACCTCACCCTCGTATTTGCTACTCGCACTAGCAGTCACAGGCCAGACGCCCAAGACAAAGCTAGCAATAACCACAACCGCAATTAGGGTTTTTATTTGATTAACTGGGTTTTTGAGGGCAATAGCACTAGCAGTACTCGCGGCATTAGTCATAGTTTTGATGACGTCATCACCTACAGTTTCTTACACCTCTTTCTATCTCTACCTAAACTTAGGGGTTTAACCCCTAAGTTTTTAGAATTGGCGGACGCTGCCTGTTACTACTCCCCAGACGAAACATTCTTCAGATTCCCCTACCACAATCGGCGCATAAGCAGGGTTTTCAGAAAGTAGCAATAGCTCATTAGGCGTCTGAGCCAAGCGTTTTACTACCAACTCGCCATTGACAGCAGCCACCACAATCCTACCACTAACTGCATTTTCACTGCGATCCACTACTAAAATATCACCCGAAAAAATTCCTGCTCCTTCCATCGAATCCCCTTCCACTCGCACAAAAAAAGTTGAGGCCGGGTGCTTTACAAGCAAGTCATTCACATTGAGCATTTTTTCCACTAAATCATCTCCCGGAGCAGGAAAACCAGCTGCTGGTGAAGACGCGTAGAGAGGACTATCTATAACCATTGAGGATATTTCGGCGGCACTAATATTTATAATAGTTACTTCTTTCATATACCAAAACTGATAGCTTTACTTTAAGATTTTAGACCACCAGTGCACCAGCCGTAATAACAACGTGCATATAAAATAGTCCGCTCATCAAAAGTAATAACAAGACCCCGTAAGAAACTTGTAATAATTGTTGTTTACGCCATTCAATTAGAACTGAGGCCAGCAAACTGATTATGGTGATGAGACCAATAATTATATAAAGTATTTGCAGGATGTTATTTGGTTGAGTAGCAAGACGAGCAGTGATAGGAATCGCCATACTTGTACTAGACATATATGATAATGAAGTTGAAACTGGCAAGGGAATGAGGTCGGTAGAAGTCGAAACGGTATCAAGATACATGAAGACGTGAGTGTCATTTACAACCACTACAGGATCAGTGGTTGTTGGATTGTTTATAGGTGTAAACTCAACATTTACGTCCGATATGACCGGACCATTGTGATTAGGGGTGTCTGACTCTATATTTTCTACCACAGGCCCGGTTAGTGACGAGGAAGAGGTGGTTATTTCGGCACCCAAAATTGCTATTGGTAAGTCATCATTTATCTGAAAGAGAGAGGTGGTACTTATGGTTTCCTTAATAATTGGGAATGGTTCAACCACCGGTTCTTGTTTGGCCACCAATGGCAATAAAGACTTCATGGCCGGTGTTCCAAAGAGCTGTACTACAAATACCGTCTCGTAACCTTCATAGACCCCACGAGCTGTTCCAATCCCAATTTCTGTATAATTATCATTAATAATATTAGCGCGGTGGGTGGGTGACTTCATCCACGCCTCCACTACCTCATCAGAGTCACTAAAGTGCACCGCTAAGTTCTCGCCAGCATAAGTAAATAAATAGCCAGCCTGTTCAAACCAATACCAAGGCGTTACTCCTGCCGGACTGGTGTGAGAAAAATAACTACCAGCAGCCATGTCATCAGCTTTTAATTGGGCGGCTTTATCCAAAACTGCGCTTCGTCTGAGAGAAGTTAATGACAAATTATTTCGTTCATGATTGGTTAGATCGGTCACAATAGATGGTAGGACAGTACCGACCAACCAACTAGAACCCTGCCATAAAAGAGCTTGAAAATTTGCTACCAAAAAAGACAACAATATTAAACCAAGCATGCCCAGCATGGCGGTCTTTTGCAACATGTGGGGAGTATAGTCATTCCCAGCGTGTGGTATAAAATGATCTTTTATTTTTTTGCGCATAAACGAAAACCAGGCCCGATATTTAATGGACACTATCATTATACATAAAAAGAAGCACTGATTACTAAGATTGTACTATTAGTTGTTTGTTTCTTTTGTAGACAGCCAGCTTTGTTGCCATCTTTACGACCGCTTCGTCTTGGCAAATAAGGGCAGAGTGAGCCAGTGCTAGTCACACAACGCTGGATCGCCATACTCCTGCTCGCAAGGATGGACAACAACACATCTTGGCGAGTTGGAGCAGTGTGATCCAACATCGCCGCGTTATCCGCTTAACAAGGATAGTTTATTTACAGACATCCTGACTCGCGTTCAATTGAGTCATTTTTACACTATCGTTATGCTACTCGTCCTAAAACTACTTGAAAAATGAAGGATTTGTAGTATAATGCGCGTCTTATGGATTCCTCAGAATTTCCCATGCGGATAAATAAACACCTGGCTCATTCTGGCATCGCCTCTAGGCGGGAGTCTGATGCACTGATAGCCAAAGGAAAAATACTCGTTAATGGTAAAAAAGCCATCATGGGGCAACAAGTTCTGGAATCAGACAAAGTTGAGATAGTCGGCGCCACAAAAACAAAACAATATCTTGCTTACTACAAGGGACGCGGAATTATTACCCATTCCCCCGCTGAAACCGAAATTGATATTTGCACTCGGCTTAAAAAGGACTACGGTATTACTGACGTAACTCCGGTTGGAAGACTTGATAAGGATTCCGAGGGTCTTATTATTCTCAGTAATGACGGGCGCATCACTGGTCCACTGCTTGACCCTGAAGCCACCCATGAAAAGGAATATTCAGTGACAGTTGATAAAAACATTTCCAAAACTTTTTTGAAGTTAATGGAGCTAGGAGTTGATATAGAAGGATATCGTACCAAGCCAGCCCGACTCACCGAAGCTCCCAAAAACCCCAAACGATTTAATATTGTTATTACTGAAGGAAAAAAACACCAAATCAGACGAATGTGTGCTGCTCTGGGCTATCAAATAGATACTTTGAAACGGGTACGGATTATGAATATTGAATTGGGTTCTCTTAAGCCAAATCAATACCGTAAAATAGGTGGCGATGAATTAAAAGAGTTTTTGAAAAAGTTAGGTATAAAGTAAAGAAAAGGTATGGTTAGATGAAATAAATCTTTTTCTAACCCATATAATCTGCGGGGTCGGACCCCGCAGATTATATGGGTTAGGCCTTTCGGCGGTCACTTTCTTTTAGATATTGCTTGCGCAAACGGACGGAATGAGGGCAGACCTCGAGATATTCGTCATCAGACATAATTTCCAGCCCCACCTCAATCGATACCTCTTTTGTCGGTATTAGTCGAATTGCTTCATCAGTTCCGGCCGAGCGCATGTTGGTCAACTGCTTTCCCTTGGTGGGATTAACCATCATTTCTTCACCCTTACTGGTGTTACCAATTACCATTCCCTCATAGACTTCTACACCCGCCCCAATGTAAAGCTCGCCTCGTGTCTGTAGGTTGGCCAAAGAAAAACCAAGTGCCTTACCAGCAGCCATTGAAATCATTGAACCAACTTGTCGTTTTTTAATTTCACCTGCATAAGGACGAAAGCCAAGTACCTGAGAAGCTAAAATACCCTCTCCTTTGGTATCAACCACAAACTGATTTTTATAACCCAAAATTCCTCGAGTTGGACCCTCAAAGATAAGACGAACTTGATCACCATGAGTAATCATATTCTGCATCACAAAACCTCGATTGGATAACCTGTCTATCACTGCACCTTGAAATTCACCTGGAATATCAACTGTTACTTCTTCAAACGGTTCTGATTTTACTCCATCAATTTCTTTAATGATGGCCTGCGGTTGCGAAACAGAAAGCTCATATCCTTCACGACGCATATTCTCAAGCAAAATAGAAATATGCATTTCACCCCGACCATAGACTTGCATCACATCACCAGTAAAATCCACCTTCAGACCAACATTGATCTCTAATTCCTTATGTAAGCGTTCGGCAATTTGTCTACTAGTAACATATTTACCCTCGCGTCCGGCAAAAGGTGAATTATTTACTAGAAATTGCAAACCAATTGTTGGCTCATCCACTTTAATTGATGGTAACGGTTCAGCATTTTCAGTATCGGTCAAAGTATCACCAATACTAATATCACTTAACCCAGCGATCAAAACAATATCTCCAGCAAATGCTTCATCCAGCTCTAATTGCGCAACCCCTTTGTAACCAGAGAGCTTTACCACTTTACCTTTCTTCATCCCCTCGACACCTTCATGTTTAATAATGACCTGTTGTCCTTTTGTGACTTTTCCATCATAAATACGGGCCACTGCTAGACGTCCAAGAAAGTTATCGTAACCAAGGTTAAATACCTGCGCTCGCAACGGTTCACCGTCAACATATCCTTTGGCGGCCGGCACAGTTTCCAACACAATATCCAGTACTGGACTCAAATCTTTCATCTCGTCTTCCATCTTACGCTTGGCCAAACCTTCTCGCCCAATAGCGTAGACCACTTCAAAATTACACTGCTCGTCATTTGCCCCCAGCTCCATAAATAGTTCTAATACTTGTTCTTCACATTTATCAGGGTCAGCAGCCGGCTTGTCGATTTTGTTGATAATCACAATCGGCTTTAATCCGAGCTCTAGTGACTTCTTTAATACAAAACGAGTCTGAGGCATTGGCCCTTCCTGAGCGTCTACCACGAGAAGCACAGAGTCAATAGAACGAAGAACTCGTTCTACTTCGGAACCAAAGTCAGCATGGCCTGGCGTATCAACAATATTGATTTTTGTATCCTTATATGTCACAGAGGTATTCTTGGCGTAAATAGTAATACCGCGCTCTAATTCAAGCGCATTGCTATCCATAGAAGCATTACCTTCTCTCGCACCAGTGAATTCCATTAGACCATCTGTAAGAGTAGTTTTGCCGTGGTCGACGTGAGCAATGATAGCAATATTTCTAATTTCCTGTGGCATATAATTTTAATAAATACTTAATAATCGTTTCGTCCCCAATTAAACTGAGAAAGGCGCGCAATCTAAAGGGCGCGCCCGAAAACTGAAATACAATACCGTCTTTATTGGTTTTTGTCTAGTGTCTTAATGAGTTTAACCTTGGCAACTTTAGGCAAATGCCGCAGCTCAAATTCACGAATCTGAGCCGTACTTCGATCTTTACACGTCTCAGTATAAACCAATTCAACCGGCCGACGGGCTTTCGTATATTTGGCGCCCTTAGGGCCAGCGTTATGTTCCTTAAGTCGCCTCCTGACATCAGTGGTTACGCCAGTATAAAGCGTATCGTCAGCACATTGTAGTATGTACACAAACCAAGTCATAAAATATCCCAGGTCGGTAATGAGTACGGCTGACCGGAAAAACCCTGCCAAGCAAACCAGGTAAAAATAACTACTGCTAAAATAAAAATTAATAGTTTAAGCATAATGGCTTTGCTTATAATGATGAATCTAATTAAGATAAAGCTTCCAACTGAAAAATAAATCAACGAAGATCAAATCATAAAAATACATGGCGTATCGTAGAAAAGAGACATTTTACTCACATTACTCCTCTGTGGCAAAATAATTCCACAATTTGTCTAAAGTTACCCCTAACTCCGAATTGACAGAAAAGTTTTTACCGCAGGTATCAAGATCATAAACAACACCTTCCAATATGACTTCATAACGATAGTCGAGCCCGTCAACATACGAGGCACAGGAAGCCACCTTGACTGAACGAGAACCATTTTCAAGGGCGGTAAGTGTAAATTTAAGACGTAACTCATTCAAAAGTGTCCCGGGTAAATTTCCTTCGATAGTTGCAGTACCAGTGAAAATGGTAGACGATAAATAGCTAAACGACCCATCACTTAAGATTTGAAAAGAAGGACAAGAACCGGTGCGTGAACAACTGCCGTAGGTTTCTCCAGTCAAAGTAAATTCGCTGTAGGTGGTATCAGTAGCTCCGTTATGTGCCAAAAACTGTGGAGCGAAACCAGTAAAAAACAAATACGCCCCAGCTACCATCCCAACCACAAATGTAATCAGAATCGAAAGAATGTCCTGCTTTTTCATGTCAGACCAGTATAGCAAATATTTTCCAAAAGCCCGCTTATTCTTTTACTCATACTGCAATATACGGTATGATGACACCATCGGAGAGTTCGCATAGTGGTCTAGTGCGCCGCCTTGGAAAGGCGGTATCGGGGCAACCTGATCAAGGGTTCAAATCCCTTACTCTCCGCCAAAATTCTAAAGCTGGCGGATATGTATTAACCTTTGCGCGAACCCACTTCGCACGCGCGGAGCGCGTGGTGGCTTGAACCCGAAGTGTACGCTCCGATTGCGTGGTGATTCGGCGGCCTCGGGACACTCCCTCCGGTCGCGTGCATCCTGCACACATTTCCTTCCCT
>Ga0210050_1001629_pt1 | contig 23429 bp, 23 predicted proteins | sample CryGey132114_all_FD_185463 | JGI IMG/M metagenome (GOLD analysis project Ga0210050, IMG submission 185463) | Groundwater microbial communities from aquifer - Crystal Geyser CG22_combo_CG10-13_8/21/14_all (SPAdes) (version 2) | ecosystem: Environmental > Aquatic > Deep subsurface > Groundwater ... | reverse complement strand
TCTCGTTGATTGGCTTCTGTGGTACAACGGTGAGCGACCTCACCATTCGCTCTCGCTTCTTTCTCCTTTTCAGTATATATTTAATTCATTATCAGCTACTGAGTGCCAAATGTGGTGGACGAATACAAAGACTTTTAAAAACAAAGATTTTAAACTATAATAGAATAGATAATCTTCTTGAAGAAGTTATGAAAATGTTAAATGTTATGATTAGTAAATTAACAAGCTAAAAGCTATTAGCTAAAACCTATAAGCTATCCTATGCAATTCAAAGTTCCACAATTTTTAGAAATAGAAGACAAGATTTTTGGTCCATTCACCTTCAAGGAGTTTGTCTATTTGGTAGGTGGTGCAGGAATATGTTATATGTTGTTTAAATTATTGGGAATATGGCTCGGAGCAATACCAATTTTGATTGTGGCAGGGTTGTCAGCAGCACTTACTTTCTACCATCCAAACGGCAAACCCTTCATCAATATGATAGAGGCTGGGGCAAAATACGCTATGCAAGATAAACTTTATATCTGGAAAAGACATATCATTAAGGTAAAAAGTAAAGAACAACAAGAAATGAGGGCAACAGCCGAATTAAAAAAGGAAACGATGGACCAAAACGGAGTCAAATTAAGTGGGAGCAAGCTTCGAGATTTAGCTTGGAGTTTAGACGTTCTGGACTTAAAAAAGTGATTAATCAGCTTATAGCTGATAGCTAATAGCTTATAGGGAATCAACCTAAAGCTAAAAGCTAAAAGCTAAAAGCTAAAAGCTAACAATGTCATTAAAAGCAAAAGCAACTCAAGAGTTTGTACCAATCAAGGAAGTCCGTGATGGTATTGTAGTCTTGAAAGATGGAGGGCTCAGAGCAATAGTCCTCGCAAATTCAGTCAACTTGTCTTTAAAATCAGAAGAAGAACAAAAAGCTACAATTCTCCAATTCCAGAATTTTTTGAATACTTTAGATTTCTCTGTACAAATATCAATACAATCAAGAAAATTAAACATCAGACCTTATCTTTTACTCTTAGAAGACAGAATGAAGGTACAAAATGAACCGTTGCTCAAACTACAAACAAAAGAATATATAGAATTTATAAAAAATTTCACTGAGTCAGTTAGTATAATGGCCAAAAATTTCTTTGTCGTAGTTTCTTATACACATATGAATTTAAAACCAGAATCTGGAATACTAAAAAATTTATTTTCAAAAAGAAATAAAAGAGAAGAAGAATTAAAAAACCAATTAGACTTTGAAGAAAAAAGGTCTCAATTGGAACAGAGAGTAAGCGTGATACAACAAGGACTTTCAAGATGTGGAATAAAATCTGCACAACTGGGAACAGAAGAAGTCGTAGAAGTATTTTATAAAGTTTTCAACCCAGGAGAGTTAGAGGGAAAAATAAATTTAGAAAACTAAATTTATTTTTCCCTAGTTATAAAGTAAAAAGTAATCAAGTTTATAAAGTCAAAAACAATCAAATGCAATACAAATTATACAAAATCACAACTTTATACTTTATGAACTTTACGAACTAAATATATGAGTATTTTTAATAAATTATTAGGGAAAAAAAATAAAACAGATGAAAAGAAAGGAGCAGATGCTTCTCTTTTATCAGTACTACCAGAAGAAATATATAAATCAGCTAAATTAGAGCTTCAAGATATCGTCGCACCGTCTGCCTTAAAAATAGAATCTAAATCCATAAATCTAGGTGACAAAATAGCTCGTACCTTTTTTATTATTTCTTATCCTAGATTTTTAAGTGACAACTGGTTTTCCCCAATAATTAATTTAGATAAAGTCTTTGATGTTTCAATCTTTATACATCCCATAGATACATCTCTCGCTCTGAGACAATTTCAAAAAAAAGTGGCTGAAGTCCAAAGCCAAATCAATGTACGTGAAAAAAAAGGAATGGTTCGTGACCCAATGCTTGATACTGCATATCAAGACTTGGAAGGACTTCGTGATAATTTAATCCAAGCACAACAAAAAATGTTTGATGTCAGTATTTACATTACAGTCTATGCTGATAATGAACTAGAACTTTACAAAATTGAAAATGAAATAAAATCAATACTCGAATCAAAATTAATATATATTAAACCAGCACTTTTCCAACAAGATGAAGGTTTCAAAAGTGTTATGCCCCTCGGTAATGATTTATTAAATATCCACCAAAAATTAAATTCCGAACCACTCTCTAGTGTTTTTCCATTTGTTTCTTTTGACTTAACTTCCGATATGGGAATACTCTATGGAGTTAACAGACATAACTCTTCTCTTGTTATTTTTGATAGATTCTCTTTAGAAAATTATAATTCTGTGACATTTGCTAAATCTGGTTCAGGAAAAAGTTATGCCACAAAATTAGAAATTCTAAGATCTCTAATGTTTGACATAGATATAATTGTAATAGACCCAGAAAGGGAATATGAATATCTGGCAGAAGCTGTCGGTGGAAGATATTTTAATATTTCTCTTTCTTCAGATCACCACATAAATCCTTTTGATTTGCCAATACCACGTGAAGATGAATCAGCAGAAGATGTATTGAGATCAAATATCATCAATCTAGTCGGACTTTTTAGACTAATGCTAGGAGGACTTACGCCAGAAGAAGATTCTATGGTAGACCGTGCTATTTCAGAAACTTACGCAATGAAAGATATAACACATGATTCGGATTTTTCAAATATTGAACCACCCCTACTTTCAGATTTCGAAATGGCATTGGGGGGTATGGAAGGAAGTGATTCAGTAATACAAAGATTAGCTAAATATACAAAAGGAACTTGGTCTACTTTCCTCAATAGACCATCAAATGTAGACATCAATAAAAAATTTGTAGTATTTTCCATTCGTGATATGGAAGATGAATTAAAACCAGTAGCAATGTATATCGTTATGCATTATATCTGGATAACTATACGTAAAAATTTGAAAAAACGTCTTCTTGTTGTTGATGAGGCATGGTGGATGATGAAATCTGAAGATACAGCTTCTTTCTTATATTCCATCGCAAAACGAGGTAGAAAATATTATTTAGGACTTTCTACTATCACTCAAGATGCAGCAGACTTTATGAAGTCTCCTTATGGTGTGCCAATCATAACCAACTCTTCTATCCAAATCCTTCTCAAACAATCACCAACAACAATAGATGTCCTCCAAAAAACATTCAATTTAACTGATGAAGAAAAATATCTACTCTTGGAATCTGGGTTAGGGGAAGGTATATTCTTTGCTGGATTAAAACATGTTGCTATAAAAGTCATTTCCTCTTATACAGAAGATCAAATCATTACTTCAGATCCATCTCAGATACTATCAATCAAAAAAGCAAAACAAGATTTAGAAGAAGCGGAGAGGAGTAGCTGATAGATAGCTTATAGGTGTTAGCTTTTAGCTTATAGCTTGAAAAATGATACAATTGAGAGGTAGAAAGTTCATAAAGTTTATAAAGCCTGCCTGCCGGTAGGCAGGTAGAAAGTAAATGCAAAATAATTTATAAAGCAAAATGCAGAAAAAATACATAATTCCAATATTAATATTTGCTATCACTTTTGTGGGTTTTTTTGCTAATGCTCAAATACGTAGTACAGACATCGTCCTTAGTATTTCACCGGAATATCCTAACCCAAACCAAAATGTAAATGCTACATTAAATAGCCATTCTATTAATCTCGATAAAGCAAACATTTATTGGTCAGTAAATAATCAAGAATTAAGTGGAGGAATTGGAAAAAAATCTTTTTCTTTTAAGACAGGAGCTTCCGGATCTTCAATGATTTTATCTGTTACGATAGATACGATTGATGGACAAAATCTATCAAAAACAACAACCATAATACCAGCAAATGTAGATATGCTCTGGGAAGCTTATGATTCTTATACACCTCCTTTTTATAAAGGAAAAGCATTGGCTCCTAGCCAAGGGATATTTAAAGTAGTAGCAATACCAAATATAATAAACCAGAACGGAAAAGTTAATGTAAATAATCTTTCTTATGTTTGGAGCAAAGATGGAAACACCAATCTTGATTCCTCTGGATGGGGGAAAAATTATTTTATATTTAAAAATAGCTATTTAGATAAAGAAAATATTGTTAATGTAAAAGTCTCTGATATTTCTGGAAAAACCAACGCTTCTGGAAAAATAAATTTAAAAACAGTAAACCCCAAAATACTTTTTTATAAAAACGATTCATCTCTGGGTATAAAATGGGAAACAACTTTAAGTGATGGATATACAATAGATAGGGAAGGAGAAGCTCTAACAATAGAACCTTACTTTTTTTCACCAAAGAACATAAATTCTTCAGACCTAACTTTTGACTGGTCTTTAAATAAAGAAAAAATAGAAACACCAAATCCCAAAAATATATTGTCCATAAAACCAGAAGCCGGAAAATCTGGAAGTGCAACAATCAAAGTGCTTATCAATAATACCAAGACACTTTTCCAAAGTATGGAGAAACAGTTACAAGTTAGCTTTTAGCTTATAGCTTATAGCTTATAGCTTATAAAAAATTATAAAACAAAATGCGAGGAAATGTTTGCAAAAAAACAATAACTCTAATATATCTAACTACTATTCTGTTTAGTTTATTTTTTCCTTTTAATCAAAGTTATGCACAATATGCATCAAATACTTTACAAATTTCTATAGCAAAAAAGAATCTAAACCTAACAAGGGGGGAGGAAACAATGGTGACAGCTAGTTTGTCGGGTAATTCTGGAAAAAAAAATGTAACTTTTAAGGTTGAAGGAAACGAAGAAGCAATATATCCAAAACAATGTACGTTGCCCGATCAACCAATTTCTTCTTGTTATATTAAATTTAAATCTTTAATTGATGGAACATTCACAATAAAAGCAACAATATATTTAGAAGATGGGAGTATTTTTAAAGAAATTACAAGTAAACCAATAATAATAAAAACCTGTAGTGGGTCAGAAATTATAGTAGAAGGTATTTGTAAAGAACCAAAAAACATACTTCCAGCTGAACCAAAAGTCAATACAGATACAACTTATACTCCTCTTGCTCCTTTGCCTGGATTTCCAGAAGAATTCGATACACTACCTTCTAAGACCAATCAATGTCCTTTTGGAAATTATTTAAACATAATGATTAAGTTAGTCATAGGTATAGCTGCAGTATTGGCTATGGTAATGATAGTGATGGGGGGAATAGAATATATGACTAGTGACCTTATTTCTTCCAAAGAAGCTGGTAAGGACACAATTAAAAATGCATTATTGGGACTCTTTATAGCTTTAGGTGCTTACCTTATTTTAAATACAATAAATCCAAAATTACTAAGTGCGTGTTTGGATAATTTGCCAGTGGCGACGATAGAGATTTTACCCGCAACCGAGGAGCAAAAAGCCGAAATAAACAGAAAAACAAGCTCAGCTGGATGCAAAATAGTAGAAACGGGACCATGTTCTCCGGATAATTTAAAAAACTATTTTCCAAAGACCGTAGCTACTCAAGCATCTATTATATGCAATAAAGAAAGCACGGGGGACAAAAATTCTTATTCAAGGATTGATTTATGTGATGGTAATAGACCTTTCTCATTCGGGTTGTTCCAAATAAACGGATCTGCACATAGAAACAGCATTGAGGAATGTAAAGATGCTTTTGTAATTCCAAGTGGGCATAGATCAAGTCAGGGAAATCTTATAGGAGACATAGAAGTGTATGGTAAAATCTTCCATTCAAAATGGAGCTGCACTGTAAAAAACGAGGATGCATATAATAAATGCAAAAATTACTTATTTAATCCTGAAAATAACATAAAATATGCCGCCAAACTATACACACAAAGAGGTAATTGGGGGGACTGGGAAAACAGCGCCAAATCATGTGGTTTTTAATAATTAAAATATAATATGTCAAAAAATTTTACATTATTAATAATGGTTCTCGTAGTTATTAATATAATTAATTGTAGTATAATACTTATATAAAGAATTTTAGTTACAAATACGATTTAAACATTATATGTCAAAAAGAAATATCATATTATTAATAATAGTTCTCGTAGTTATTATGGCTAGTATTTTGGGATTCTTCTATTTCTACCAACCAACAAACCAAAATGGAGACGACACGGGAGGAGGTACAAACTTTTTTGTAGACTTTTTGCCATTCGGTAAAAGTAAAAATACAACACCAACAGACGAAACACCACCAACCGACATTTCAGGATATGAACCAACTGAAACAGATATAACTGATCTAATACTAAAAAAAGTTTCTAGTTTTCCTATAGCCGGCTATGGAGTGTATATGAAAGAAAGATTTAAAGATGAGCAAATAGTAGCCCAAGCAGAACAATTAGACGAAAGAGGGCGACTTATAAAACCAATTCCACCATCAACTGAATTTGTACCAACATTACGATATGTAAATAAAATTACAGGAAATATTTATCAAACCTTCGCAGATAAAATGGATGAACGTATTTTTTCTTCTACGACTATACCAAAAGTGTATGAAGCGTATTTTGGAAATAAGGGAGAATCTGTCATTATGAGATATTTAAAAGAAAGCAACGATACCATAGAAACATTTTTAAGAACACTACCTAAAGAAGTTCTAGGAGGTGACACAACAAGTTCAGATGAAGTAAGAGGTTCTTTTTTACCAGAAAATATTTCCGATATGAGTGTGTCACCTGATGCTTCAAAAATATTTTATCTATTTAATACGGGAGAGAATGCTATAGGTGTGACGCTATCATTATCAACTAATACAAAAGTCCAAGTATTTGATTCTCCTTTTAGAGAATGGTTATCTTTCTGGCCTAATGATAAAATGATTACTATCACAACCAAGCCTTCTTCTAATGTTCCGGGGTTTATGTATGCTATTAATCCAGAAAGAAAAGATTTCAATAAAATTCTAGGTGGAATAAATGGATTAACAACACTTACAAGTCCTAATGGAAAATTGGTTCTCTATGGTAATAATAATTTATCGTTAGGTATTTTTGATATAGATACAGGAAGTTCTAGTTTTCTGGGAATAAAAACTTTACCTGAAAAATGTGTCTGGGGAATGGCAAGTGATATCATCTATTGTGCTGTACCCAAATATACTAATCAAACAGGATATCCTGATTCTTGGTACCAAGGTGAAGTTTCTTTTTCAGATGAAATATGGAAAATAGATGCAACAAGTGGAAATACAACAATAATATTAGACCCAATCACAATCGAAGGTGGGGAAGAGGTGGATGCAGTAAAACTTAATATGGATGAAGGTCAAAATTACTTATTTTTTGTAAATAAAAAAGATTCTTATCTCTGGGAGCTAGATATAAAGTAAAGAAACTAACTTTTTGCCGGTACGGATTTTTTGAAGCTTAAAAAATCCTGAAATTGGCTCGTCGACACTCGCCAAACCCCTTAAAAAGTTGTTTCTTTACTTTATATAAGAATAAAAAACTCGTCGTGGGTACAGTTTTTGAGAGACATTGCGCAGGAGCTTAGAAAATAAAAGAGGTATTCCGATTATTATTTTCTTGAGCGACGAGCATAGCAATCTGCAAGCTTGCAGATATGCGTGTCTATCAAAAACTTGTACCAAGAAAGAGTTTTTATTCTAGATAGCCCCAATATATTTTATGACTACACGACGAGAAAGTCCTTCACCTTGTGATTCGGTTTTTAAATCTGTCGCATCAGATAAAAATTCATGCACTATTCTGCGATCAAAAGCAGACATTGGATCAACTTCTATATTTGATTTAAAATATCTCGCTCGTTCAGCCATCATGTGTGCTATTGCATGAATATTTTCTACACGCTTTTTTTGGAAACCATTTATATCAACTAAAATTCCTAAACCTTCCTGTATAGATGTATTCCCCTCTACTTCTTTTGGAGTTTTAGCTTCAACTATTCTACGAACAATATGGTTAAGTGCATTGAGTGCTTCACCCCCACGTTCCCAAAAAAAATGAGGTTGGCTTACTTCTACTGAAAACCAAGTAGTTTTATCACTGTTCGACTTAAAAGAAGAGGGTTTGTCTTCATCAACAGAAATTTTACTTACAGATATAGTAGTTTTTTCAACAAGCTCTTTTATTAAATTTTGCATTTCAACTTTATCCATTGTATTTAAGGACAGCCCTTAAGAGAGTTTCCCAAAGGACTGTCCTTTGTCTACCACCCCTAAAGCTAATTTCCTCTTTTTGTTCGCATAAATTTGCTGACCTATGGCAAATATATTACTTGTAATCCAATATAATGCAACAGCACCAGAAACACTGTAAGCAATGAAAGCAACCACAAATGGAAAAACATATTTCATTTGTGTCTGCATGCTCTTAGTGAAGTTTTCTTGAAAAGAACCAGTAGGTTTATCTATAATAGCTGGTTTGGGCATAAGGAGCGCTTGAAAATATTGAGATATTCCTGCAAGTAAAGCTAAAACTAATAAACCTTTCTGACTAATATCAAGAATCCCCAAGAAAACCATATTTATGTGTTCTGGGGCTTTTATAAAAGAATAAAGTAAACCACTTTCTATGTCTATCCCTTTCATAAAAACATAATACAATGCAAAAATTATAGGTATTTGAATTAAAACCAAAAGACAACCAGAAAAAGGGTTAGTTTTATGGTGTTTATAAAGTTCAAAAGTCTGTTTAGCTTGTTCTTCTTTACTCGCTCCACTATCTTTTATCTTTTTAAGCTCTGGGGCAAGTAAATTCATTTTTATTTGACTTTCAATAGATTTTTGTGAAAGCGGAAATAAAACTGTTTTAACAACTAAAGTAAGTATAATAACAGCTATACCCACATCCCCACCTGGAACAATAGAAACTAAAAAGGCCAATGCGTTTAAAAGTGGCCCATATAAAACAGTATCCCAAATATTTGTTAACATCCTCCCATTCTACCCCGAAGTGAAATTTTTAGCAAAATTTACTACGAGGCAAGTATGAAAAGTGATTCAACTACAAATTACGAATGATCAATTACGAATTGAAATTCAAATGCATTTTTTAATTCGTAATTCGTAATTCGTAATTGATAATTACTTCAGTGGATCAATATGATTTTTTTGCCAAGGGTGACAACGGAGAATACGGAAAAACCCGAGAGAAAAACCCTTTAAAATACCATATTTTTTAATAGCCTCTTTCGTATATTCTGAACATGAAGGATAAAAAACACAAGAATTGTTCCTCAATAAACCAAAATATTCTAAAAATTTTATAATAAATGGAGATAAAAACCTTTGATAAAAATTAATTAATTTTGTTAAGTATGTTTTTAATTTCATTTTCTATTTTTAATATATCTTCTTCTATTTTTTTAAAAACAAAAACACCCAATATTTTAGGAGAAAATTGATTAATATATTTTTTCAAAACATAATATCCTTTTCTTCTTAATAAATTTCTTTTAACGGCTAGCTTAGCTATATTTTTAGGGGCGATAAAAGAAATGCGAGGTCTAATAGATTCATTAATTAACACAAATTTAAACATAAAACTAGGAGAAGTAACAGAATTCCCTTTTTTAAAGATAAAATCTACACCCTTTTTATCAACCCTGTTCTTTTTAGGCAACATTATACAGATAGTTTAGCACGCCCTTTCCTTCTTCTCCTTAAAAGTACTTTTTGACCAGTTTTAGTCTTAGATCTAACTAAAAATCCATGTGCTTTGGCTCTTTTTCTCTTGTTTGGTTGATACGTTTGTGACATTCAAAAAGTATATAACATTATCAACAGTTTATCAACATAGTTAATAAGTTTTTCAAAATTGCATTTTTAATAATATAGTATAATCTTAAACCAATGGATCCCGAACGAAATTCAATAAATTCACGGGGTACAAAAAATGTCGTAATTATTTATTAATTAGCATAATTTCGTACGGGATGGATACAAAACAACTTTGGAAAAATTGTCTGGTTGAAATTGAAGCAGGAGTATCTAAAGCAAATTTTAGTACTTGGTTTAAAAATACCTGTATCTTAAAAGAAGAAATAGGTATTGTTTATGTAGGTGTACCAAATGAATTCGTTCGTGATTGGCTCAAAAATAAATATCATAAACTTATTACAAAGACTATAGCTGATGCATATGAAAATATGAGAGCTGTAGAATACATTATTACTAAAACGGAACCCAATAAACAAGAATTACCTAAAACAACTGAAACTTACATAAATAAAGAATTACCACTAAGAGATTTATATATAAATCCAGATGATAATTTAAATCCACGTTATCATTTTAATTCTTTTATTGTGGGAACTTTCAATGAACTCGCCTATGCTGCATCTCAAGCAATAATAGAAAACCCAGGAACAAAATATAATCCATTTTTTGTTTATGGAGGGACTGGGCTTGGTAAAACTCATTTAATTCAAGCAATAGGGAACTCAATAAAAGAAAAATACCCAAACAAAAAAGTACATTATTTAACATTAGAAAAATTTGCTACTGATTTTATAAATTCTCTACAAAACAATAAAGCAAACTCTTTCAAAGAAAAATATCGAAGATACGATTTATTAATTATTGATGATATACAATTTATTGGTAAAATGGAAAAAATTCAAGAAGAACTTTTTCATACTTTTAATACCTTTTATGAGAATAATAAACAAATAATATTTTCTTCTGATAAACATCCAAACTATATTCCTGAATTAGCAGACCGCCTAAAATCCCGTTTTGCTGCGGGAATGATAGTAGATGTATCCGAACCTGAATATGAATCCCGTCTTGCAATCTTAAAAGTAAAGCTAAAAGAACTCAATGTTGATTTAGATCAGGAAATAATAGAATATGTTGCAGAATCTATACAAGGTAATATCCGTGAACTTGAAGGAAGTTTAAATACTATAATTTGTCAGTATCGCTTGAAAAATAAACCTCTTTTGGTTTCTGAAGTAAAAAATTTATTAAAAAATAATATAAAACCCAAAAAAAATGTAGCAATAAAAGATGTTGTAAAAATAGTAAGTAACTATTATTCTTTAGAAGAAGCATCAATTTATGAAAAAACTAGAAAAAAAGAAATAGTAAAGGCAAGACAGATAATAATGTATCTACTTAGAGAAGATTTTAATGTTTCATATCCATTAATTGGACAAAAATTAGGTGGTAAAGATCACACTACAGTAATACATTCATATTTAAAAATAAAAAATGACTTAAAAAATGATCCACAGTTAATGCAGGAGTTAGAACAGATAAGAATTATGTTTAAATAGCTGTTAATAAAAAGTTAAGAGGTAGTGTTGTTTGAGGTAAAAGTTGTTAATAAAAAATAATAAAAAACCAAAATATATATCTTAATTAAAAAAAGAAATTTATAAAAAAAATTATTATAAAGATAAGCAAAAATAAATCATAAAAATAACTATATAAAACAACATACAATTCATTTATCCACTTATTAACAAAACTAATAGTATTAATAAATTAAATATATAATATATAAACATATGAAAATAGAATGCGGAATTGAAAAAATTAAGAATGGAATTTTACAAGTAGAAAAAATTACTGGAAAAAATTTAACATTACCTATTTTAAGTTCAATCCTTTTAATTGCTTCAGGAAAGTCCTTAAAACTTAGAGCTACTAATTTAAGTCTTGGTGTTGAGATTGAAATTCCTGCAAAAGTTGAAAAAGAAGGTATTGTTGCAGTTTCTGGAACAACCCTGGCTGGTATTTTTTCTAATATTTTTCAAAATGAAAATATATATCTTGAAGAAGAGGGTGGAAATTTATTAATTAAAACAAAAAAAAGTAAAATAAAATTAAAAGGTCAAACACATGATGATTTTCCTACTATACCGATAGTTAATGGAAAAACTTTTGAGATAGAATCTAAAAAATTAGTAGATGGGATAAAGTCAGTATATTATAGTTCTTCTTTGTCTGATATAAAGCCGGAAATTTCAAGTGTTTATATATATTCTAATGAAGATAATTTGGTGTTTGTTTCAACAGATTCTTTTAGATTGGCAGAAAAAAAGATTAAAACTAAAATAGTTGAAGAAATCTCTGGGATGCTTGTTCCTTTTAAAAATATACCTGAGATATTAAGAATTTTTGGTGACATCCAGGGTGTTATTAAGGTATGTTTTAATAAAAATCAAATTTCTTTTTCTTCCGATAATGTTTATTTGACATCAAGAATTATAGATGGAGTTTTTCCTGATTATCGTCAAATTATTCCTAAAGAGTTTGAAGTTGAAGCAATAATTTTGAAACAAGACTTATTAAATGCTCTTAAACTTTCAAATATATTTTCAGATAAATTTAATCAAATAAATTTATTAATTAAACCCAAAGAGAAAATTTTTGAACTTTCTTCTCAAAACAACGATATTGGAGAAAACAAAACATATTTGGATGCTGTTTTAAAAGGGAAGGACGCTGTTCTTGGTTTTAATTATAAATACTTTTTTGATTGCTTTCAATCTATAAATACAGACAGTATCTCTATTAGATTAAATCAATCTTCAAAACCTATGGTAATATCAGGCAGTTCTGATAATTCTTTTACTTATCTAATAATGCCAATGAATAGATAAAAATTAATGAATGAAGTGAATATAATTTTCCCTACCCTGTTAAATAAAATTTATTTAAATTTTGATTTTGTGAAGCAAAATCATTTAACAGGGTGAAGATTTTTAATCGCTTTGCTCAAAAAATCAATCATGATAGAGATAAAAGATTTACTTCTTAAATTTAATAGTTTATTAATTTTTGAAAATTCTAAAATAGAAACTGTAAAAAAAGTTATTTTTGAAGTTATTGGAATACAAATAAAAAATGAAGATATAAAAATAAAAAATAATGTAATTTATTTAAATATAAAACCTATCTATAAAAATGAGATTTTTTTAAGAAAAGACGAAATTTTATTAAAATTAGAAAAAAGTCTATGTAAAAAATCTCCACAAAATATAGTATGACTATTGTTTGATTTTAAAGATTGAGACGGTTTCTGTTCGGTTGTAGATGATATCATAAGAAATTATTTTTAATTCATTTTCTGACATTAAATTATCTAGTTCCTCTGGAATAAATGAAAAATTAGATGGTGTTTCTGTAGTACCTATAAATGTGTTATTTATGAATATATCTATTTTTTTGAGTGGATAAATTCCAGAATTTAAGAGTTTTAATTGTATTCTTTGATCAGGTAAATAAATTGATGTTGTATTGGGTTCAACTATTGAAATATTTAATAAAGGATTTTCGGTGTGTATATTATCTACTTCTGTTGGTTTTTCGGCCCAAGTTGTTATTTTATATCTATTACCATTTTGTGCCCACCAATTTTGTATAGGAGTTTCCCAGAGGTTAAATTGTGGATTACCATAGGGATTAGAAGGAGGGGGTCCTAGAACATCATTTCTGTTTACCCAATAGAGAATAGAATGGACATTGGTTATTACTTTTTCTTGAGTAGTTTCTTTTGGTGTAAATTCTCCTGCTAATTTGCCAGAGATTTTGTCTATAAAAAAATTTTCATTTCCTTGCCAGTATCCACGGAGTATGGGTTTTACTGTTTTAGGGTCAGTCTCTAGATTAGGTTGTTCAAATTTTTCGTTTGGTAAAACTTTTAATGCTTCATTTATAAATTTATTCCAAATTGGTCCAGCTACTGCTGAACCTCCTTTTTTCATTGGCTTGTTATCATTATTACCAGCCCAAACACCTACAACAATTGAAGGAGTATAACCTATAGTCCAGGCATCTTTGTTATTATTTGTTGTACCTGTTTTTACAGCAACATCTTTGCCTGGTATAAAAAGAATTGAGTGTGATCCAAATGTTGGTACACGAGATTTTTCGTCTGATAAAATATTTGATATGATTAAAGCAGTATTTTTAGGTAAAACTTCTCTAGAATTGGGGAAATATTCTTCTAAAACTTTTTTATTTATATCTTCAACTTTTAAAATTCCAGTATATTGATTTCTTATACCGCTGTTTGCAAAAACACCATAAGCTGAGGTCATATCAAGGAGTGATACTTCTCCACCTCCAATAACAAGAGTAAGTCCATAACGACTTATATCGGTTAAAGTACTAATTCCTAAATCTTCAGCTGTTTTTAATGAGTCTGAAAGTCCGGATAGATAAAAAAGTTTTACTGCTGGAATGTTTCTTGATTCTGCTAATGCACTACGTAAATTTATTGGTCCTACTGTTTTGCCATCGTAATCTTCTGGCATATAACAATCACGTTGATTGTGTCCAGGTAGAGCCCTACCATAAGCATTACAGGTGGTTTGAAACTCTGTAGGTAAGTCAAATAGTACTGTCTCTGGGGTAAACCCTTTATTGAATGCTGTAGCGTAAATAAAAGGCTTAAAAGAGGAACCTGGCTGTCTCCAAGCAGTCGCAATATTATAATTACCATCAATAGTTTTATCAAAATAATCTCTTGACCCTACCATCGTTAAGATTTGTCCAGTTTTAGGGTCTATTGCTACAAGTCCAGCATTTTTCCCATTCCAATCTTTTTCATTTTTTAAAGCACCTTCTTTTACTATCTCTTCTGCTTTTTCTTGCAAACTATAATCAAGAGTTGTAATAACATTAAGTCCTCCTTTTCCCACTACTTCACTTCCGTATTTTTGTTCAAGATAATCTTTAATAAAAAAAACAAAATGAGGGGCTTTAATTCCGATAGTTGCTTGTGGAATAAAGGTTACAACTTCATTTAATGTTGTGTCATATTCTTCTTGAGATATGAATTTATTTTCTAGCATTTTAAAAAGAACTAAATTTTTTCTAGTATCTAGTTTAGCTTTATTTTTTCCATAAGGTGAAAGCATGGTTGGAGATTGTGGAATTGATGCTAAATATGCTGCTTCCCCCAAGGTCAGGTCTTGTGCATTTTTATCAAAATAATTTTTAGATGCTTCTTCTATTCCATAGACATTTCCACCATAAGGATTTTCATTTAAATAGGCCTCTAAAATTTTTTCTTTTGGCATCGATTTTTCTATTTTTATTGCCAGTATCCATTCTTTTATTTTTCTAATATAACTTACTTTTTGTGTAAGGAGAGTATTTTTTACTAATTGTTGGGTTATGGTTGAACCACCACCACCTATACCAATTTGAAATAAATTTGAAAGAGCTGCTCTAATAATAGAGGTTATACGTATTCCATTATGGTTATAAAATTCAGAATCTTCAATAGCGACAGTTGCATTTTTAATATTTGCTCCCATTTTTTCGAAGGGTATATTTGTCCTTCTTATATCTTGATGTATATCATAAAGTAATATTTCTCCTGTACGATCGTATATTTTAGTAGAGTTTACTATTTTTCTATCCTCAAAAGAATGAAAATCAGGAATATTTAGAGAAGAAATCCAAATAATTATTATTCCAACCATTAAAATAAAAATACCAATTACAGAGAAGATTGTATTTTTAGGGATTCTCATTCTTTTAAAAACCTTTTTCATTCTTCTAATTATAGCAGAATATGTGTTATAATGCTTTATTATGAAGGTTATAACAGATGAAAAAAGAATTGATGAGGTTTTGAATGTTGGTGTGGAAGAGATTATAGAAAAAGATCATCTTTTAAAAGCACTTAAGTCAGGAAAACAATTACGAATAAAATTTGGGATTGATCCAACTATGCCAGATCTTCATCTTGGACACAGTGTTCCACTTCGCAAGCTTCGTCAATTTCAAGATTTAGGACATAAAGCAATTTTAATAATTGGGGATTCTACTGCAACGATTGGTGATCCATCAGGTAGGTCTGAAACTAGAAAAATACTTAGTTCTGTTGAGATAAAAAAAAATATGAAGAATTATTTAAAACAAGCAGAAAAGATTTTAGATATGAAAAAAACAGAAGTTCATTATAATAGTGAATGGTTGGGTAATAATATGATGACGATTCTTGAACTTTCTAAAGCTGGGACAATACAGCAAGTTTTACACAGGTCTGACTTTAAAAAAAGAATAGATGATAATCAAGATATAACTATTTTAGAAATGCTTTACCCTTTATTACAAGGATATGATTCTGTTGCTATAAAGGCAGATCTTGAATTAGGTGGTACAGACCAAAAATTTAATCTTTTAATGGGGCGTAGAGTTCAACGATATTATAAAATATCAGAACAAGATATTTTAACACTCCCAATTCTTGAAGGTGTTGATGGTGTCAAAAAAATGAGTAAAAGTTTGGGAAATTATATTGCGTTAGATGAAAAACCAATTGAAATGTTTGGAAAAATTATGTCAGTTCCAGATATTTTGATTACTAAATATATGAAACTCTGCACAGGTCTTTTATTGGCAGAAATAAATGAGATTGAAGACAGTTTAAAAAATAAATCTTTTAATCCTAAAAATGCTAAAATGAGATTAGCATATGAAATAGTAAAAATTTATCATAATATAAATAAAGCTAAAAAAGCAGAAGAGAATTTTATTAATACTTTTCAAAAAAGGGAAATTCCAGAAGAAATGATAGAGCTTGCTGGGGAAGGAGAGATGTTAATGGATCTTTTGGTAAAAGCAAAAATCTTGTCTTCTAAGGGAGATTTTAGGAGACTAATAGAGGAAGGAGCAGTGACGGATCTTAATAATGATAAAAAAATAAAAGACGTTAATATTATTCCTAGTTCTGGTATGAAGTTTAAAATAGGGAAAAGAAAATTTATAAAAATTAAATAATAAAAAAACCGCCTTGTAGGCGGTTTTTTTATTTAGTGGTCTTTGTCTGGATCTTCTTCTTCATATTCAGAATCAAGTTCACCCATTTCCTCTGAAGGATTTGTCAATTCTTCCTCATCATCCATCATTAAATCTTCTTCTTCGTTGTAACTCATATAAAAGATTTTTTTATTGTTAAAAACAATAATCGACCTAATTAAACTAAATAAAAATTATTTTATTTAGTTTTATCAAAAACGAAAGGGATTAGCAATAGAATATGTGGATAACTATTAAAACACAAGAAAGGACTTTTTAAAAGCATTACGCAGACTGTCGAGTCGAGCATAGCAAATCGCTAGCGAGTGATTATGTGCGGTTTTTAAAAGTCTTTTCTTGTGTTTTAATATCTCTTAATATGAGCAAAAGCAGTTAGTGATATTGCTATTGCATCTAATTCATCGTCTGATTTTTTGGTATTATCAATATCTACTAGTATTTTTACCATTTTCATTACTTGTTCTTTGTTTGCTTTTCCATAACCTGTTATGGCTATTTTTATCTGAGGTGGAGAAGCTTCAAAAATTTTAAGTCCTGCCAGTGATGCTTCATAAATGATGACTCCTCGTACTTCGGCTACGTGCATTACTGTTTTTTGGTTTGTAGTCAAGAAAAGAGTTTCGATAGCTAAAACTTCTGGTTTAAATTTTTTTATTATATTTTTTATTTCTTTTCCAATTAGAAATAATCTCTTTGGAAATTCTAATTTAGCGGAAGTTTTAAAACATTCAGAAAATAATACTTTTTCTTTTTTTTCACCTTTATTTTTTTCTAAAACAGCGATCCCTAATCTTTCAAATCCTGGATCTATGCCTAAAATTATCATATTGTTTTATATTTACTTTATGAACTTTATAAACTTTCTACCTGCCTACCAGCAGGTAGATTTTATAACTATTAAACTATTCTGCATTAGTAAAAATTTCTTGTACATCATCTAAATTTTCTAGCTCATCAACTATTTTATCCAATAATTCTAAATCAGAATCCGAAAGAGAAATGGTAGTTGTTGGTTTCCAAGCTATACTTTCTTCGGTAATTTTTTTTTCAAAAGACCAAACTACAGAACCCATACCACCAAGAGAAAAACCATTTTTAGTTAAAATATGTTTTATATCTTGTGCTGTTCTGTTTCTACTGTCTGTAAGCGTTTCAATAATAATACCAACACCTCCTGGACCATAAGTTTCATAAGTAATTGAATCCATTTGAGCACTAGAGTCAGATGCTTTTTTTATAGCTCTTTCTATATTTTCTGAAGGCATATTTACTTTTTTAGCTTTTTCTATCGCAGTACGAAGTCCTGGTGAATCTTTTCCTCCAGATAGTTTTGCTTCTACTGATATAAAACGTACGAGTTTAGAAAACATTTTGCTTTTTTTAGCATCTGTGATACCTTTCTTGTGTTTAATTTGACTCCATTTATTGTGTCCTGACATATTGAATAGTTAAAAAGTTTATAAAGTAGAAAGTTTAAAGTAATTTTTTTTGCTTGCTTTCTTTATAATCAAAACCTAAATGATTATATGCTTTTTCTGTTGCAACTCGTCCACGTGATGTTCTCTCTAATAAACCAAGTTGAATTAAATATGGTTCTATTACTTCTTCTACTGTAGCTTCTTCTTCAGACATCGCAGCTCCCATTGTTTTTAAACCCACGGGTCCACCATTAAATTTTTCTATTAATATTTCTAAAAATTTTCTATCAGAAGAATTTAAACCCATATTATCAATGGCCAACATATCAAGGGCACCTTTTGCCATTTCTTTACTAATAATTTTTTTACCTGCCCCGTCGGTTCCGCTTTTGCGGAATCCTTCGGGGTGTACTTGCGCATAGTCTCGAGCTCTTTTCAAAAAGTAATTTGCTATACGAGGGGTAAATCTACTTCTCTTGGCAATTTCTTTTAAAGCTCCCTCGTCTAATTCTGTTTTTAATAACTTGCTTGACCTGCGAACGATTTCTGCTATTTCTTCATTTGAATAAAATTCTAATCTAAAAACTCCACCTGAAAAGCGTGAACGAAGGGGAGAGGAAACAAGTGCAACACGGGTAGTTGCTGCAATCAATGTAAAAGGTGGAAGATCTAATTGAATAGTTCTGGCAGATGGCCCTTTCCCGATAATTATATCTAGAACTCCAGACTCCATAGCTGGATAGAGTATTTCTTCCACCATTTTATTTAGTCTGTGGATTTCGTCTATAAAAAGGATATCACCGGAAGCAAGATTTGTAAGGATGGAAGCTAGATCTCCAACTTTTTCAATAGCAGGTCCGGATGTTATCTTCATTTGTTTGCCTGTTTCTTTAGCTATTAAATGTGCGAGGGTAGTTTTTCCTAAACCTGGAGGTCCATAGAATAGAATATGTTCAGGAATATGACCACGCTCCTCTGCTGCTGTTAGGAGTATTTTTATGTTATCTTTTATATGTTTTTGGCCGATATATTCATCCCAGTGGGTCGGGCGAAGGGTCGCATCTAGAATAGATTCTTCAGCTATTTCATTTTTAGCCTTATTTTTCATGGTTTTTACTCTTGACCTATGGTAAGATTTTTAAAATCTCTACTACTAGGTTGACATTATTTTTATAATATGCTATACTATAAAAATAGTACATTTATTAACACAGTATCAACATAGCTATCAACATTATAGCATTTGTTGTAAGTTCTTTATAGTATAATAGTTTTTAGAGATCAAAGTTTTTTAATTTTAAGAGGGTATTAATCTCTAAGCAATCAGCCATCGGTTATATAGGTTTGCGTAGGACGTTCTGGTACCTTTTAGGTTTCTGGGTCTATCCTTCAAGAATTTGTTACTTTTAGGGCTTAGCTTTGAAAGGATTGTTTAGAGATTAATGCTTTTTTTATTTTCTAAAAGTTTAGTTATAAAAATTAAATTTTATTTACTTCTCTGTATAAATTTGAAAATAAAGAAACAGTTTTACTGAAATCTTTTTCTTTAACTATTAAAATAAATTCAGTTGGAGTGGAGACTAATTCTTCTATATTTATAGAAGCACGAGCAGTTACAGAAAGAAGAGAAAAAAATACATTTGGAGTATCAAAAACTTCTGATCCAAAAGAAATACCAATTGCCGCAAGGTTGTGATTTATAGTTTTTGGTTTATTTTTAAAATGTTTTAAAATTTTGTTTTCTAAGATAGTTGAACAGATAATATCAACTTCTGTGGTACCTATTGTTATAGTAAAAAAATCTTCTTGTGATATTGATATATTCTTATGTAGTGATTCTAATTCTTTAATAAATTTATTTGTATTTTTGTATATTATTTCAGATAGGGGAAGTCTGGTCGTTATGTTTTTTATAGCCACGTCATGTATGAGTGGTTTCATTTTTTTGAATTCTTTTCGTAATCGTGATAGGGAAACTACTAGACTAGTGATGGTCACTTGTTTTTTTGTGAGTTCTTCTACTTTTGGACGTATACGATATGCGTAGCTACTCATATTCATATAGTCATTTGTTAATGCATAATAAGCTTCTAGCTCTGCCATTACTATATCTCGTACAATTGGTTGTATTTTTATCATTATGTGTATTTTAACAAATTTTACAAAAAGTCTCAAATACAATATCAATGTTAGAAAACTTAACTATAATAAATAATGCGAGTATTGTTTAGATAGATAAAAAAGGAGTTCTTATGTTTAAAATAAAAAAAATTCTTGTCTTACAGAGGGATGAGAATGTTTACATAGAGTATTTTCTATGTAAATTTCTTTTCTTCCGATGGTGGAAGAAAAAAAGCCGATGATTTATGTTGTCGGCTTTTATTTTTATTCTTCAAATAAATCAACTACACTTAGTACTTCTTCAAACGAAGTGATTCCATTTATTATTTTTACTATACCATCTTGACGCATTGAAAGTATTCCTTGTTTACTTGCAACTTTTTTTATTTCACGTTCACTTGGGTTTTGAGGCATTATTTTTTCTATTGCCTCATCAGTTTTGATTGCTTCGAAAATACCTATTCGTCCTTTGTATCCAGTCATATTACATTTTTCACAACCGACGGGAGATAAAAATTTAATAGGTGCATCAGGATTTATATTATAATTTGAAAGACTTTTACCTTCTTCTTTTATTCCATCCATTATTAATTTTATGATACTTTTTTCTTTTTCAGTAGGCTCTTTTTCTTTTTTACAAGATAAACAGAGTTTACGAACTAAACGTTGAGCGATAGAAAGAGAAAGCGCTGAGACCATAATTTTAGGATTTGCATCAAGATCAATTAAACGAGGAATAACACCAGCTGCATTATTGGTATGGAGAGTAGAGAATACCATATGTCCCGTTAAAGCTGCTTCTATCGCTGTTTTAGCGGTCTCTGCGTCTCGTATTTCACCGATCATTACTACATCTGGATCTTGACGTAAAGCTGAACGTAATCCTTCTAAAAATGTGTAACCTTTTTCATCATTTGTTTGGGTTTGAGTTATTCCAGTTAAATGATATTCGATTGGGTCTTCAATAGTTATTATTTTTATTTCTGGAGAATAAATTCTTTTTAAAAATGCATAAAGAGTTGTCGTCTTTCCAGAACCAGTAGGACCAGTGACAAGAATCATTCCATTTGGTTTTGCGATTTCTTTTTCTATTACAGAAAAGAGATATGGTTCTATTCCTATTTCTTCAAGTTTTACTTGGATAGATTTTGGATCTAAAATACGCATAACAATTGATTCACCATATGCGCCAGGAATGAGAGAAGTACGAATACTTATTTCTTCTTTTTCTTCCATAATACTAAAACGTCCATCTTGGGCGATTTTTGAGGTTAACTTCATTCCAGAAAGGAGTTTTATTCTTGAATTAAGTAAATGGTAGATATTATTTTCAAAAAACATTACGTCATGAAGTATCCCATCCAATCTGAGTCTTAGCCTACTTTTGTCTTGTTGTGGTTCTATATGTATATCAGAAGCTTTGATGGCTATTGCCCCAGCTAATATTATTTCAAACATATGAGAAATTTTATGTATTGAGTTTTCTTCAGTCGTCTCTTTTATTAGTTTTTCTATATCTTTTATTGTTTTGATATCTTTTGCAGTTTCCCTTAAAACTTCACCAGATATATCTAAACCTCCTATTTTAGAATTTTCTGCTAAAGAGAGTTCTTTATATCTATCCCAGACTTTTTCTAAACTTGCCATTGATACCATATAAAAAGTAGGGATTAAATTCTCCCTTTCTACTTGATCTTTTAATTTTGATAGTAGGTCGTCTGAAGGGGAACGCACTCCAATAAAAATATTTTTTCCAAAAAGTTTAAAAGGCGCTATTTTTAATTTACGAGAATCTTTTTCAGATATTGCTCGAAGTGCTTCATTATCTACCCCCAAACGAGATAAGTCTATATAAGGAAGTTTATATTTTGATTCTGCCAATATTGCTATCAATTCTTCTTCTTCTTGTCTATGTAGGTCATCTAGTTGTCTATTTTGTTTTTCTTCATCAAAGGTTGCCATTTATCTTTTAATAATACAACATTTTATTATGAATAACCCCTTGACTTTTTACCAAAAAAGTGTATACTTAATAGTAGAGAATTTATTTTCTTTATATTTTAAATAAACAATTTATTAATTTACCTTAAGGAGTTGTTATGGGAAAGTTTCTTTTTGTTTTAGTCATGTTTTTAATAACTTTTGTTTTGACGTATTCTTATTTGGATTCTAATTATCCATACCAGATTCAAGTAAAAATGGTTCAGACAGGTGAAATTTTAGACTGTAGGGCTAACGTTTGTTATCGGTCTGAAATTGGAGATACTATTTTAGTTTTGTATCTTGAAGGGTCGCCACAAAGGGCAATTTTATTGAAAAAATAAACTTTAATAGTAAAAAAAATTAGCTCACAAGGAAGCAATAAGCTACTTGTGAGCTTTCTTGTTTTTCAACAACAGGCCTTGCCTGTTTAGGATGGTTTTGATAAGATATTTATATGTCAATGAGAAAAGTAGATTTTGAAATAGGGGAATTTTATTATATTTATAATCGTGGAAATAGTAAGCAAAAAATTTTTAATAATAAAGAAGATTATGAACGTTTTATAAAATTACTTTTTCTTTCTAATGGTAATAATAGTTTTAAAATTCATTTTATAAAAAATGATGTTGTTTATGATTTTGATAGGGGAGAGCGTTTAGTTGATATTGGTGCATATTGTTTAATGCCTAACCATTTTCATTTATTAATTAAAGAGAAAGTGGAAAATGGGATAAGTAAATTTATGCAAAAACTCACGACTGCTTATGTTATGTATTACAACGAAAAATATAAAAGGATTGGCAGTCTATTTGAAGGTAAATTTAAATCAGAACATGTTGGAAATGATAGATATTTAAAGTACACATTTTCATACATACATCTTAATCCCATTAAATTATTAGAATCAAAATGGAAAGAACTTGGAATAAAAGATAAAAATAGGGCCATTAATTTTTTAAAAGATTATAAATATTCAAGTTTTAAGGATTTTTTAAGAGAGGCTCGCATAGAATCAAGTATTTTAAGCAGAAGATCTTTTCCTGATTATTTTTCAACTACTAAAATTTTTATTAGTGAAATTCTAGATTGGATAAATTATAATAAAAATGAGTTAAATTAAACAGGCAAGGCCTGTTAACTTCTA
>Ga0210050_1001627_pt1 | contig 23452 bp, 26 predicted proteins | sample CryGey132114_all_FD_185463 | JGI IMG/M metagenome (GOLD analysis project Ga0210050, IMG submission 185463) | Groundwater microbial communities from aquifer - Crystal Geyser CG22_combo_CG10-13_8/21/14_all (SPAdes) (version 2) | ecosystem: Environmental > Aquatic > Deep subsurface > Groundwater ... | reverse complement strand
ATCAATGAGGCCGTAAGAAACAATCCGGATAAATTTCCGCAAAATTACTTGTTTGAGCTCAGCCAGGACGAGCTTGCCAATTTGCGGTCGAAATTTTCGACCGCAAAACTTTCCAAAACAAGAGTCGCACCAAAAGCCTTCACGGAAAAAGGGCTGTACATGCTTGCCACCATACTAAAGAGCCCGGTGGCGACACAAGCAACCATCTCCATCATCGAAACCTTCACCAAAATCCGTGAGCTATCCAGAAACATTAAAGAACTATCAGCCATACAAGACAAGGCACAGCAGAAAGCACTAATGCAACGCAGCGGTGAATTGATGGCCGAAATTTTTGATGACGACTTACAAACAAGCGACACTGAGACATCAATCGAACTGAACTTCGCTGTTTTGAAGTTCAAACATACAATAAAAAAGAAAAGCAAATGATTGCTTGCCCCTTGAACCTTGAACCTTACCCCTTGAGTCTTGAACCTTGAACCTTACCCCTTGAGTCTTGAACCTTGAACCTTGCCCCTAAAAAGATAGCCATCGCAGGAACTGGCTACGTCGGCCTCTCCAACGCCATTCTCCTCGCCCAGCACAACGAAGTGGTCGCGCTCGACATCGTCCCCGAAAAAGTCGCGATGCTCAACCGCAAACAATCGCCCATCGAAGACACCGAGATCGAAGACTACCTCAAAAACAAAAAACTCAACTTCCGCGCCACGCTGGACAAAGCAGATGCCTACACCGGCGCCGACTACATCATCATCGCCACCCCCACGGACTACGACCCCGAGACCAACTACTTCAACACCCAATCAATCGAAGCCGTCATCCAGGATGTCATCACCATCAATCCAAACGCGGTCATGGTCATCAAATCCACCGTCCCCGTAGGCTACACCGCCAAAATCAGAGCACATTTTTCCGTAGGTCGGGATTGTGCGTGTGGTGTTGGGGCTTCAGCCCCTTACAGCCACGGCCTACCCCTTGCGGGTGTAACCCGACAAGAAAGCGTCGGGATGAATCCCGACCTACAAACAAACTCCCCTCGCCCTATGGGAGAGGGCAGGGGTGAGGGTGCTGTTGACGTTGCCTCACAATCCCAAATCCCAAATCCAAAATCCTCAATCAACCTGCTTTTCTCCCCCGAATCCCTCCGCGAAGACCGCGCCCTATACGACAACATCCACCCCTCACGCATCATCGTGGGCGAACGCAGCCAGCGCGCTAAAACCTTCGCCAACTACCATTAGGAACTTGCAATGACTGCGCAGCCCACTAGAAAAATATTACTTGTCTTTGGCACCCGACCTGAAGCCATAAAAATGGCCCCTGTTGTTCAAGCCTTGATCGAAGCCAAACAATGGGAAGTTAAAGTCTGCGTTACTGCACAACATCGACAAATGCTCGATCAGGTGTTGAGTTTGTTTGAAATCGCTCCCGATTTTGACCTCAACTTGATGAAACCAGGTCAAGACCTGACCGACATCACCTGCAGCGTATTGACAGGGATGCGCGATGTGTTCAAACAGTGGTCACCAGATTTGGTATTGGTGCATGGCGATACTGCGACGGCTATGGCCGCAGCGCTTGCCGCTTATTACGCCAAGATTCCCGTGGGGCATGTAGAAGCAGGCTTAAGAACGAACGATATTTACTCTCCGTGGCCGGAAGAGATGAACCGCCGCATGGTTGGCCGTGTGGCAACCTATCACTTTGCACCTACTGAAACAGCTCGCAACAACCTACTCTCCGAAGGTTGCGCCGATAGCACTATTTTTGTGACGGGCAATACGGTGATTGATGCGCTGCTCAAGATGGTAGAGCGAATCAAAACGGATAAACCGCTCAATCAGAATTTAAGTCAAAAGTTTCCGTTCATTGATGCGAATAAACGCATGATTTTAGTAACTGGGCATCGGCGCGAGAATTTTGGCGAAGGATTTGATAGTATCTGCAAAGCGTTACGCAAGATCGCAGAACGCGGTGATGTACAGGTCGTTTATCCCGTCCATCTCAACCCCAATGTGCAAGAACCAGTACATCGCATCTTGGCAGGCTGCGAAAACATCCATCTGATCGAGCCACAGGATTATTTGCCATTTGTCTATTTAATGAATCGCGCTTATCTATTGCTAACCGACTCAGGGGGCATTCAGGAAGAAGCCCCCTCATTAGGCAAGCCGGTGTTGGTGATGCGCGATACCACAGAACGCCCCGAAGCAATAGAAGCGGGAACGGTTGAGTTGGTCGGCACTGACGAGACGCGCATTGTGACCAAAACAAACAAACTATTAGATGATGCACAGGAATATCAACGCATGTCACTGGCACATAACCCTTATGGGGATGGCCGTGCAGCTCATCGAATAGTTGAATTGATTGATGGAAAATTGACAAGGTCTTTATGAATAAACCGATCTACGTTACTCAACCTCACCTACCGCCTTTGGAAGAATTCATTCCCTATCTGGAGCAAATCTGGGAAAACAAAATACTCACCAATGGAGGTCCATTTCATCAGCAATTGGAAAAGGCTCTATGTGAATATCTGGGCGTGGAGTACATCTCCCTCTTTACCAATGGCACCATTGCCTTGGTAACAGCCTTGCAAGCACTAAGAGTGACGGGTGAGGTCATCACCACCCCCTATTCCTTCGTCGCCACCTCACATTCTTTATTGTGGAACGGCATCAAGCCCGTATTTGTGGACATCGACCCGCACACGCTTAATATCGATCCAGCCAAGGTCGAAGCGGCCATTACCCCGCAGACTACGGCCATCATGCCGGTGCATTGCTACGGCCATCCGTGTGATGTTGACGCCATTCAGAAGATGGCCGACAACTACAATCTCAAGATTATTTACGATGCAGCCCATGCGTTTGGTGTGCAAGATGCGGGTGGCAGTGTGTTGCGGCATGGCGATCTTGCTGTACTGAGTTTTCATGCAACCAAAGTATTCAACACCTTTGAAGGTGGTGCCATTGTGTGTCCCGATGCGAAGACTAAATTACGCATCGATCAATTGAAGAATTTCGGCTTTGTGGATGAAGTGACAGTGGTTGCGCCTGGCATCAACGGCAAGATGAGCGAATTCAATGCGGCACTTGGGTTGTTGCAACTCAAGAGCTTGGATGAGGCGATTCAGAAACGCCAAGCTCTTGATGCACATTATCGTGAAGCACTAGCCAAAGTTAAAGGCATTCATTGTTTAGGTGATGCCGACGAAAAGGTAGCGAACTACTCCTATTTCCCAATCTTGGTGAGTAATGAATATCCGATTGATAGGGACGCGCTTTACCAAAAACTTAAAGACCAAGGTATTCATGCACGTCGGTATTTCTATCCTTTGATTTCTGATTTTCCTATGTATCGCAGTTTGCATTCTGCACAGCGTAGTAATTTACCAGTGGCTTCTGAGGTAGCACAAAAAGTGTTGTGTTTACCGATTTATCCGGCACTCCTCTTTGAGGAGCAGCAGCGCATCATCGAAGTCATTCTGGAGAACTCATAAAATGGTAATGCTGAGTCGCGCTGCTATTAATGAAATTGGATTCGCTTCAGTCGGAGAGAATGTACAAATTTCGGATCGCGCCTCATTTTACAACACCGCGAACATTGCTTTGGGTAATAACGTTCGCATTGACGATTTTTGTGTGCTGGCAGCAGGTGTTGGTGGCATCGTAATTGGCAACTATGTTCACATCGCAGTTGCAGCCACCTTAATCGGTTCCGGTGGAATCACAATGGCCGATTTCAGTGGACTATCTTCACGAGTGTCTATCTATTCCAGCAGCGACGATTATTCCGGTGCGACCATGACCAACCCCATGGTACCCAGAGAATACACCGGCGTTGTGCATGCTGATGTGTATCTGGGTAGGCATGTCATTGTGGGCAGTGGCAGCGTCATCCTGCCTGGCGTGACGCTGGAAGATGGTGTGGCAGTGGGTGCACTCAGTCTGGTCACCAAGGACTGCAAAGAGTTTGGTATTTACTCAGGCAATCCCGCACGCCGTATAAGCGAACGCAAGCGCGACTTGCTCGAATTGGAAAAAGTATTCCTCCTCTCTGTGGGTCAATAGCAGCAAGCATGTCACTCAAAAAAAACATCCTCGCAAACTACCTCAGCCAGTTTTACGTCACGCTGATTGGTATCGTTATGCTGCCGGTGTACATCAAGTACATCGGCGCAGAGGCGTATGGCTTGGTAGGTTTTTTTACCATGTTGCAGGCATGGTTCCAGCTTCTGGACATGGGATTGACACCCACTATGGCACGGCAAACAGCACGATACCAAGGGGGGGCGATGGATGCACTTGGTTTGCGCCGTTTGCTTCGGGCCTTGGAGGGGTTTTTTGTTGGCGTGGCAATTTTGGGTGCAATTGGGATTGTCGTCATTGCAGACAGTATTGCCACGCAATGGTTAAATGTGCAGTCTTTGTCGTTAAGCGAGGTGAGCAATTCTGTAATGCTCATGGGGGTTATTGTTGCGCTGCGTTGGACATGCGGTTTATACCGCGGCGTTATCATCGGATTTGAGCGACTGCTGTGGTTAAGCGGTTGGAACGCCTTCATTGCCACGCTGCGCTTCGTGTTGGTTATTCCATTCTTTATTTTTATCGGAACATCACCCACGGATTTTTTCAGCTACCAACTGGGCGTTGCGTTACTAGAACTGGCGGTATTAGTAACTCAGAGCTATCGATTGCTGCCCAAAGTGGAAGCGGGTCAGCACACTCCTTGGCAATGGCAATCATTGCGTGGCGTACTCAAATTTTCACTTAGTATTGCTTTTACAAGCTCTGTATGGGTGCTTGTCACCCAAACAGACAAGTTGGTACTTTCGAAGCTACTTCCTTTAGCAGAATACGGCTATTTCACACTTGCAGTGTTGGTGGCTGGTGGAGTGATGACGGTAAGCGCACCTATCAGCAATGCCATTCTGCCTCGCATGACACGCTTGCAGGCTGTGGGAGATGAATCCGGTTTGCTTCGTGTCTATCGAAGTTCAACTCAGTTGGTCGCAGTGATCGTCATGCCTGTCGCACTGATGCTGGCTTTTTTTTCCGAGCAAGTTTTGTGGGCATGGACAGGGGATGCTTTACTGGTCAGCAAGGCTGCGCCCGTGCTTACACTTTATGCAATTGGATTTGGAATATTGGCACTGGGAGCATTTCCATATTATCTGCAATTTGCTAAGGGAGACTTAAAACTCCATTTGTTGGGAAACTTTCTTTTTGTTTTGCTGCTTATACCCGCTTTGATTTGGGCAACATTGCATTTCGGCATGATTGGCGCTGGCTGGGCATGGCTTGTGGCAAATCTGGCATATTTTCTACTTTGGGTGCCGCTGGTACACATTCGGTTTGCGCAAGGTCTGCATTGGTCTTGGCTTTTTGGTGATGTCATTGCTATATGCATGCCAGTAATTATCTGTGCATGGCTAGTGCATTACTTCGTATCTTGGGAGGTAGGGCGATTGGCGGTAATAGTGCAGCTTTGCTTGCTGGGTTCATTATTATTAATGATCGCCTGCTTGAGTAGCAGCAATGTCCGCTCATTATTAGCAAGTCGTTACAGAATGACCACGGTCTGGTCATTTTGCATAAGGAAATAGCGAGAAAATGATAACTAAGTCAGTCAGTGAAATCACGCACCGATGGCAATCGGGAGCTCCTTTAGTAAGTATCTGCTGCATCACTTACAATCAGGCATCCTACTTATCAGAAGCGGTAGATAGTCTTTTATCCCAAGATACCGATTTCCCATTCGAAATTATTATTGCCGATGATGCAAGTTCTGACGGCACGCGTGCAATCATTGAAAAATATGAAGCGACTTTCGGCGACATAATCAAAGCTTTTGTGAACGAAGCGAACATTGGGGCTATCCCAAATATTTCTAAGGTTATGTCACTAGCTGTAGGCAAGTACATTGCCATATGTGAGGGAGATGATTACTGGCATGATCCTCATAAGCTGCAGCAGCAAGTCGATTTCCTAGAAGGCCAACCCTCTTTCTCTATGTGCTGCCATGATTACAAAATCAGAAAAGGTGACGATGTGTTTGTGAATGACTCTCCTTGCGGTTTCGATGTGTTGACGCTTGAGGATTATGCGAAGACCTTGCCAAACATTCAAACACTGACAGTGGTTTTTAGAAATGAGCTACGACCTTTAATACCTGAGCACATGAATCGGAAGGTTACAGGTTCTGTTTTTATGTTTTTGCGATTGGCTGAGATTGGGGACATAAAATTTATTAATTTGCCTTTGGCGACTTATAGAGTCCATGCCGCAGGAATATGGTCTGGCAAATCAGAGCGAGAGAAAGGGGTGATGGCACTTCAAAACATTGATGCAATGCGTGATTTCTTTTCTAACAATCCCAAGGTCATGGGTTTGCTAACAGAAAGATATGTTCACCAATCTGTGGCCTTTGCCAGCTATTCATTGCTTAGACTCTCTTTAGCTGATTTTTTATTTTTCGCAAAAAAATCTGTTGCTCATGGTCTTTTCTTATTTCATGTTAAGGCGCTAGTTGCGTTTTATTGGGCATTGAGTATTAAGATGTTCAAGAAACTGTTGAGAATTTCTTAATGATAAAATTGAACATCGTCGGCTACTTGGGATTTCACAATTTTGGTGATGATCTCATGCTGATAGGGCTGTTGGGTGAACTTAATCGCAAGGGAAGATTTCGGGTCAATGTGTTTGTGAAAAACAAGACTGGGCTGGAAAAAAATGCCATGCGGTGGCTTAATTTGGATGTTCGCATAATTACGCTCAGTAAATTGACAACCGTCTTGCTGCCGTATTACGTTCTTTTTGCATCAAGGACGATTTGGTGTGGTGGTACATGTCTGTATGAAGATCCATCGGACCCAGGATTGCGCGGCCTAAAATGGATTAGGCGCATAGCGATATATTCGGGGTTATTTGGCCGCAAGTTGCTTTTAATGAATATTGGCGTAAACCAATTAATTAGTGACAGAGCCAAGGCTATTGTTGGGGAAATAGTTGCTCGCAATAACACATTTATTTCCGTTCGCGATATTTCGTCGCTTGAGAACCTGCAAAGTATTTCTCCTGCGCCGAACCCGGTGGTGCTTGGGGGGGACTTGGCTTTTCTAAATCACATGGAGTCGGTGCGAAATAACGGCGAGAGCGATTACATTGTTTTTTGTGGTCATCTTCAGTATGCAGAAAACACCGAAGTGGTGGATTTTTATGTCCAGGCTTTGTCGAAAATATCGACCACACTAAATAAGTCAATCGTCATGGTCTCGCTACATGGCGGAGCGAGCGGCGATGACTTATTCCATGACAGGATTAAGGGGCGCATGGAATGCCCGGTAACGTGCATTCGATATAGTAGTGGCGAAATCAATACGCTAGCTGACCTGTTCTCAGGCTCTTATTGTGTAATCAGCATGCGTCTTCATGGGGTTGTCTTTGCAGAGTTGCTAATGAAGCCGAGCATAGGCATTTCCTATAGCGACAAGGTTAGATATTTCGTTGAGAAGACAAACAATATTTCGAGTTGCAGAATAAAGGGCGTGAAGGAAAAGCTGACACCTGAGGATGTTGTTTTAGTTACGGGAGGCTACAAAGTAAGCGCATCATTTATTGATGCGGAACGCGCTTTGTCAAAAGACGGTGTTGATGTTCTGCTTAACTTAACTTCGGTATTATGATCTTGCGTGAGAGTCAACAAGATGACTTTGAATTCGCTCGATTATCAAATAATCGAGGATTCATATTTTTCGCTTCTCTGATTCTTGGGGTCTCAACTTATTTATACATTGACCATCTGGCTTTCACCTCGGCCGGTTTGGTTATTTCATACCTTATTTTTTTTACGAATTTATGTGTCTCGCTGTATCGGTTGTCTTGGGGGATCGTATTAACACTGTTTTTGGGTTTTTTTATTGTTGATTACCCGCGCGACATTCTTAATTTGTATACAGAGCTTCAAGTTGAGAAAAGTACAAATTTCTACGTTCTTGGCTCTGTCACGATTTCAAAACTTACTCTGCTGAATATCCTGTTCATCGTAAATACACTATTGGCAGGATACCGTCTTATCATTGTACGGGTAAAAGGGCGGTTCGGCTTTCTTGGATTCGCGCTTCTATTGTTTGCGATTGGCTGCACTTCGCTGTTGTACTCAATAGTTAGCCAAGAAGTTCATTCCATGAAGGCAATTGCTACAGATCTGAAATTCCCTGCGTTTTTGGTGTTTGGTTTTATCCAAGGCTTGTACCTTGTAAGAGTAAATGCTTTTGGTCTGCTACTTGAAATGTTGATCCTGTTGCCATTCTTTATTGGTATTAGAGCGATTATCTTCATGGTGAGCGACATTTATTTTTTGACCCCAAGTTTTTATTTTGCCACCAATACAACGATTTCCGTGTCCGTGTTGGCATACTTGATTGCTAGCAAAAGTTACTCTATCTATTCTTCTTGGGTGTTCCGTTTGGGTCTATACGTGAGTTTGCTTGAGCCCTCTCGAAGTTTTCTACTGATTCTTTCATTGATATTGGGGATTTCTTTGTTTATGTCTGTCTTTCTACTGCGGGAGAAAGGTATGACCAAGTCAGCTAAGACTCATTATGTCTCTGAATTGCTTTTCATCGGTTTTATGCTCTTGTTTATTGTTGGGTTGTATAACCCGGTTGTCTATGACTTCATTGCTTGGAAGTTGAATGTATTCAATGAAATTCTGTCGTCTGATCAGCAACTTTCTGAGTCGGGTGGTTTGCGGTTGTATGAATTGATGAATGTGTCTGCAGAGCTTTCAGATTCAATTTACCAGATGTTGTTTGGAAAGGGATTTGGGGGGGCATATACCTTCAATACTTTTCCTTTTAATAGCGCCGATCCCTTGGATTTAAAAAGTTACTCTGAAGACCAGCTGCAATCAGGTATTTATTATGCGACTCATTCATTCAGCGCTTATATGCTTCTGAAGTATGGTTTGATTGGATTAGGAATATATTTGCTCATTCCGCTGCTCATTGTGTTTAAGGCGTTTAAATCCCTCAAATATCACAAAGTTCACTTTTTATTACTGTTTCTTTCGGCCATTTCGCTTTACTACTATTACTGGCGGTTAGATTTGGCTTTCTTGATGTCCGCTCTCTGGGCATATTTTTATAGTAGTAAGTTTCGTGCTTATCCGGTTGCCGCACCACAGGCACTGTATGTAGTAGTTGAAAATGTGGCGTAGCACAATGGGTAGTGTGTTGGGTGTGACAACCGGATAAGCACGGTAAGTTTAAGCATGTTCCTGAAAGTCGATAATGAAGTGTTCTCTAATTACAACAGTTTTTAATGAATCTGCCTCGATAGCTGAGTTTATTAATTGCATAAACAATCAGACTGTTTTACCTGATGAAATTGTGATCGTAGATGGTGGATCTACCGACGACACCGTTTCCGTCATTAAGAAAACAATTACAAACAATGTTCCATTGAAATTAATCGTTGATGCTTCCTGTAACAGGAGGCATTGTGTTGCCCCGATTGCGAAGGGCAGGAATGTTGCTATAGAAGCTGCCACGTTTGAATTCATTCTAATTACTGATGCCGGGTGTATTTTGGATAAGAATTGGGTTTTGGAAATGAAGAAGCCATTTGCTGCGGGCTTCGATGTTGTGGCTGGCAATTACACAGCTCTAGAAGGTAGTGTTTTTCAGAATTACCTGGCTGAAGTTTTTTGTCCACGAATTGCCGTGACCGATCCAAAGAAATTCTTGCCGTCTTCACGTTCACTTGGTGTTAGGAAGGAAATTTGGAGGCGTGTCGGTGGATATCCTCTTAATTCCTATACTGCAGAAGATACAAAGTTTGACTTGCTGATGTATGAAATAACAGACAAGGTCTACTTCGCGGAGAGCGCAATTGTTTTTTGGGAATTACCTAAGAGTTTTGGGGAATTGTGGCGTAAGACATACAACTACGGCGTGGGCGACGGTATTCAAAGATTGTCTTTATTTAAGTATTTCTTCCGCGCTTTTATGATTGTATTTCCTTTCCCATTTTTAATTATGGTTGTCATTGGTAAAAGAAAATTAATCGGTTATGTGATTTACGTTGCGCAGGTGTCTGGATTTGTGAGGGGTTTGTTTAGGGAGCAGCAATGAAAATATTATTCTCATCCAGAACAACACTATTTTCAGTTCCGGGCGGTGATACGGTTCAACTAACTAAGACAGCTGAATACCTCAAAAAATTAGGCGTTACGGTGGACATTTCAACTGAGCTTGAACCCAACCTTGATGGATATGATTTAGTGCATTTGTTTAATTTGATGCGACCACAAGAAGTTTATTTGCAAGCCTTGAACGCGAAACGGCAGGGGAAGGCGATAGCTCTCTCAACTATCTACGGTCTATATACAGAGTACGAGCATAAAGTGCGTGCGGGGTTGCCGGGCCTAGTTGCGAGAAATGTATCTCCATGGCAAGTTGAAAGATTAAAGGTGGCTGCCAGAATCGTCATGAATCGTGAATTGAACAAAGGTAGCCTGTATACGGTGTTTTTTGGGTATCGCAATTTGTGCAGTCATATTGCAAAAATGTGTAACGTTTTTTTACCAAACTCATTGAGTGAAATGTTGCGTGTGCAAGAAGATTTTCCAGTGGCTAAGGACAAGCCTTTTGTGGTTGTTCCTAATGCGGTTGATATTGGTGTATTTGATCAAAAGAAAGTTGTTGTTGGCGATGAGGTAAGGAAATTCGAGGGTAGTGTATTAAGTGCTGCTCGCATTGAAGGCAGAAAGTGCCAGCTGGAATTAGTTCGAGCCATGAAGGACTTGCCATATCAATTGGTGCTAATCGGAAAGCCGGCACCGAATCATTTGAGCTATTTTGAGGCAATCAAAAAAGAAGCGGGTGATCGTGTGCATTTTGTGGGACAGGTTCCACATGAGGAATTAGCACAGTATTACAAGGCTGCCAAAGTACATGCCTTGATTAGTTGGATGGAAACACCGGGCCTTTCTTCTTTGGAGGCAGGTGCTATGGGATGCAACCTGGTGATTACTGAAAAAGGCGACACGCGTGACTATTTTGGTGATGATGCGTTTTATTGTGAGCCAGATTCGATTGACTCCATTCGCAAAGCTGTAGACCAAGCATATAACGCGCCTGCGAATCCGGCGCTGAGGCAGCGAATATGCGAACAATATAATTGGGAAAAAACAGCGGAAAAAACCTTTGAAGGCTATCAAATTGCGTTGGCCTAGGTGGGTAGATTTTGAATGCTGGGTGCGACGATGGTCTTTGGCAGAACGCTGCAAGATTGAATGTGCAATCTTGGTGAGTGCCAGTAAAATGAAAAAAAATTATATCGCTATCCTCGGCACTGTCGGTGTGCCAGCCAACTATGGTGGCTTCGAGACGCTTGCTGAGAATCTGGTGATCTACCATGAATCAAGATTGTTGCCTGACTCGCTTACGGTTTACTGTAGCAGTAAGAGCTACCCATCGAGAGTGACAACTTACCTTTCTGCCCACCTCAAATATGTGCCGCTTAATGCCAATGGTGCGCAAAGTATTCCTTACGACATCTGGTCCTTGTTTTCGGCGATGTGGCAACGCAGTGATGTGATTCTGTTGTTGGGTGTGTCCGGCGCGATTGCACTGCCGTTGGTTCGGCTTTTCTCATCGGCGCGCATCATCACGAACATTGATGGTATTGAATGGCATCGCGAAAAATGGCAAGGGCTGGCAAAGCATTTTCTGCGCTTTTCGGAAAAAATGGCGGTGCGCTTTTCGCATGAGGTGGTGGCTGACAATGCCGCCATCGCAGAATATGTTCAACAATCGTATGGAGTGAAGGCGCATGTGATTGCTTATGGAGGCGATCACGCGATGGCCGTTGAGTCTGTTTCGGTTGATGAATATTCGCTACCTGAGAGATATGCTTTTTCTGTTTGTCGTATTGAGCCTGAAAATAATGTGCATCTGGTGGTTGAAGCCTTTGCATGGCAACCTGTACATTCATTGGTGATGGTGGGTAACTGGAACAATAGCGAGTATGGTCGTGCTTTGCGCGCGAAGTACGCTTCTTGTGCAAATCTCTTTCTGCTCGATCCCATATACGATCTTGGCAAGCTTAAAACATTGCGTTCACAGGCTGCGTTTTATGTGCATGGACACTCGGCGGGCGGCACAAATCCTTCGTTGGTAGAGGCGATGCATTTCGGTAAAGCGGTGTTTGCTTACGACTGTGCCTTTAATCGCAGCACGACAGAAAATAAGGCTCTGTTTTTTACGGGTAGTGAAGCGTTGCAGCGACTCTTTTTGGATTTGGATAGGGTGGCCTTAGATAAAGTTGGACAGGATATGTTGGAGATTGCCAATCGCCGATACACCTGGAGCCTCGTTGCGCAGCAGTATTTTGCGTTGATGCAGGATTCGCTTGATCAAGATGAAATACATCGACCCGGAAGGGGCGAAGCGGCATGACTGGATTGCGTATTTGGCGGAGTGGACGCCGGATAGCCGCACTGTGGTTGGGCAGTTTGCGAAAAAGTTTTATCTGGGTGAGTTGACGCAGTTTTGGAGTGTGCTGGTGGGGGATATGAGCATTGTGGGGCCACGGTCTTTGTCTATCTTGCATTATGAGCGGGATAGGGCGCAGGGCAATCTGACGCGCTTTTTGATCAAGGGCGGTTTGCTGGGCTTGGGGCATATCAATAAGGGCACGCCAGAGATGGGCAATCCGGTGTACGAGTATGAGTATGTGGATCAGTATTTGAAGCGCTCTTCGTTCGGGTTGTTGATGCTGGATTTGTGGGTGATCTGGAGCGGGGTGAAGGTGATTGTGAGGGGGGGGAATTAGAAACAGGTTCAAGGTGAAAGGTTCAAGTTAAAGGCGCAAATGCAAAGGCAAGGGGCAAGTTAAAGGCAAAGGCAAGGTCAGAGTGACTGGATCGCCGCCTACGGAGCTATCTTGCTAAAAGATACGTCATAACGTATATTACATAAATGGTAAATACTATAAAGCGTATAAATAATGCGAAAACACTTGCTCGGCTCGGGAAGGTGTTACGCCAACAACGTGAGCAACTCGGCATTGCTCAAGGCAAAGTTCGTGGGATGCGCCAAGCAACTGTCTCGAAGATAGAAAACGGTGGAGACGTAAATCTCGACACGCTCATTACTTATGCCGGGGCGCTTGGAATCGAACTCGCGCTGGTGCCGATCGGGCAAGGCAGCCTACCCTCTTTCACGTCCACAGCGTATCACCAACCTATAGACTTGCTTGCCGAATTCAGTGACTTGAAGGACGACAGCGCATGAGCACTATCAATACGCTTGCGGTTCGACTGGGTGATTTATTGGTCGGTTATCTTACCCATTATCCTGATGAAAAGACGATTTTCGTGGTTGATGAAGGGTACATTGAGTACGGATCGCGCCGCCCCATCCTTTCGTTGTCCATGGCTCGCCCAGGCGATGAGGAGGTTACTCAAGCTCTGCTGAAGGATGATCGTCACAAGGCAGCCTCGGTCAAATCACCGCCTTTTTTCTCAAATCTCCTGCCGGAGGGTGGGTTGAGGGCTCGCATTGCTCAACGCTTGAAAGTGCATGATGACCACGAATTCAGTCTTCTCGCCGCTCTGGGTGGCGATTTGCCAGGTGCAGTCATTCTGGCGCAGGCGGATACACCTGACACGCTAAAACATCGGCGCGGAGTGGTCACAACAACGGCCCCGGCATCACTTGAGGAATTGAAATTTTCCATCGGAGGCATGCAGATGAAGTTTTCCATGCTCCGTCAAGGTGAGCGTTACACGCTGCCCGGAGACGGACAACTTGGCAACTACATCGTGAAGCCGCCTTCCAACGATTTCGAGGCTTTGCCGATGGTCGAGATGGCGACTATGGAAACTGCACGGGCAAGCGGGATGGATGTTCCGGAAGTGCTGCTTCTGTCTCCTGATAAATTTGAAGGGCTGCCCAACATGTCGGGCTACCGCCAAAATGAGCCGTTCTATGCTATTCGCCGGTTTGACCGCCCGGAAGGAGGACGGCGTCATACTGAAGACTTCGCTCAGGTATTTAATCTGCGCACTAATCAAAAATACGACCACGCGAATTACGAAATGATTGGCCGAACCTTGTTGCAGTACGCCGGAGGGCTGGACGACCTCAAGGAAATGGTCAGGCGATTAATGCTCAATGTTCTGATGGGCAACGGCGATGCTCACATCAAAAACTGGTCCCTCATATATGACAACCCATTGCGGCCTCGGTTATCCCCGGCCTATGACCTCGTATCCACCGTTGCCTACACCGCGCATGACACATCCGTAGCGCTTAACATGGGGAAAGTGAAGGACTTTGAAGTCATTTCCCTGGCCACTTTTGATACATTTCTCGATAGGATCGGTGTGCTTGATCGGGTTCGCGAGGACATCATGGAAGTAGCGAGGGATTCGGGCAGAAAGATTCTGGAAGTTTGGGGTGGACAGTTCGCCAAAGTCGGCGTGCCTGCTCATCTCATACAGAAAGTGGAAGAGCATCAAAAGAAACTCGCGCTGAAAAAGGAGCTCGAGTCCAATCTGTAAAGGTAAATTGTTGTTGGCTATTCACGCCGGATAGTTGCACGTCGAGGGCAAGGGGCAAGGGGCAAGGGGCAAGTTGACCGCACTCACTACATAGCCCAATTTTCCAATCGTAATCGGGGTATGCGTTCAAACTCACGGGTATTGTTGGTGACCAGAATTGTACCGATGGCTCTATGCCCTCCACCTCCGATCAAGAAAACTGACCTAGCTAGCTTCTCTCGATTTACAATGTAATCCTTGTAATACAAAAAGAGGTCTCCTATGGCTATGATGTCTATGCGCTTGCCGGATGAACTGACTAATCAATTGGAAGCGCTGGCAACTGCTACAGGTCGCTCAAAATCATTCTTGGCCGGGCAAGCTATCCGCGACTTTATTGAGCGTGAGTCATGGCAGATTGCTGAGATCACCCACGCTATCAGTGAAGCAGATAACGGTGATTTTGCGAGTGACGATGAAGTGAATGCAATCAGTGCAAAGTGGAAACGCAATGCGGGTTAGGTGGCTACGAAAGGCAATTAAAAATCTCGATGCTGAGGCCGACTATGTAGCAGAAGAGAACGCAACTGCGGCAGCCGAAATGTTCGTTTATGTTAAAGCCAAGGTTGATGCGCTGGGTGCTTTTCCTGCTACGGGACGCCCCGGTAGAGTGCCGAACACAAGGGAATTGGTGATGGATCGATACCCGTTCGTTGTGCCATACAGAGTAGTCGGTGGTGAGTTGCAGGTATTGCGTATATTCCACACCCGCCGCAAGCCCCCCAAAGCTTGGTGAGAGAGCGGTTGACCTGCCCCCGGAAAATCGTCTTCCAAAGTTAAGGAAGGTCTGACTAAGTCCGTCACGCCGGCGGTGGCCGGCTTCCGGTCCATTGAAAATACTGGATTCCGGCCTTCTCCGGAATGACGAATGAGGGCTAGAGCTTCCTTAACGTAATTCACGCACCTCTGGAAAGGAAGACGGATGAATGTGCGTCGAACAGGCAGAGCAACTTTACAAGGCATCTGTGCCTGGCTTGAAATTAACCGGCCCGATCTACTGTGATGAAAAAAAATATCTCCATCATTGGCACCGTTGGTGTCCCTGCCAACTACGGCGGCTTCGAGACGCTAGCGGAAAATCTGGTGAAGTATCACGCAGCGAATTCGCTGCGTGATCCCACCACGGTCTACTGTAGCGGCAAGAGTTACCCGACTCATGAGCGTTCGTTTTTATCGGCGAAACTCAAATATATCCCCCTCAATGCCAATGGTGCGCAGAGCATTCCGTATGACATCTGGTCATTGTTCTCGGCGGTGTGGAATCGTTCCGATGTGATCCTGTTGCTGGGGGTGTCGGGTGCGGTTGCGCTGCCTTTGGTTCGCTTGTTCTCTTCGGCGCGGATCGTTACCAATATCGATGGCATTGAATGGCGCCGTGAAAAGTGGCAGGGGCTGGCGAAGCGTTTTCTGCGTTTCTCGGAGAAGACGGCGGTGCGTTTTTCGCATGAGGTGATCGCCGACAATGCGGCGATCGCGGCTTATGTGAAAGAGGCTTTCATCGGCGATTCAAGTCGTATGTGGGTTTGAAGGGTGCGCATGCCAAGTTCGAGCGCTGGCTGGCCGAAATGAGTTTGTGGATATGGCGGCCGTCGATCTTGCCACGGATTGGGGAGGCGCGCCGAGGGTGCGATTGTGATTGCAAGGAATCGCACCCTTGGATTGTTGTACGCTTGACGTACAATATAAAACGATTTACATTCAACCATGATTAAATCTTTCCGCTGCAAGAATACGGAAGCTCTCTACGAAGGAAAGCGAGTCAGGAAATTCGAGTCCTGCGCTGCGCAGGCAGAAAGGCGGCTCGAAATTTTGGATAACGCCAAGACCATCAACGATCTAATGGCTTTGCCGAGCAACCGTTTCGAAACATTGGGCGGCGACCGTGTTGGGCAATGCAGCATTCGTGTCAACCAACAGTGGCGCGTATGCTTCGAGTGGAAAGATGCTGATGCTTACCACGTGGAAATCGTTGATTACCACTAAAGGAAGGTCTGATTAAGTCCAATTCGTCGTTCCCGCGAAGGCGGGAACCTAGTTAAATCAACAAACTGGATCCTCGCCTACGCGGGGATGACGACTTAATCAGACCTTCACTAAAGGAAATGAACATGGCTAACAAAATGCGCGCAATTCACCCCGGCGAAATCCTTAAAGGTGAACTGAAAGAACTGGATCTATCCGCCAATGCCTTCTCAAAGGCGCTGGACGTACCCGCCAACCGGATCACAGCGATTTTGAGTGAGCAACGCGGCATCAGTGCCGATACTGCGTTACGTCTTGCCCGATTTTTTGGCACCTCCCCCGATTTCTGGATGAGCTTGCAAAGCAGCTACGATGTAAAGCTAGCACGGGCAGCAGTGGGCAAAGAGATCGAGAAGACTGTTAAACCCAGAGAACCGCTAGCCGTTTAGTTGGGTGTTGGGGTTGTTTGTCGGTCGCGGCAGTTTCAGGCCTGTCCACTGAAATTTTGGAATTTTGATGATGAGAATCGACGATCCCGTTTTATTGCTGTTGTTTCTGTTTGCCGCGATGACGCTGACGCTGTTGGCGATGCCTTGGGTGATCTGGCTGGCGCATCGGGTTGGCGCAGTGGACCATCCGGATGTGCGCAAGGTGCATAGCCATGCGATGCCGCGCATGGGCGGGTTGGCGTTCCTGTTCGGGTTGTTTGTGTTGCCGCTGTCGATGTGGTCAACCTTCGACATACAGGTGCACCCCGACTTGCTGGGTTTTTTGATCGGTCTGGCGGTGGTTGCCGCGACCGGGATGACAGACGACATTATCGGCATTTCGCCGAAATGGAAATTTCTCGGATTGATTCTGGGGTCAATTTTGTTTGTGCTGATCAGCGATACGGCGATTCGCGACTTGGGCAATCTGTTTGCGTTGGGCACGGTTGAAACCGGTCTGTTGGCGGTGCCGATCACGGTGCTGGCGATGGTCGGTTTTGTGAATGCCTTGAATCTGTCGGATGGTCTCGACGGGCTGGCGGCCGGGATTGCCCTGATCGCGGTGTTTTTTCTGGGGTTCTTTTCTTTGAAGGTCGGCGATCCGATGTGCTTGGCGCTTTCTGCGGTGCTTTTTGGCGGGATGGTCGGTTTTTTGTATTTCAATTCGCACCCGGCCCAGGTGTTTATGGGTGATACCGGCAGTCTGGTGCTGGGCTATGTGCTTGCCGCGATTTCGCTGCTGCTGATCAAGGCGCACGGTGCCGGTGATGCCGGTGCGGTTTCTCCGGTCATGATGGGGGTGTTGCTGGCGCTACCGCTGAGCGACACGCTGTATGTGATGGGGCAGCGAATCAGGGAGGGGGAAAAACCGTTCTCTCCGGACAAGACGCATTTTCATCATCGTTTGATGGGGCTCGGGTTTACCCACAGCGGGGTGGTTGGGACGATTTATTCGCTGATGGTGGTGTATGGCATCGCGTCGATTGCGCTGATGAGATTTCCTGCCTGGCTGCAGTTGCTGGCCTTGCTTGCGCTGGTCATCGGCACTTTTGGCCTGTTGCGCCTGATCGAAAAGTCGGGCTTGCGCATTCACTTCGAAGAGGCGGCGCCGGCAACGGTTGCGGCGCCGGTTCGATCATGGCGATGGATGCCTGCCGTCACCGGCAAGTCGATCCCATATGTGACCTGGTTCATTCCGCTGTCGCTGGTGTTTCCGGCGCTGTCGATCAATGTCGGTGGTGCTATGCGGATGGTGGTGATCGCGTCGATCGCGTTGGCCTTGCTGATTTATCCCTGGAAAAAAGCGCGCGATGCGACCTGGCCGAACGGGATTTTTTATCTGCTGGTCTTTACGCCGATCCTCTGTATCAATTGGCTGGGCGGCGAGGTGGTGAAGGATTATCTGGTTTATGTCGCCATCTTTCTGGCGGTGTGGGTGGGGCTCAAACTCTACTATGCGCGCCATGCCCGCATCTTCTTTTCCACGGGGCTGGAGGTCTTGCTGATTCTGCTGTCATGGGCCGGCCCCTGGCTGGTGGTCGAATTTCGACTGGTTGATGCGGCGGCGCAAATGTCGTTGTATCTGACCAGTTTGCAGTCGCTGGTTTTTCTGCTGGCCACGAAGGTCGTGTTACGCCGCCAGGCATCGCGCAACCGGCAGTTGCTGATCGCGTTGCTGGTGCTGAACTGCCTGCTGTTTGTTTGACCTCGTAGTTTTTGCGGAATTTGAACAGCGGGCCGATGCAGACGCCCGCCGTCAGGAACCAGAAAAAGTCTTCCAGCGGGATGAAGAGAACGAAATATCCGGAGAGTTTTTCAAACGACCAGGTGGAGGCCACCCAGCCGGGGGTGATCAATTCCGGGATGCCGAAGAAGGCCAGCGCCAGCACAATGCCGAGCAGCCCGCTGAACGCCGCGTTGGCGAGCAGGTCGGGGCGAAGGACGAGCATCCACAGTGTGGCGAGGCCAAAGGCCAGAATGGTTGCGGTAAACGAATGCATGCCGAGCAGCAGCGTGCTGCCAAAAAATATCGCGCAGATGGAAAGCGCGATATAGCGGAAGCGGTAATGCGGCCTGTTCTCCGGCCGCGGCTGCAAGGTTTTTTTCAGCAGGACTTCGTAGCCAGTCGCGACTGCGCCGGAGAAGAAAAAGCCGAACATGAAATCCTCGACCCCGATCGGGGTGCCGGTGATCGTTGTTGGATGCCACCAGTCCGAGACATAGACGAACTCCGACAACACCCCGCCGATGCCGAACAGGATCGAGACTTTCAGCATCTGTGTCCTGAGGTCCGGACGCAGAAAGTAGAAGGATGCCCAGCAGGCGCCCACCGCCAGCGTGCCAATCAAATAGCTAAAGTCGTGGCATTCGTTCATGTATTTTTTGCGTAGTGTGCGGGCTTGGCGGCGGCAGAGCCATTGGGCTGCGCATAACCGTCCACGACGCATCATAAAGGCCCGGATTGTAGTGGGATGACCGACTCGAAGCAAATTCGGTAATCCGCCCGTGTGTGCACGGGGCTCGCGGGCACGGTTTTATCAGTTCAACAAAGGCTTTCCGAATATGCTTGAGGCCGGAGGCTATTTATTTTGATGTTTTTTTTTCGTACTGCCCTGCTGCTTCTCCTTGGCGGCCTGCTCGCGCTGACCGTGCGGGCGCAGCCTGTCGTCGAACAGATGGCGGTGCGCACTCTCTATGAATCCTGGCAGTTGCCGGGGGGCGAGGCGATGGGTGTGGTTGCGCTGGGAGCAAGACAGCGTTTGGGCGAGCACGCGAGCTTGGGCGTGGATTTCTTCGATGCGGTGCGCGGCAACCGGGGCGGATTCATCACGCTCGGCATGAGCGGCGCGCTGGATTATCCATTGGGTGGCAGATGGGCAGTCGAATCCGATCTGTTTATTGGTGCGGGAAGCGGTAACGGGGGCTACGAACTGGCGGGCGGGGGGCTGATGGTGCGCGGCAGCGCCGGCTTGCGCTATGGGCTGACGGACAAGGATGCGTTGAGCTTCGGATTGAGCGGAGTGGCCTTTCCCGCCGGCGGGACGATTCACAGTGCCCAGCTTTATGCGGGCTACAGCCGCAGCTTTAAGGTGCTGATGCAATCAGGGCAGCATGTTTTCGGGCAAACGCCTTGGACAGATATGGACTGGACGGGATATGCGCCGTCGCGGCATGAGGCGGGAATGCTGGTCGGCAGTATCCGGGTGCCCGCTAACGCCACCCGGATCGGCGGCGGTACGCAGCAGGATCTGCGGATGATGGGGATCGAGTGGCAGACTTTTGCGGATGACAGCCCTGTGTTTCTGCGCTTTGAGACCGCTGGCGCGATGGGCGGAAGCAGTGCCGGCTATATGCACATCCTGGTGGGCGCCGGCGTGGAATTGCCCTTGTATGAATCGTTGGTTGCCGAGGCTGCGTTGAATGTGGGCGGCGGCGGGGGCGGCGGGGTCAGGACGGGCGGGGGACTGCTGACCGCCGCTACGCTTGGCTTGCGTCTCGATGTCCTCGATGGCTGGTTTGTGAAGGCGTCTGGCGGCCGCTTCAAGGCGGTGCAGGGTGAACTGAACGGCGATGAATTCACGCTGGTGCTGGGGCGGCACTTTGCCGGAGCAAAACGTGGCGAATTCAGACAACAGCAGCCGGTGTTGCTGGTCAGTCATCCGCTCCGCTTGCGCGTTGCCCAGCAGACCTATACCGGTTTGGCGCCCGATTGGCGGAGCAGGCCGGACAGGGAGGTGGCCAATCTGGGCGCGGCGATCGATTACTTTATTGATCCGCGCTGGTTTGTCAGCGGGCAGGGGATGGCGGCTTACGCTGGCGAGGCGGGCGCCTTCATGACCGGCCTGGTTGGTGCCGGCTATCGCCTGCCGCTGGCCGACAGACTATTTATTCAGGGTGAAATGCTGACGGGCGCTGCCGGCGGGGGCGGGATCAACGTTGGTTCCGGCCTGGTCCAGCAATTCAATTTGAGCCTGGGTTACCGATGGACAGATTCTCTGTCGCTGATGTTGACGGCCGGTGAAGCGCGCGCGCTGAACGGCCCGTTCAGGGCCAGAGTGTGGGGCCTTGCGCTTGGTTACGATTTCAATTTGTTCACTCCGGGTGGAGCAAGGTAATCCCGGATTGCACATTGGAACTCCACGCCGTGCGGGAGCCCTGGCGCGCGAATGGATCGAAAATTTTCGCCGGCAGCCATCTCTTGTGATGGATTCTCGACCCAATGGATTATTTGGGATAACTGAATGGCGCCACGATCGAATGGTTTTCGGAAGGTGATGAAAAGATGGGAAGTGGCGCGTGGCGTAGAATGCGCGCGCTGAAATTGTTGTGTGGTGCCGGGGAATCGCGGGACTTGTTTTTTTACATCTGAATGACTTTACCCGGCTTCAGATTTTGCACCGAGGTGGTTTTGCATTGCGGACTCGGTCACGTTTGCGCGCCCCCGGCATCCGTTGCAGCGGATGCCTTTCGAGTCCATGCGCGAAGCACGCAGGTGCTTCGCATGTTCCGGGCACAAAACAAAAATGGCTCGCTTGCGCGAACCATTTTGTTGAAATTTGGTGCCAGAAGAGGACTCGAATGCCTTGCTGTGTCAGTATTTTCCAAACTAGAAATGAGTCTGAACGAATGTTTATGAATCTGAGTATCTGGCCGAGCTGCGCGGAAACATTGCCGTGTTGCGGGAGAAAAAGTGAGCGTATTCGACACCTTCGTGGCCAAGCGCCAGACGTTGGTGGATTTCTGCAATCACCGCGCCGGCATCGTCAAGCTGCTTACTGAGCATGATGCGCATTTCCAGCTGATCCAGGCTGAAATGAAGAAGTTCCACCAGTATGGGATGCCCAGAAGCGCCGAACCATTAGGACGGCTTGAGGACTCCATCAAGGAGCTGGATCGCATGTACTGGCGGCAGTCGTTTGATCACACCGGCCTGATGCAACTACTGGATGCTCAGTCGAAAAAGAAATTCGACCAGGACCTGCAAGCGAACCCACCGGCGTTCACCATTGAGAATGTGCAGTCGAGCTTTGTTGACCTAGCTCAGAATGCCGGGAAGATGTTCGATGATGGTGTAATCAACGTATTTCGTCGGCTGCCCGGGTGCTACAAGAGCAACGACGACTTCAAGATCGGCCCAAAGATCGTGATGAGCTGGATGGTTGAGGATGCCGGTGGTGCGCTGATGAAATCGCTGGGGCAGCGTTTGTGCAGTATGTGAACCGCGTCTACAGACGCAGCGGGACGTTGTGGGAGGGGTGCTTCCGTTCTTGTCTGGTGCAGACTATCTGCTGGGTTGCCAGCGTTACATTGAGATGAATCCGGTGCGAGCGGATATGGTGGCGCATCCGGGTGATTACCCGTGGTCGAGTTATCGTGCCAATGCGCAAGGAAATGCGGATGTGTTGATTGCCCGGCATGAGTTGTATCAACGTCTTGGTCGCACGGATGTGGAACGTCAGTCCGCTTATCGGCAGTTGTTCCGCGCTCAGGTTTCCAAGGCGGATGTAGATGCCATCCGCGATGCCACGAATAAGGGTTGGGCTTTGGGGGATAGCCGTTTCAGCGCAAAGGTGGAGGCGTTGACGGCCAGGCGGGCAACTCCTCTGCCGCGTGGCAGGCCTAAACGGGATGTTGCGGATTAATTCGAGTCTGACCCTCATGGCATTCAGACACGCCCTGTATCGCACGGCTCGCGAACTCAACCCGGCGCGCTGGTCCGGGGATACTCGAAACTGGTTGCCCGTCGGTGCCGTTACGCTCAATCCAGAACGCGACTCCATTATAAAGACGCATTTGGCGAGCAGTCATATTCAACCGTTGGCAGCATGACCGAGGCGACAACTACCTTGACACGCGCCGACTGGCCGAATAACATTTTGAAATCGTGGTGCGAAACCGCCATCCCACCGACGCAGGAGGGTTCATGAACCGTCACTCACACACCGGCACTTCTTTCCTGTTGGGGCTCGCCGCGCTGTTCCTGCCGTTGGCGAGTTTTGGCGGGGATGGCGCAGGTAGTTGCAACAACTCCGCGAGCGGCTTTTGCAACGAGTTCACCGGGTCATCCTACAAAGCCGAGCGGGTGAAGCGTTCCTGCAAGAGGCAGGGGGGCGCATTCCTGACCAGCGCATGCCCCACCGAGGGGCGGATCGGCACGTGCCGCGTGAACAATGGCAGGAACGATGAATCCCTGTATCGCTACTACACAAATTTCCCGGGGTTCGGCGTCAAGCCCAAAGGCGGGGCTACCACGGCCGCCGAAAGGCAATGCGTTAAGCTCAAGGGCGAGTGGATCCCGAACTGAGGCGGAAGGCGAGCCGTCAGGCCGTTTGCGGCTTCCTCAGGAACCCGTTCAGGACGATCGCGATGCTTTTATCTCCTAG
>Ga0210050_1001602_pt1 | contig 23720 bp, 21 predicted proteins | sample CryGey132114_all_FD_185463 | JGI IMG/M metagenome (GOLD analysis project Ga0210050, IMG submission 185463) | Groundwater microbial communities from aquifer - Crystal Geyser CG22_combo_CG10-13_8/21/14_all (SPAdes) (version 2) | ecosystem: Environmental > Aquatic > Deep subsurface > Groundwater ... | reverse complement strand
GCCCGCGGCCCTGACTGGCCGTGGCGACAATAAGCCTGAGCCTAAAATGGAAAGAAAAATAACCACCAAAAGCGCGAGGCTAATCGTGATTTTAAAACTTCTATTTTTATTGTTCAGCTGCTTATCCATAAACTTTAGAGATTATGGCATCTTTCTTAAATCAATATCTATCTCTTTTTTAGTCTCATTATATAACTTAATTAAATCTTCGTCAAGGATAAAAAAGTATAAAAATTCTATATTTTCTCAATTTATTAAAAATTTTTTCTCTCTTCCAATTTTTTAATATAATCTAATTTCTCTTCGTCGAAATAATCAATTTTCCCTTGGGGCAGAAATAAAATTTTGTCTGGTTGCAACTCTTTCAAAAATTCAGTATCGTGGCTTGTTACAAGAATGGTCCCTTTATAATTTTTTAAGACCGATCCAATTACTTTTTTTGAAGACATATCCAAATGATTAGTTGGCTCATCAAGCAACAATAAATTCGGTTCCATCGACAGAAGCTTGGCCAACGATAATCTGCTTTTTTCTCCCGGACTTAATGTTTTAACTTCTTGCAAAACAGAATCGCCGGTGAATAAAAATCTGCCCAAAATGCCACGTATTTCTTGCTCGGACTTAGAAGCAACCGTTTTTATCTCTTCTATTAAATTATTATTTGGGTTTAAATTTTCTTGTTCTTGAGCATAATATCCCTTGTCAACATTATAACCAAATTTAACTTGTCCTTGATAGTCATTTAAGTCGCCATTAATTAATTTTAATAAGGTGGATTTTCCTGCCCCCAGAGGACCAACAATTACCATTTTTTCTCTCGCTGTTAATTCAAATTCCAAATCTTTTAAAACTTCTTTCTCTGCGTCTTTATAATTGAATGTCAATTTTTTTATTTTTAAAGGAACATGTCCTGTTTCTCGTTTTGGCTGAAAATCTATCTTCATTTCCCTTCTCTTTCGCGTTTCTAAAACAGACCTTTGTTCTTCTATCTTTTCTAATTGTTTCTCTCTGCTTTTGGCTTGAGTGGACCTAGAACCAGCTCTAAATCTTTCAATAAATTTTTTAAGTTTTCCGATTTCTCTATCTGTTTTTTTCAAAATTTTTTCTCTTCTCACGTTTTCCTCTGCTTGCAACTTTTTAAAATTAAAATAGCCCGTTCTGTACGCCTTCGCTTTTCCTGTCTGTTTATCCAAAAACAACACTTTATTAACAATCGGATCAAGAAATTCTTCATTGTGAGAAATGATAATTTCCGCTCCTGGACAAATTTTTAAATAATTTGATAACCAATCGGTCGAACTTTTATCTATATGATTAGTCGGCTCATCAAGTAACAAAAGATCACATTTAGAAAACAATACTTTTGCAAAAGCAATTTTGTTTTTTTCGCCTCCGCTCAAGTCTATCATTTTTTTATTTAAATCAATTTTATCAAGATTTAATCCTTTCATAATATTCTCTATTTCATATTCTGCTGTATAACCTTCTCTCTTCTCGTATTCTTCCAATAAATCACCATAAACTTTGAATATTTTCTTTTCATTATCTTGACTAATTTTTTTTGAGGCGAGGACTGTTTCAATCTCAGTAATTTCTTTTTTCAATTTAACCAATCCTCTCCCTTCCAAAATAAAATCGCGAATTATTTCCTTTTCGTCGATTTTCTCTCTTATTTCTTGGGCCATATATCCTATTTGAACGTTTTTAGGACGGCTGACCGTGCCGGAATCTGACTCAATTTCCCCTGTAATAATCTTCAAAAGAGTACTTTTTCCGGCACCATTTTCTCCTGTTAAACCAATCTTATCTCCCTTGTATATTGTTAGAGATAAATCTTTGAATAATATTCTATCGCCGTATCTTTTTGACACGTCTTGTAAAATTAACTTAGTTTCAGCTTCCTTATATTCTGTTTCTTTAAAATGTTCTAAAAAATTTTTCTCAAAGGACATAGCTAAATTTTATAAACCAAAAATAGAGCTATTTTCTATTTTTTCAAAATTTTAAGATATCTTCTGAATCTCAAAAAAATCTACCCGCGGTCCCATTTTGAGAAGGTCATATCCAACCTCAAGACTTCCCCATCTGCTATTTCTGAACTTGTATTATGTTAAATTTTTACAAGGAAATTTAAGATAGTTAATATATTTTTTTGTATTTAAAGATTTTTTATAAATAAAGGCTTTACAAGCACCGCAGCATAGAGAAGGTAAGGAGCAAGAATGACAAAGTGGAGGGGGTTTTAAATTAATGAATTTCAAAAACCATTTATTATTTAAAAAAATATTATTATTAAAAATATTTCCAATTTTAGCCTCTCTAAACGAGATCAACAAACCACAAGGATATAAATCGCCATTTTGTAACATTGCTATTTCTTTTGTACCAGCCGAGCATCCTTTTTCTTTTATCCCAAAAATTTTTAAAGATGACTTAATATTTTCAATTAACCTTAAAATACCATGTATCTCGTCAAAGCTAATCATTAAATTCTCAATATACCCGCCCCTCCCCACTGGTACAAATGCGCCAAAAGATACGCCTTCCACTTCCAATTCTTCAGATAATTTTATAAAACTTTTTATTTCTTTCCGATTTTCTTTTGTGATAACAAAACTTAAAATTGTTCTAATCTTGTTTTTAACAAGTAGATTAATATTCTTTACTACTTTTAAAAAATATGGGAAACCTCTTACTTTTTTATACGTTTGAGGAGTAGAAGCGTCTAAGCTTACTTGAACGACGAGTCCTTTAATTTTCCGTAATTCTGATAGAATTTCATTATCTAGTATTATTCCATTCGTACTAATACTTTTTATTTTTATTCTAGAGTTTTGGCAAGCTCGAAAAATAAAAATTAATTTTTCTTTTTCTAAAAACGGTTCACCCCCTAATATATCAATTTGAGAAATATTTTTATTGCTTAAAGCAAAAAATAACTCTTTGATAGAGACTTTTTCTTTTTGCGACCAAAATGACTGAGGGAGATAACAATATTTACACTTTAGATTGCACTTGTTCGTGATAAACCAATTCACCCTTTTGGGAAAAAGATTTTTATTTTTTAGACCCACGCTTTTTGTTTGTTTTGCCTTTTATTTTCTTTGTTGCCGCTTTAGGACAACCCTTTTTACCCCAACACATATTTTTAATTTAATAAATTTATTATTTTTCAGACCTTTTTAAATTTAGAAGCATGATTATCTCGTCTAATATTTTATTTTTAAATTTTATTTGATTGGGAATTTTGCAAACCCGTTTAAAGCCAAATTTTTTATAAAGATTAATAGCAAGTTTATTTGTTGGAAAAACACTTAATCTTATAATTTCCGGTTTCGGCCTTAATTTTCTTTGACTTAAATTTATTAACTTTTTAAGGAGATATGTTCCTATTCCTTCACCGCGATAACCCCTTCTAACTGATATTCCCAGCTCTCCTACATGATTCGTCCAACCAGGTCTTAAAATAATATCGGCGATACCTATTATTTGATTTATGTCTTCAGCTACCAAAAAAATGTGCTGTTTTTTTCTTATATTATTAAGAGAATCTTTCAAAAGATCTTTTATTTCTTTCAGAGATTGTTTTCTGTTTAAAAAAAATTGAACGCCTTCTTCAATTAAGAAATTATCAAATTCTTGAAATTTACTGGCTAATTTTAAATCTTTTCTCGAAAGTTCTCTTATTTTTATCTTTTTACTCTTGAAAATTTTTATTTCCATATCATCTCTTGTTTTCCCACAAACTTTAAATATTATTGTGTTTGTCCCTTCACCAGAATCGCTGAAGGCGACACAGTTCAGGGCGAGCCTAAAGTTTGGAGAAAAAAATTTTTTAAAGTTTCGTCAGAAATTGTTTCTAATACTTTCTGGTCCACCCCTTGAGAAATCAATAATTGCCTTAAAATTTTAGGGTCCATTTCTTGCACCATCTTCTGGGCTTCTGAGAGATTTTCTGATTTGACTGCTTCTTGAGAGAGCTGACTTAGGTCAATGCCTGTTTCTTTTTTAGTTTCATTATATAACTTAATTAAATCTTCGTCAAGGATAATTTATGTCAACAGCACAGTATGTTAATATAGAAGTCGAGATTCCGCTATTTGGCCGTTTCAGCCAAAGGGAACGTTCTCAGTAAAAAAGAGGAACGTCGATTAGACAGATGCTCCTCTTGATTGTGAAGACAAAACGCTGTCTTCATACTCATGATAATCTTTGATCAATTTCAGCTGGCCGTTGTCCATCAAATAAGTTCTAGTGACACCGATGCGGTCAAGAAAATATCGATCATGGCTAATAACTATCAATGTACCAGAAAAATTTTGAAGAGCCGATTCAAGACGATCTAAAGCCTCGAAATCAAGGTGGTTAGTCGGTTCATCTAAAATTAAACAATTGGCTTTTCTGGCCATTAGACTGGCTAAAATCAATCGTGATTTTTCTCCTGGACTTAAGTGAATCAACTTTTTATTTATCTCCCCCTCCTCAAAACCAAATCTGAACAAGATACGGCGGCCATTGGTTTCATCAAGACCAGAGTTCTCTGAAAAATATTTTAGGATGCTCTGACTCTCGGAGAAAATAATTTCTTGGGGCAAATAACCAATTTCCACATTTGAACCGATCGAAAAACCGCTTTGATGACTATCCTTTTCGACAAAATTTTTCAAAAAGGTAGTTTTCCCGCTTCCATTGGCCCCAAGAATCGCAATCCGATCGCCGCAAAAAACATCAAGATCGATGGGACCAATCTTCAGCGATTCATTCATAGCTTGGAATTGTTTAAAGCGCAAAACAACGTCTCCGCTTCTTCGAGAAACTTCAAATGTTAAATTAAAAGGAAGGCGGGAGAGAGGCCGTTTAATTTTCTTAATTCTACTGATTCTTTTTTCGAGAACAGAAGCACAACTAGCCAGTTTTTTAGAGCGATCCTTTTTAAACCCAACTATATATTTATCATGATCACGAGGAATTTTTGACCCTCGTTGTATCTCTTGAGCCCTAGCCTGATTCAGCTGCGCGGATTTTTCAAGACGCTTATTTTCTGTAAGATAATTTTGATAATCTTTTTCCTGCTTTGCTAAATTTTTATTTTTTTCCTCTACATATTTTTGGTAGTTGCAATCAGGGTAAAAATTTAGAGAATTATTTTCCGAATCAATTTCAATAATACCGTGAACTAAATTATTTAATAATTTTCTATCATGAGAAACAATCAAGCCGCTAGCGGAAATTGATTTCAAAAACCTTTCCAATAAAATCAAAGCTGGGAAATCAAGATTATTTGTTGGCTCATCAAACAAAAAAATGTCTGCGTGGGAACATACAGCCACGCATAACATCAACTTGCCCTTCTCTCCTCCGCTTAATAATTTAACAGGCATTTTCAATTTTTGTCTAGATAATGTGAATTCTGTAATAACTTGACTGTTGTCACTGCAACAAAAAGGCACTCCTGATTCTATCTGACTTTGTACATATTCTTCTCCTGTCATCTCCTGTTGCGCGGGAAATAATTCTTGCGGGCAGTAAAAAAATTTTAATTCATGCGAAATCTCTCTTTTGCCTTCGTCTGGTTCTAAAATTCCAGCTGCAATTTTTAAAAGGGTAGACTTACCCGCCCCATTTTCACCAACTAGCGCTAAAAATTCCCCTCTTTCAATAGTTAAATTAACCCCTCTCAAAACGATTTTTCCGTCAAAATTTTTGCTAATATTTTTAAGAGTTATCATAGATATATCCTCCTGTTTAATATAAATTTTAAATTATATTTAACGTTTAACCTAAATGATGAATTCCTGTTTCTCATTTTAAATAAAAATCAACTAAGTTTTATTAGCTCTTTTTATTTTTCAACCATTTTTTGAAAGCAATAAGTCCATAAGGGCTTGGTTCGTTTATATTCTTATTAAAAACATATGAACAAACCTGACATTCTCGCAGATTGCGACGACGAAATTCTTTAAAATATTTGTTATTTTTCCAAGTATTCAAAAAATTTCTGTTGAATTTAGGCAATAGAACATTTTGATAAAATCCAGCTAGTCTTAAAAAGGGACATGGCACCATGTGGCCATCAACATCAATAGTTAATCCTGAAAGAGTGGCACGACATTCATTCCGCTTCTTTAACTTATTAAAAAAAGCGACAATAGAAGCATTGGTTAATCCGACTAAAGCGCCTCTTTTTCTTAGAGTTAAAACGTGGTTAACAAATTTAAAATATTTTGTTGGTTGGAGTATCAGTTTTTTTTGACTCTCATGAAACGGCTTGAAAAGATTAAAATTACATGCCACGCCGAAAGAATTGGCATATTCAATCATCTTACGATATCTGATTATATTTTGAGCATTTATTGTCGTCGATATTTCAAAATGAATGCCTCTTTTTTTCAATTGTTTGATTACTTTGTTAACCTTTTTAAAAACGCCGATTCCTCTAATTTTGTCATTATCGTCTCTCACTCCTTCTAAGCTAATTAATAATGCTAAATTTCTAAACCGCGACAATCTTTTGACTAGAGAAGCATCTAATAATGTGGCATTGGTTACTAGATTTACAGCAAAATCATATTTATCACATAAAGCTAAAATTTCAAGAATATAGGGATGCAAAAAAATTTCGCCACCGACTAAATTTATTTCGAAAACATTAGCTTGATATAAGATTTTTAAAATCTGGGACACATTATTATAGGGCATCATCTTTTCATAATTGTCTTGGCAACAATGTTTGCATCTGAGGTTGCATTGATTATTAATTTGCAGCTCCACAGCAATTGGCGTCAGCATTTGTTCATGTTCGACGATCGGATAACCGCCATCATATAACGTCAATAATTCTTTTTTCAGCTTTGTTAAAAATTCCTCTATTTCTTCTTTGGTACAATTCGTCTTTCGAGAAATTTGATTTAAACTCAAATTTTGATTAAAAAAAAGATTGACGACTTGAGCGCCAACTTTATCAAAAGCAAAAATTCTACGCATCTCTATAAAATATGCCAAAAAATATTTTCTTTCTTTGCGAATTTTAACCAGCCTTCGTTTCTTAACGGGCTTTATTTTATGTAAATTGCACGTTATCACTATTACTACTTTACTTTTTTTATTCGCTTTACAGTTAAAGTTTCTTTTTTTCTAGTTGGTACCTGTATTAGTGGTGAGCCACCGCAACTTGTAAAACAACAACCAGATTCTCGGGTTCCCTTGCGAATTGTTTTCTTAATGATTATAAGTTTTTTGTTCATATTTTTGAAATTCGTTAATTAAAATTTATTCGACCTTGTAGATAATTATGCTCTGCGATAGGAACTTTCTAACGGGGCTAGGCTCCGAAATGTTGAGAGGGTTCTAAAATTTCATCCATTTTATTTATACCTTAAAGATTATATCCAGCTAGGGCTGGTTCTCCTCTTTATCGTTGTGTTTGTCCTAAAGTTTGGAGAAAAAGATTTTTTAAATCCTCGTCAGAAATTGTTTCTAATATCTTTGAGTCCACCCCTTGAGAAATCAATAATTGCCTTAAAATTTTAGGATCCATTTCGCTCACCATCTTCTGGGCTTCTGAGAGATTTTCTGATTTGACTGCTTCTTTAGAGAGCTGACTTAGGTCAATGCCTGTTTCTTTTTTAGTTTCATTATATAACTTAATTAAATCTTCGTCGAGCATCTGATCAACTAATTCTCGCGATAAACCGCCTTTATTAACAAGTAAATCTCTAATTTCTGTTGCAGAAATCTCTTCTGAGGAGGGGACTATCTCTTGCTTAACTTCCTGCACCAAACTTGAGCCTTCGCCGGTTCCGGCCAAACCTTTGTTCGTCGGCGTACTTTGCGGATTTAGAGGATTGCTACTTGCATCAATTTCTTCTTTGTCACTCACGCCATCGCCATCAGAATCAGGTAAAAAGGCCGAGGTGCCGTATTTATTTATTTCCTCATAATCAGACAGACCATCTTTATCAGTGTCAAGATTCTTATAAACACCGACGATATCTTCTTGGCTTACCTGGCCAACCGGTTTTGCTGCTCTAAAAGGGCTGATAATATTATATCTGATCTGCCAAAAACCAAAAATAACGACCATCACGCTAAAAATTGTCAGCCAAAACAAAAGGGGTTTATTGATTTTACGAGGCATAATAAAAAATCAAAAATCAATTTAAATATACCAAAAAAAATTAGATTGTAAAGTATATTTTCCGCCAATCTTCAACGCTTAATTCCTGAGCCCGAATTTTAGGAGAAAACCCTAATTGATTGAATATTTTTTCTCCCTCCTCCTTTTTTATGACCCCTCCTTTTTCTAGGTTATTAAGCAGGTATTTGCGCGGCGAAAGAAAGCCAGCCCTGAGTATTTTAAAAAATTTATCTTCATCAATTTTCTCCCTTTCAAAAAGAATAAGGCGCAAAATCGCGCTTTCCACTTTCGGCTTTGGCCAAAAATTCTCTTTTTTCACCTTAAAAACTATTTTTGGCTGGGTATAAAATTGGACCATCACGGACAGTTTACTCATTTGCGGAGGTTTTGCGATGATTCTTTCTCCCACTTCTTTCTGAATCATTAAAACCATTGACTCTGGCTTAAACTTTGAAGATAAAAAAATTCTCAAAAATCTGCTCGTGATATTGTAGGGCAGGTTAGCCACTATTTTATATCCTCCGACGCTTTGAAGGTCGGAGCCCCGACCCTTTGGCGTCGGGGTTTTATCTTTTAAATTCTCTTTCAACCAATTAAAAATAATTTTTTCTGTTTCGGCCGAGAGAATATCTTCTTTAATGATTTCAACCCCAGTAGTAGAATAAGATTCACTACGGGGCTTTGTATTTTGATAATTTTTTAATCTTTCTTCTAAAATCCCGACCAAATTTTTATCAATCTCAATGGCTAAAACTTTTTTTGCTCTTTTTGCCAATTCCTCGGTCAAAAAACCTAAGCCAGGACCGACCTCTAGAACCAAATCGTCTTTTTTAAGATCAGCTATTTCAATAATTTTTTCTAAGATCTTTTGGCTGATTAAAAAATTTTGACCCCGCCTCCGCCAGGGTCTCAAACTATATTTCTCACAAATTTCTTTTATTTGTTTAAGCATAATATAATAAAACGTCTCCTCAAGGGGTTTAATTATTTAAACATTAAAATTAATTAAATGATTTTTAAGAAACTGTTCTATGGCTAAAACAACATAGTTTTTCTCATCAGCCGGGCTTTGCGCTACCCAGACAGTAAAATTATAAAATTCTTTTCCGTCAACCCTTAACCATTTTTTATTTTTGGAAAGGAAAACAAGCAAAGCAGTTATAGCAATTCTTTTATTGCCATTTTGAAAAGGGTGATTTTTAATCATTAAATAAAAAAGGATGGTCGCTCTCCCAACAAGTCCTTTATAAAGTAATTTTTTTTGAAACCTCTGGAAAGGAGTAGCAACGCAACTTTCCAAGACATTAGGAAAACGTGTTTGAAATGGTGGGATTGGTTCATCATATTCTAAAAGATCTTTAGCTAATCTAAAGGCAATAAATTGGATATCAGAAATTGAAAGTGTCTTCATTATTTATCTCCTAATAATTTAAGAGTTTCTCCATATTCTTTAACGACCTTTTTAACTGCTAATTCAATTTCCTTTTTGTCTTTTCCACTTAAAGTTCGGCCTAAAATATTATCTAAATCTCTTTTCTTGATAACAAAATTTCGACCTATTTTAAAGGCCTTAATCTCTCCTTTTTTTATTTTTTTAAAAACTGCTATTCGGCTAATCCCGAGAAGCCCGGCCAACTCCGTAGTTGATAGAAATTCTTTATTTTTCATAATCTTTTTCGTTAACTAATAATAAAAGGTTAACATATGTTAACTTGCTTGTCAAGAGGCGCTATATGTTTTCTTTAATTCAGCCAGTCCTTTTTCTAAAGTAGTCTTAGGAATCCAGTCCAAAAGCTTTTTGGCCAAACTAATATCAGCCAAAGAATCTCTTATTTCAAATCGAGAAGGTATATATTTAACAGGACCGCCAATCAGCTTAGCAATCTCATTAATAGACTGATTCTTGCCGGACCCAAGATTTAAAACCTCTCCCTTTCCAACTTTTTTGCTCTTCATGGCTAAAATGTTCGCTTCTACCACATCAGTGACATAGACAAAATCGCGAGTCTGTTTACCATCGCCGGTGATGGTCATCGGCTTTCCTTTTGCTTTTTGTTGTAAAAACTTGGCGATGACCGAAGCATAAGCTCCTTCAGCACTAAGACGTGGACCATAAACATTGAAATAACGAAAAGAAATTGTAGAAAGTCCATAGAGAGTGCTCCATAATTTAGCATAGAGTTCTCCGATGTATTTATGAAGACCATAAGGACTCTTTGGATCCGCTGCCATATTCTCTTTAACAGGCAAAATTTCAGGATCGCCGTAGACAGCAGTTGAAGAGGAGTAAATTACTCTTTTTACTTTAGCTTCCTGCGAAGTCTTCAAGACATTAAGAGTGCCGCAGACATTGACCTCATGAGTTTCAATTGGATTCTCAATTGAATATTGAACTTTAGGCAAGGCAGCCAAATGAAACACATATTCAGCGTTTTTAATGATAGGCCTAAGCTCTTTGAGTTTTCTAATGTCTCTAATATGCAAAATCGCCTTCTTATTAACATTTTCTTTTTTCCCGCCTGATAAGTTGTCAATCACATGAACTTTAAAACCACGCTCAATTAAAGCGTCAACCAGATTTGAGCCAATAAATCCCGCGCCTCCGGTCACTACGACTTTTGATTTTTTAATCATTTTATTTTTACTCCCCCGATAAAACATGTTTTATCATAAATTTAACGTTCTCATTCGCCTTGAGATACTCTATTTTTATATTTGGATAGCGCCTTTGCCATACCCGAAATATTTCATCTACAAAAGCCTGTCCAATGGTGTCAACGCCTTTAAAATCTAAAACAATATTCTTAAATTTATCTAAACCGCTTATCAGGCGTCTCGCCTGCGATCGAGAAATATAATCAACGCCAATCTTAAAAAGTTTAACAACAACCTTTGTTTTACTAAACTCAAAACCATTTCCAGAATACGCTTTAAAAATCGAGCTAAGGTTTCTGTTCGACTTAAGGTTTATAGTAAAAAAAACTCTCGTTCCTACAATTGTTCTGGCATCTTTTATAAAAATATCATTCAATAAATTATCAAAAATCAACTTTTTATTGGAACCGTGGATAATTAAAACATCTGCTGCCTTGGAGGTAAAAAATATACCTTCGCCAGTATGAACTTTAGGCGCTGTAGTTTGTTTCCCTTTGATGAGATCTTGGATTGCCTCTAATTCATTACTTAACTTTTTCTTTTGCATAATGTTTCTAAAAATTCCGACTCCCCAATCAATAATTTTAAAATTGATGTCTGATTCGCTTCGCTTTAAATACACCTCTATTTTTTTTGACTTTGAATGTTCAATGGCATTATTAAGCATCTCGGTAAAAGCATAATCAAGAATACTGGAAATATTTTTTGGTAAATTTAAAAAAATCCCTGTTTCGCGTTTCATATCTTCCAGGGCCACATCTTCTGACAGAGTCTTGTTCTGAAGAATCCTGTGAGCGCTTAAAATAGACATACGTCCATTATCCACGGCATTTTTCTCGGCCAACCTATAACGAGCTTGGTTCGCCTTGCCGATAAGGATAATTTTGCCTTCAGCGCGCAGCTGCTGAAAAAAACGATTAATATAAGCGCGCGAAAAACCAGTTTCTTCCACAATGTCTGAAACCTTGGTTTCTTCTCTTCTTGCCAATTTCTTTAAAATAAAAGATTTAATATCCATAGCCATATTAGTTGACAACTTTATTATATTCCAAAAATTAAAAGTTGTAAACAAGTTGTAAACAACTATCTCTGCTATTCTCTTTATCGCGAACATCTTGCTTTCTACTTCCCATGACACTTTTTATACTTCTTCCCGCTTCCGCCCCAGTAGTAGAGCAAAGCTCACTACGGGGCTGCGCTTATTTAAGCGACTAATTAAATATTTTTCCCGTGACAATGTTTATATTTTATTGGCCGTCCATCGCTATGCTTCGCTCCGCACGGACAGGGATCATTCCTGCCGATTTTTTTTGAGGGAGTAGACGATGAACCATCAGAAGTTTTCTCCGGACCGGAAAGTTTCAGCTCTTTTTTTTCTGGCGGCGGCTTAGTTAAACCGATTCTATAAATAGAATAAACAACCTGCTTTCTAACAATCACATTAAGCTGCTTAAACTTGAGATAAGCCTCTCTTTTGTATTCCACCAAAGGGTCATGCTGGCCGTAAGCCCGCAAACCAATACCCCGCTTTAAATTTTCCAAAATACTTAAATAATCAGTCCAATAATAATCAAGAGCGCGCAAAATCATGGCCCTTTCATATGCCGGTAAAAATTTTTCAACTGGCAAACCAATTTCTTTCTCTTTCAATTTTAAATTTTCTTCGAGTTTTTGATAAGCTGATTTAGCGCTGGAGGAAAAAAAGTCAAAAAGCTCGTCCGGCAACTTATTCTCCAAATCTTCAACTTTTACTTGTTCTAAGGGAAAAATATTTTTGATTCTTGAAATAGCCTCGGCCAAAGGGAGACCTGATGCTTCGCGTAATTCCTCATCAACCATTTTAAAAATTTCCTCTTTCAACTCATTCCTTTCCTTCTTTAAAACTTCATCCCGCCAGGCATAGATCTTTTCTCTTTGCTTGTTAAGTACGTCGTCATATTCCAAAAGATGTTTTCTGAGGTCAAAATTATAGCCTTCAACTTTTTCCTGAGCCCGAGCCACCGCGCCAGTCACCATCTTACTCTCAATCGGCACTTCTTCCGGCACTTTAAAAGTTTTCATGATTGAAGCCAGAGTGTCGCCGCCGAAAATTCTCATCAGATCGTCGTCTAAAGAAATAAAAAATCTGGAAACGCCCGGATCGCCTTGCCGGCCAGAGCGTCCGCGCAATTGATTGTCAATTCTGCGCGCTTCATGTCTCTCAGTGCCTAAAACATAAAGCCCTCCTAGTTCTATAATTTTTTTCTGCTCTTCAACGTCCGGCGGATTGCCGCCCAAAACAATATCCACGCCTCGACCAGCCATATTCGTGGCAATGGTCACGGCTTTCAGTTTGCCTGCCTGGGCAATAGTTTGACCTTCCTTCTCATGCTGTTTGGCATTCAAGATCTGATGAGGAATTCCTTCCCTGTTTAACAGCTCAGAAAAAAATTCGTTTCTTTCCACTGAACGCGTCCCAACTAAAACCGGCTGGCCTTGGTTGAAACACTTTTTTATCTCCTCAATAATCGCTTTATTTTTTGCTTTTTCCGTCCGATAAATTAAATCGGGAGAATCTTTTCTGATCATCGGTTTGTTGGTCGGAGCAGCCACCACATCTAAGTTGTAAATCTTGCGGAATTCTTCTCCTTCAGTGGCAGCGGTGCCGGTCATCCCGGCTAATTTTTTATAAAGCCGAAAATAATTTTGGAAAGTAATGGTCGCTAAGGTCTTTGACTCTTCTTTAACGCGCAGTCCTTCTTTCGCTTCAAGCGCCTGATGGAGCCCTTCTGAATACCGCCGGCCATGCATTAAACGGCCAGTAAATTCATCAACAATCAGAAGCTCTCCATCTTTAACAATATATTCTTTGTTCTTGATGAATAATTTGCTATTGGCAAGCAGGGCAGATTCAATATGACTGATTAAAACCACATTGTTCATTTGCCAAGGATCTTCTCCCAGCCAATCAGCCATTTTTTTCTGGCCGACCTGGGTTAAATAAACCGCGTGCATTTTTTCATCAACCACATAGTCTCCTTTTTCTTCTCCTTCTTTTGTTTTCTCGCCTTCGTACAAATTTTTCGCCAATCTGTCTATTTTGCCGTAAAGATCAGCCGCTTCCTCATGGGGCGAGGAGATAATTAAAGGCGTGCGCGCTTCGTCAATTAAAATATTGTCTATTTCATCGATAATCGCGTAACAAAAACCTCTTTGAACTTTTTCTTTTTTTTCTAAAACTAAATGATCCCTTAAATAATCAAAGCCAAACTCGTTATTGGTGCCGTAGGTAATGTCAGCCTGGTAGGCCTCGACTCGAGATGCTGGCCGCAGAAAACTTTGGACAACCTTAAATCCGCCCTCGAGGTCTCTCTCTTTATCTTTTTCTTCTATCTCTTTCACGATAAAGCCTGGATCATAAATGAAAGCCTCCTCATGAGTCAAACAGCCGACCGACAAACCAAGACTGTAATAAATCTGGCCCATCCAAACCGCATCGCGCCGGGCTAAGTAATCATTGACCGTGATAATATGGACTCCCTTGCCTAAAAGGGCGTTTAAATAAGCAGGCAGGGTGGCGGTTAAAGTTTTGCCCTCGCCTGTTTTCATCTCCGCAATTTTTCCTTGATGGAGAACAATGCCTCCCATCAATTGGACATCGAAATGGCGCTGAGCAAGAGTTTTTTTCGCCGTTTCACGAACCAGGGCGAAAGCCTCGGGTAAAATATCATCAAGCGTTTCTCCTTCTTTCAAACGCCTTTTAAATTCCTCTGTTTTTTTAGGAAGCGCAATTCCCTCAAATTCTTTTTCCAGCCCATTTATTTTTTCAATTAGAGGCGACTGCCTCTTTACTTCTCTTTCATTTGGATCGCCGAAAATTTTAGATAAGAAAGACATAATAAAAAAATTTAAAATGACAATTTTATTATATTCTTTTCTTTGAAAAAGAAAAGCCGAAAATAGTTTCCTATTCTCGGCTTATTTTTCTCGACTTATTCTGATTACGCCTTAACTGGTCTACAGACAATCCAGTAGCCAATAGTGGCTAGAATCAGATATCCTGTTAAAAAAACCCTTTCTGCTGGTATGCCTCCTTTAGTCCAATGAGTAATGGCAACAACACAAGCGAGAACGGCCAAGATGCCTATCACTATCTTCACGGCTTTAAATATTTTCATTTGTCCCCCTTTCTAGACAATGAATATATCCTTCTTCTCCTATTTTCCCTTTGCGATAAGTGCTAAGCTCTCTCCCCATCCCGTAAACCTTGAAAGCGTCAACGCCAAAAGTCTCTTTTATAAGATTGAGCGCCTCGTTTGCGATTTCTATACTGGTAAACAGCCACCCTCTTTCCCCCTGAAAGCTTTTATCACCATATCTGTCTTTTATAAGCTTCCCGACCTCCTCTTCTTTGTCTGTGACCCTAATCTCTACCAGAACTTTACTCATTTTACCCTCCTTTTCCTTGTTAAGGAAAAATTTAAATTGTCTTTAAAAGATGACTATATTGTAGCAAAAATTAGGAAAAAGTCAAGAAGCTGATTTTTAGAAGCGATCAAGAGCCAGAAAAAGAAAAGCCGAGGATAGTTTCCTATTCTCGGCTTATTTTTTACTTTTTGCGAAAAGATTCTACATAATCTTGCTCAGTAATTTCCCTACTTTCTTTGTCTTGCCTAAAAAAACCAAAGGGCTGAGCAAAAACACCCATTTTGGAACGAAAGCGATATCACCAGGATACGGAACATCCGAAAAAACGTATATGAAACCCGAAAGCAGCCATATCCCCAAAAGTCCACTGGCTAACGCGCCTACGGAAAAAAGAAAAAAAAGAATCACTTCTTCTATCTTTCCGCTTATCTTTCTCATTTTCCCCTCCTTTTGAACTTCAAGAACTGTTTATAATATAACAGATTTTTCAAAAAAGTCAAGCCGGAAACAGGTTTTGATTCTGTCTCCGGCTTTTTTTCTAATTACCCTTTCCCCCCTTGAATACGCCAAGCACTACTAACCCTATGCTAACAGCAGCCAAAGGGATCTTTACGGAAAGACCTCCTGGCCCTTCAAAGTAAGCAAGGCAATACTTCAAAAGGAGCAACCCTGCCACCCCTATCACCATAAAGACCGCAGGTCGCGGGTTATCTGGCAGAAAACTGCCAAGCATCACAATCACCAGAAAAATAGCAATCCAGGTTGGTATCACTCCAAAAAGAAAATAAATATTAAAGATAACCTCCATTTTCTCCTCCTTCTCCGTATTTCGCGGATAAATCATTTTTTTCTTTGACTTTCATTTCCTTTGATGATTTTTTCATAAACTTTCGCGCTCTGGCGAAGCCGCCGCGCTCCCGTTGCCCTATCCACTTCAATCAAGCCAAATTTTTTACTATATCCTTCTTCCCACTCAAAGTTATCAATAAGGCTCCAGTAAAAATATCCTTTAACTGGAAATCCCTTATTAATAGCTCTGAAGACCTGTTTAAGGTGGCTCTCAATAAAATCTCCTCTGAGTTGATCCTTCGCATCGGCAATGCCATTTTCCGTGATATAGATTGGCAAATTTAATTTCCGGAGTGAATGAAGAATTTGATAGATTCCCTCCGGATAAACCTCCCAACCAAAATCACTGATCGGTCCTGTCGGCGGAGAAATCTTAATAAATGGCGGTAGAAAACTTAGCTCAAGTTGTTGTCTAAAATAATAATCTACTCCCAAAAAATCAACTTTAACAAAGTTAAGCCACCATTCTTGATTGGCAAAATAACTTGCCAACCAATTTAAAGCTTTCTCAAAAATGTTTCTCGAAGTAAAACAAGTAAGATTATAAACAATCCCTACTGGCGACCGAGAACATCCCTTGATGATCCTATAAATTTGATTGTGTGCCTTAATCATTCTTCCTGTCACATACCAGGCAACAGGAATTAAACCTTTCTTACCCGGCGGCCATTTGCCTATAATCCAGCCACACCCAGCATACACATTTGGCTCATTAAAAGTTAGCCAAAGATCAACATATGGATTTAGCGCTGCCCCGCACGCCTTAATATACACAAAAAACGGATCTAAAGGAGCAGATAACCAGCCACCCATTTTAGCAAACCAAACAGGATTAGTAAAATGATGTAAGGTGACCATTGTCTTCATTCCGGCTAGCCGAATGTGTCTAAGCATTTCCTTATAATGTTCAAGCGCTTCTTGATTGATGACATAAGGCTGCGGCATAATTCGGCTCCACTCCAGAGAAAGCCGGTAGGCATTGACCCCAATTTTTTTAGCTAATTCCAGATCTTTCTTGAATTGATCGAGATTCCAATGATTACACGCCTCTCCTGAAAAATCTTTTGATCTACCGTTTTTCTCCCACTCTGTCCAATCGTTTTCATTCCCGCCTTCAACTTGATGAGCTGAAGTGGAAATTCCCCACAAAAAATCATTCGGAAAATTTTTCACCTTTCCCTCCCTTCTCCTCTAAATTTCTTATTAGAGGAATTTAAAAGAACATTTTTGTCTTTTAAAGACAGTATTATTAAAGCAAAAATTTTAAAAAAGTCAACCCTCGTTTACTCCCCTTTTCTAATCGCCAGAGAGAAATCATCGCCAGCAGAAATAGCCACAATATTATCAAGCGGTTCTTTGATCAAAAAATTCAAAAATTTATTTTTCAAAACTTTAACCGGCGAGAAGCGATCATGAGTGGTCAGGTCGCCTATTTGGCCGAAAAAATTATAACCCCAGCTATAAACTTCGCGAGATGAGGTTAAAGCCAGAGAATGATGGCTGCCAGCTGCCAATTTCTCAATGGAGAAAAAATCTTTTATTATCACCGGCCTATTTTTATCCTCGCCCGAGCTGTCGCCTAATTCACCATATTTATTGTAGCCCCAAGCGTAAACCATCCCATTTTCGCCTAAAGCCAGGGAGTGGTAATCACCAGCCGCTATCTCTTTGATCCCTTTTAAACTTTTCACTTCTTGCGGCCTATTTTGATCTTGATTATTACCAAGACCTAACTCGCCAAAGTAATTGTAGCCCCAGGCATAAACCTGACCGTCAGAAGTTAGAGCCAAAGAATGTCCCAGACCAGCCGTAATTTTTTCTACTTCTCTTAAATCTTCAACTCTGACTGGCGCTATTCTATCAGGCGAACTCACGCCATCGCCAATTTGGCCCTGACTATTATCTCCCCAGGCATAAATAAAGCCGTCTGACGTTAAAGCTAAAGAATGATTGGCGCCAGCCGCGATAGCTTTAATTTGAGGAAGATTTTTAACCTCCTGTGGCTCGTCTCTTTCAGTCTTTGTTGAATCGCCTAATTGGCCAAAATCATTTTTACCCCAGTCAAAAACTTTGCCCTCAGAATTTAAAGCCAAAAAATGATTAGCGCCAGCGGCAATAGCTTTGATATTTTTTAAATTTTTAACTTTAACTGGTTTAAACTCTTTGTTTCCCCAGGTATAAACATCACCTTGACTGGTTAAAGCTAAACTGACTGAAGAACCGGCGGCGATGGCGACCACATTGGTCAATCCTTCTATCAATTGAGCGCCTTTTTTATATTTTCCATTTTCAATTCCTAATTGATTGGCTTCGTTATTCCCCCAACTCATGACCTGATGATCTAAATAAGTGACAACCTGCTTCTCTTCTTTTTGATTAAAAATTTCAAAATACCTATCCAAGTTTCCGCCATCTGTTTTTGCCTTTTCTTTTTCAAAGCTCAGGCGAGCGGAAAGTTTGTAAAGTTCGCCTTGATTCTGCGTCTGGTAAAAATAACAGCTAAAGCCCGGTTCTGGTTCAGCCGGGATAGAATCAAGATATTGAGGCACTAGTCTCTGTCTAAATGTTTCTTTGTAATCCTCTAAACACCCTCCTTCATCTAAGACAGGGTAGCAGCCATTGTCTTTAAAATAATTCTCCGCTCCTTTTTTAAAATTTTCTAGATCTTTAATTCTCTGCTGGTCAAAAACCCGCTCATGCGCTTTTTCTGAATTAAATCTCAAAAAAAAGCCGAAAGGAATGGCAAGAAAAATAATGATTAATAAAATTTTAACTATTTTCTTCATTTTTTAAATTTTTATACTTTAAAATTATTAATAAAATTAAAATCAGACCGAGGACGATAAAACTTTTAAGAAAAAAATCTCGCCATTTAATTGATCTAGTGCTGTCTATCTCTCCCTCGCTGCCAGTCAAATCAAGGCTCATTTCTTTTTGCGAAAGACTCCCCTTCTTTATGCTTTCAGGTTGTTTCTCAAAATTATTTTCCGCCTTTGGCGTACCGCCAGCAGATTGACTATTTTTCCAGTTTGAAATTTCACTAGCTGAAACCAAATGAGAGATTCTTGACATTGTCTGTTTAGTTTTATTATCGCCGCTAAACCAACCTGGAGAACAATCAATTGAATCAATTATTTCGCCTTTTTCATTTTCCAGAATCAATTTTTCTCCTTTATTAGACAAAGCGCCTTTATAAATTTGGTCAGCTGGCACGTCAGACGCACTCTCGTCATCAGTTCTTTCTAAAAGGAAAAATCCGAAGGCTTTAATCCCTCCCTTAAGATTTACTTTTTTATCCGCCCTTTTTAAGAGCCAACCTTCAAGAGAAATATTTTCTTTGGTCGGATTATAAATCTCAATCCATTCATCGGCTGAACTGGTGCTATTGCCCATCCAACAAATTTCATTAATGACAATATTAGAAGAAGCTGAGATTCTCAGAGGGATGGAAAAAAGCGAAAAAAATAAGATGATTTTAAAAAATTTATCCCTCGCCATTTAAGCTTATTTTATCACTTATTCGCTTGACTTTCAAGCCCCCTAATATATATTTATTTTATGGGACCAAACATCTTAGACAGGATAAAGGGATGGCATCTTAAAAAGACGATCAGTTCTTTAATCGAGAAAGAAGAAAGGGGAGAAATTATCGTCAAAAAAATAGCGGAGCAGATAGAAAAAATATCTGAAAGAGCGAAAGACCAAGGAAAAATGGCGAATAGTATAAAGAACGTGGAGTCTATCTTCTTCAAAAATCCTCAGGGGTTGAAGCTGCTTGAAAGAATAATAAATAACATGCATCCTAATTGCCGAAAAAAATTTTTCGGTGATTTTTTAATTCGCGCTTCTGTCCTGCGACCTTCGGGTTATTATAAATATGAAAAGAAATACGGTTGTCCAGCTCCATACACGATTCTGATCAGCCCAACCATGAGATGCAATCTGAGATGTGTTGGTTGTTACGCCAATCAATATTCAAAAAAAGACGACCTGGACTTTGAAACGGTTGACCGGGTTATCAGCGAGGGAGAAAAAATCGGTACTCTTTTTTATACTATCTTGGGCGGCGAACCGTTTATCTGGGAAGATCTTTTCAAAATATTTGAAAATCATCAGAACAGCTATTTTCAAGTCTTTACCAATGGAACCTTATTGGATGAAGAAAAAGCCAAGAAACTGCAAAAATTAGGCAACGTGATTGTTAATTTTTCTATTGAGGGCTTTGAGGAAAGCACGGATGAAAGAAGGCAAAAGGGAAGTTTTGTCAAAATAATGGAAGCCATGGACTTGCTCAAAAAATATCGCGTCCCTTTTGGCTATTCCATTTGTGCCACGAGAAATAACGTGGAAGAAGCGCTTTCTGATAAATTTATTGATTTAATGATTGAGAAAGGAGCACTCGTTGGCTGGTATTTCCTTTATATGCCGGTTGGCAAGGAGGTAGACCTAAATTTAATGCCCTTTCCAAAACAGAGATTATTCATGAAAGAAAGAAGAGACCAACTTCGAGCCAACAAGCCTATTTTCCTGATTGATTTTTGGAACGACGCGCCATGGGTTGGCGGTTGCATTGCTGGCGGCCGCCGTTTTGCTCATGTTAATTCAAACGGCGATTTAGAGCCCTGTATCTTTATTCATTTAGCAGCCAGTAATATTAAAAAGACCAATTTGGCTGAGGCCTTAAATTCACCATTCTTTAGGGGCATGCGTGACAAGCAGCCGTTCAGCAAAAATCTCTACCTGCCTTGCCAGGTTTTAGACAATCCCGAAATCCTTAAAGAGCTGGTGGGAAAATATCATCCCTACCCAACTCATCAAGGAGCGGAAGAGCTAGTGAACAGATTCTTTCCTTGCCTGACGGTTTATTCTCAAGAAGCGAAAAAATTATATCAACCACTCTGGGAAAAAGACAAAGATAAATTCCCGGAAAGGAGAACATAAAAACTGTTAATAAATTTTAATTTAGACTTTTATTTTTCAAGTCCTCACGGGCTTGACTTTTTTTATTTTTTAAATATACTCAAAATAAAAAGGAGGCGCACCTTTACAATCATTTTCTAATGAAAGGAGGACAAAATGATAGAGACGAGTGTTTTTGAAAGAGTGGCAGGAAAATTTGGGACTCCTATTTTTATTTATGATGAAGAAAAAATTAGGAGTCAAGCGGGTCGCTTGTGGATGAGTTTTGGTCGTTACCAACCGGTAAAAATTCTTTACGCGGTCAAGGCGAATTCCAATCCCTATCTTTTAAAGTTCTTAAAGGGAGAAGGGATATGGGTTGACGCGGTTTCTCCCGGAGAAATTGCCTTAGCTTTGAAAGTCGGATTTTCCTCTAAAAACATTCTCTTCACTGGCAACAACATCACTGATGAAGAGATGGTTTTTGCCATGGAAAGAGAAATTTTGCTGAACATTGATTCGCTTTCGCGCTTGGAAAAATTCGGCAAAAAATACAGAGGGGCCGAGGTCTGCGTCAGAATTAATCCGGATGTCGGAGCGGGTCATCACGATCATTGCATTACTGGCGGACCAAAGTCAAAGTTCGGCATTTGGTATTCGGAAGTTGACAAAATTAAAGAAATCGCCGGAAGATATGACCTGAAGATTATCGGTCTTCACCAGCACATTGGTTCGCAAATTTTGGACCCTGACAAATTCTTAATGGCAATGAATGTTCTTTTGCGCGTCGCAAAAAATTTTCAAGGCTTAGAATTTCTTGATTTTGGCGGTGGATTAGGCGTACCCTACAAGCCGGAAGAGAAACCGCTAGACTTGATAGAACTGGGCAAAAAGTTTTGTGAACGATTTTCAGAATTTTGCCGAAAGTATGGCAAGAGATTGACTTTGATAATTGAACCGGGTCGTTATTTAGTGGCTGAAGCTGGTTATTTATTAACCAGAGTCAATACCATTAAAAAGAATCCTGATGGAAGAGAATTTGTCGGCGTAGATAGCGGTTTCAATCACCTCATCAGACCAGCCATGTATGGCTCTTACCACCAGATTGTCAATCTCTCAAACCCTTATGGTAAAAAAGAGAAGGTTGACATTGTAGGTAATCTTTGCGAAAGCGGCGACAAATTTGCCGAGCAGAGAGAGATCAACCAGGTACGAGAAGGCGATCTCTTAGTGATAAAAAATGCCGGAGCTTATGGTTTTTGTATGGCTTCTTGGTACAACTCAAGGCCAAGGCCGGCAGAAGTGCTTGTCAGATCTGATCGGATAGAACTCATTAGACAACGAGAAACTATCCGAGACTTGATAAGAGGGACAAAAATAACAAACCCAAAAATTAAAGGAGGTTAATGTAAATTTTAGAGCGGTTCGATGGATATCGAACCGCTCTTGTTTTTATTATTTTTTATTCCTCTCAAAGCTTAGATTTTATCACATACGGCAAGCGAAAAAATCTCAAAGGACTAAATCCCCTTTGTGTTTTCACAAAATAAATTAAAGGTGAAATGTCCAAAACTAGTTTTTGCTAAACCTCGTTCCCACAAAACCATTTTTTTATCTTCTTCGTCAAAAAAATAGATGTTCGAAAAATATTGTCTCAAAAGAAAAATAAATTCAAGCGGCTCTATTCCTCTTCTTTTTAATCTTAATGGAGAATACTCAATCATTAGTTTTAAATTTTCATTTTTCTCTAATAATTTTCTCATCCCTGAGAGAGCTTCTATCTCTACCCCCTCGACATCAATTTTTACAAAATCAATTTTATTCTTAAAATCCTTAAAATAATCATCGAGGGTAATTGTTTCTGTTTCAATGAAGTTTTCCCCTCTATTTTTAATCAATGAATAATCACCGCTTGAAGAAGCCCAAAAAAGTTTAGCTTTCCCATTTTTGTCTAAAACTGCTTTTTTTTCCAAAATCACATTTTTATAACCATTAGCTTCAATATTCTTTTTTAATAAAACAAAATTTTCAGGATGCGGTTCAAAAGCAAAAACTTGACCATTTTCTCCAACAAGCCCAGCAAAAATTAAAGTAAAATAACCGATATGAGCACCGATGTCTAAGACTATATCTCCTTTTAAAATTATTTTTTTAATAACCTCTGTCTCATAAGGTTCGTGGGGGTGTAAAGAAAGACGCAAAGAATCAAAATGGTCAAGAAACATTTTGTGTTCTCCTACCATAATCGGCTTATTTTTATTTCTTAAAGAAAGTAAAAAATCAAGAAGTAATCTAAGCGGTAGGAAAGAGCCAAGCCCAGAACCATAAAACGGTTTTAATATTTTTTTAAAAATTTTCATTATTTTTTTATTACTTACTCAATTAAGAAAACTTGAAGATATTTTGAGAAAAAACAGATTCAAGACATTTTTTAAGAAAATTTTTAGTGTTGAAACTGACAATTATGATTGACAAGAGATAGCTCACAAAACTCGATAATTAATTTTTATCTTCATTTTTTAACAGAAACTATAGGCATTGGCTTGGTATTTTTGCGGATATAAAGATAATCAAGATAAAAAGGTAAATCATAATCTGCTCGATCTTGGAAGCGAATCAAGCCGTCGATATTTAAATCTTCGGTAGTAAAATCAAATTTTCCAAAATAGCTATGGAAAAAAGAATGTTCGGCTTCATAGGTAGAAATTTTTAAAATTTGCCAAATTCCTTTTGGCTCATTCTGTCCAAAATTAGCAAAATCTGTTATTAGACT
>Ga0210050_1001601_pt1 | contig 23723 bp, 27 predicted proteins | sample CryGey132114_all_FD_185463 | JGI IMG/M metagenome (GOLD analysis project Ga0210050, IMG submission 185463) | Groundwater microbial communities from aquifer - Crystal Geyser CG22_combo_CG10-13_8/21/14_all (SPAdes) (version 2) | ecosystem: Environmental > Aquatic > Deep subsurface > Groundwater ... | reverse complement strand
CTGGGTCAGGATGTGCAGTTGCTGGAAAAACGTGATGCGCTGTATGCCTTGGCGCGCCAAAAGAATCCAAGCCGCTGGTCAGGCAATACGCGTAACTGGAGCCGTATCACCGAGGTTCACCTCAATCCCGATAAACCGCAAGTCAAGGAGTCCAATCAGCAGAAAATTTAACACCTCAGATTTACAACTTTTTGCGACAACTTACTTGACTTCTATCGGCTGTGCAGGCATGGCAGTTAACGTGAAACACGAAGCTGAAAATTCCAATTTTCATAGCGCCTTGCGTCTTCCAGACAAGAGCTAGAGGCAAATTTGGCATATAGAAAAAGGCGATGCCGCCGGAGCATATCGCCTTTTGTTTGGTGCGCCACGGCGCGCGGCAGGCTGGGCTAGCTCACCTTCGCCAGCAGCGCTAAGCCCGCATCTGTTTTGCCGGCACCGCGCGCAGCGCGAATTCTGAATCGCGTCTCTGTGTCGTATTCGGCCAGCATCAATGTGGTCACCTCATCAATTAGCCGATTCAGCGGCGTGCCACGGTTTTTAGCCAGGGCTTTGAGCCTGCGATGTTTCTCATCGGGTAGTCGAACCGTTAAAGCCGTCATATCAAATCTCCTTCAAAAAAGTTTCCGGTGAAATGATTCGCAGGGACGGGAACTGCAGTTCGCCGCCTTGTACATCTCGTAAATTGCGTGTCACCACCAAGTCCGCGCCGCCAGCAACGGCCAGTTCAATCAAATGGTTGTCTGCTTCATCGGGCAAATTGGGACGCCAGACGTAATAAACCCGCGTCCATTCGCAAACGGCCAAAAAAATATCCATCAAATCGCTTCGCTCTTGCGGGTTCAACCTGCACTGAGCGAAAAGCTCACTGCGCCCCATGACATCCTCATATTCTGAGAATAGCGCCGCACCCATCAGTGGCGTGCACTGACCACGTAGGCAGGCAGCGACCGTCTGGTTTGCGGCCCCAGTACCTAAACACGCACCCACGAAGACATTGGTATCAATCACAACTCGCATGGGTTAATGGTATCAAAAATGCCACCTAGCTGTCACGCTCATGCATGAACTAGGCTATTTTGAATATTTAATATGATAGCATTTAACGCTTGCCACGTAAGGGCTAGAGGCTGATTTGATGTGAAAAAAGGCGACGACAGTCAGACTGTCGTCGCCTTGTTGGGTTTGAACCCCTACGCCGGGTTCAACTCATGCCTTGGTTCGCTTACCGCAGCAGGGCCAGCACGCCTTGGGGCAACTGGTTGGCCTGCGCCACCATGGCGGTACCGGCTTGTTGCAGGATTTGCGCACGCGACAGAGAGGCAGTTTCTGCGGCAAAGTCGGCGTCCTGAATCCGGCTGCGCGAAGAAGACAAGTTCTCCGAGGTGGTTTGCGGCATTAGGAAGCAATTAAGTCGCGCTTTCAAGGGCAGGATCAAGCTTAAACTTGCGCTGCGGCAGGACTGTTTTTTACAGCGCCTGAACCAATCCTCCCACCCGACACCCTTGACGCCAACCCGGGTAAATTGAAACCAACTACATCAGGTTTTTTTGACATGACCAACCGTGCACAACGACGCGCCAGCGCAAAAAAGACAAAGTCTGGCACCGGCAAGCACGGGCAGTTGCCGCTGCTGGCCGGGCCGTCTGCCCAAGACATCGAGCAGGTCATGACTTTGTTCAATGGGGGCCACTACGCCGCCTTGGAACAGCTTGCCCGGCAGATCGTGGCGCAATTCCCCCAACACGGGTTAGGCTGGAAAGTGCTGGGCACTGCCCTCAAGTTGCTGGGCCGCACGCAAGAGTCACTCGAACCCATGAAGATGGCGGCAACGCTGTTACCCGATGATGCTGAAGCACAGAACAATTACGGCGTCACGCTCAAAAATTTGGGTCAGTTTGAGCAAGCACAGGCCTGCTACCGCCGCGCACTGGCCATCAAGCCGGATTACGCGTGGGCGCATACCAACTTGGGCAACGCCCTCAAAGAGCAGGGGCGGTTCATGGAAGCAGAGGCCAGCTACCACCGTGCGCTGGTGATTGAGCCCAATTTTGCCGAGGCCTATCTCAACCTGGGTATCACCCTGTATGAGCAAGGCCGACTAGCGGATGCCGAAACAAGCTACCGCCGTGCCCTGGCGATTCAACCGGATATGCTTGATGCCCACAACAAACTGGGCGTAGTCCTCAAAAATCTTGGCAGACTCACAGAGGCTGAAGCCCTCTACCGCCGCGCGCTAGAGATCAAGCCAGACTTTGTTGATGCACTGACCAACCTGGGCGTGGTCCTGAAAGACCTTGGTCGTTTGGATGAGTCCGTTGCGTTTTTCCGGCGTGCGCTTGAGATCAAGCCTAACGACCAGGACGCACGGAGCAATCTGCTATTCACCATCAACTATGCAGCGGCGCTAGCGCCTGCGTCGCTTCTTGCACAGGCGCGGGACTGGGAGGCCGCGTGCATCCCGCAGGCTGTGCGTAGCGCGGCGCGCGCGCGCCACTTTAACCGTCAGCCGCGAACTAGCCGCCGGTTGCGCGTTGGGTATATCTCAACCGATTTCCGACAACACGCGGTCAGCTACTTTGTTGAACAACTTTTTGCCAGGCACGACGCGGGCCGGGTCGAGGTTTTTGCCTACAGCCTGTGCCCCAACCCCGATGCCGTCACGGCGCGGCTGGCGGGTCTGGTGCAACACTGGGTACCCGTGGCAGGTCTGTCAGACCAGAGCTTGTTTGAGCGCATCGACGCAGATCAGCTTGATGTGCTGATTGATCTGAATGGCCACACTGCGAACAACCGCCTGGGGGTGTTGGCACGTCGTGCCGCACCCGTGCAAGCGCACTGGCTCGGCTATTTTGCAACGACAGGGCTGACCGAGGTGGACTACTGGATTGGCGACCCGATCCTGACACCGCCAGAGACGGACCCGCAATTTTCAGAAAAAGTGTGGCGATTGCCTCGCACCTGGGTCAGTTATGAGGGCAAAGCGGAAGCGCCCGCGAGCCACTGGCAGCCAGATCCCGGCGGTGCCATCTGGCTTGGCAGTTTTAACAACCTGGTCAAACTGACCCCAGCCACTATTGCGCTTTGGGCCAGGGTGCTGAACCAATTGCCCAAGGCAAAGCTATTGCTCAAAACCCATGGACTGGCGGAACAGCGCAACCGCGAGCGCATCGCTGCGGCCTTCATGCAGCATGGCATCGACCCATTGCGCGTTGAATTGCTCGACGCCAGCATCACAAAAGACTGGCGCAGCCACATGGCTTGTTACGACCGGGTGGACATTGCCCTTGATCCCGTGGGTGGCCTTGGCGGCGGCACCACAAGCTGCGACGCCCTCTGGATGGGCGTGCCGGTGGTCACACTGATGGGTGACCGGATGGCCTCGCGCATGACAGCCTCGATGCTCTGTGCATTGGGCATGGCAGACTGGGTCAGCAATTCTGAAGACGACTACGTCAACAAGGTGGTGGTACTGGCAGACGACATCAAAAGCCGTCAGGCAATGCGGCCAAACCAGCGCGCCCGCATGGCCCGTAGCCCACTGTGTGACGCCGCCGGTTTGGCCCGCGCACTGGAAGATGCCTACGAGGCCATGTTTGATCACTTGCAACAAAAAAATTCACCCATTGGCACACCTGCAACCCTGGTAGCACCCTGATGAAACAACAAAAATCACCCCCGCTAAAGCTGCATCTTGGATGCGGCATGCGTTACATCCCGGGCTATAAACACGTCGATATTATTGATGCCCCGCACATTGACTACCGCTGCTCGGTTGACAACCTGTGCGATTTTGCAGACAGCTCGGTGGACCTGATTTATGCATCCCACGTGCTCGAACATTTTGGCCGACATGAGGTTGAAGCGGTGTTAAAGGGTTGGTACCGCGTGTTGCGCCCCGGTGGCGTGGTGCGCATTGCAGTGCCTGACTTTGCCGCCGTGGTCGCGCTGTATGACCAGGAAGGGCTGCAGGACGGCTTCAGCGGACTGGTCGGCCTGATTTGCGGTGGACAGCGCAATCAATACGACTTTCACAAAATCATTTTTGATGAACCGTTCTTGAGTTTCATGCTGCAAAAAATTGGTTTCAAGAACACACGCCGCTGGGACTGGCGCAGCACCGAACACGCCGCCGTTGACGATTTTTCACAGTGCTACCTGCCGCACATGGAAAAGCAGACCGGGCGCCTGATGAGCCTCAACCTTGAAGCCACCAAATAACTTTATTGGAAACCACCATGACCGTCGATCGCGTTCGCAGACCCTTTTATATCCAGGCACCGCAAGAGCAAATTGCGCTGTCTGATGCTTTGAGCCAGGTCAACCGGGCCATGGCCAAGTGGCAGCCTGGCTCGCAGGCAGAGTCCAGCCGCGTGTTTGCCGAACTGGCGCAAGCCCATCCAGACCAGCATGCGCCGGCCGACTTTTGGCAAAGTGCTTCGTCCAAAGCCTTTCGCGACTTCTTTGTCTGGGGCCATAACCATGATTTTGGCTACGGCTTCACGCGCAGTGGCGCCATGGGCAACCGGCATACAGAGATCACCAGCGAACTCATCTCGCTGGGCATGATGCCAGCGGATCTGAATGGCAAGCGCGTGCTCGACATTGGCTGCTGGAGCGGCGGCGACCTGTTGATTTTGGCGGGCTTGGGCGCACAGGTTGAGGCCATCGAGGAACACCCTTTGGCAGCAGCCACTGCGGCGCATCTGAGCCAGTTGCTTGGCTGCAATGCGCCGGTGCATGCCACCAGCGTCTATCACGACAAGCCCGAATGGAAGCAAAGCTTTGATCTGGTGTATTGCTGTGGCGTCATCTACCACGTCACCGATCCGTTGCTGTTGCTGCGCATTTGCTTTGCCTACCTCAAGCCGGGTGGGCGCCTGGTCATTGAAACCAAGATGCAAAAGGGGTCTGGCGCAAGTTGTTCCTATTCGGGCACCGTTGAAATGGGTTGGAACTGGTATGCACCCACTTTTGATGCCATGGGGCGCTGGCTGGTCGATGCCGGTTTTGAAGACAGCCAGATTTTGGTCCATCGACGCGCCATTGGCCGTTTGCTGGCGAGCGCTGTCAAGACCGAGGCACGGGCACTTGCCGAAACGGCCGGGTTCTCCCGCCCGGGCAGTTGGCTCGAAGGCGTGGTTTGACATTGGTAACTTTTTAATAGCTGCTCACGCAGACTACACGGGGTCTAGAGGCCGATTTAATATAAAAAAAAGCGACGACAGTCAGACTGTCGTCGCTTTGATGTAACTCCCGTCATTGCGAGCGTTGCGCGGCCATCCATGACTTCCTGGATTGCCGCGTCGCTACGCTCCTCGCAATGACGCTAGCGATGTCGCTTAGCGCAGCAGGGCCAGCACGCCTTGGGGCAACTGGTTGGCCTGCGCCACCATGGCGGTGCCGGCTTGTTGCAGGATTTGCGCACGGGACAGGGCGGCAGTTTCCGAGGCAAAGTCGGCGTCCTGAATCCGGCTGCGCGAAGAAGACAAGTTCTCTGACGTGGTTTGCAGGCTGGTCACCACCGAGGTGAAGCGGTTTTGAATCGCACCCAAGGCAGCACGCGAACTGTTCACCGTGGACAAGGCGCCGTCGATGGCAGCCAAGGCGCTGGTAGCGTTGGCAACCGTCAGCACATTCATGCTGGCAATGCTCGACACCGTAGAGGTGGTGGTGGCAGTGGCAGTGCCCGAAGCGGCCAAACCGGCTTTGGTAGCGTCAGCGCCGGCCCAGACGATGCCATCGGCACTGGTGCTGCTCAGGGTCACAGTGCCGTGGTTGGTTGAGTCACCATTGGCCGTTGCACCGAAATTGCCGGCGGTGGTGGTGCCTGATATGCCAGCAATCCCAGCCACCACTGTCGCAGCAGCAACACCAAATACTGCACCAGAAGTAATGCCACCTGCGGCTGCACCTGTACCAGCGGCATCTGTAACTGCCTGGTTAAACACAATGGCCGTACCGTCAGCTTTGGTGATCTGCGCGTCGCTAGTAGCAAAGGTACCCGTCAGCACATAGCCCGAATGGGCTGCTGCAAAGGTTGCAAAAGCCGTATCCATTGCGGCGGCATCAGCGTTGGTACCGGTCGCCGCCACATCTATCAATGTCAAGCCATCAATGGTGGCTTTGTACCTATCGGTGGCTGTTGTTGAAACAACCGTGGTGAACGCACCCGATGCCACCGTAGTCGTCCCCGCCACACCAATATTGCTCACAGCCAAGCCGGTTTGCGCGGCAAGATCGGTCTCTTGCGTTGCGGCCGTGGTTGCACCGGCGGCGACGTTGAGAGAAATCTTGATATCGCGGCCATCGGCTGCGGTCAGGGTCAGCGCGCCAGTGGCGGCATCCGCGACGGCGCTCACGCCGGTTTGGGTGGCAATCGCATTGATGGCCGCTGCCACGTTGGCGCCTTGACCATCGTCTGTAGTACCGGCAGCAATCGCACCCACGTTGACGCCGTTGATGCTGAACGTGTCAGCGGCAATGGCGGTGAAAACGCTGGCAGCGGCGCCTGTCACCGAATTGCTGTTGGCCGTGGCCGTGACGCCCGAGTCGGACGTAATTGCATTGATGGCCGCCGCTATCGAAAACGCGCTGGCGGTGGTTTGACCCGGTGCTGTGCCCAGTTGTGAGGCCCCCACCTGGAAGCCGTTGAGCGTCAAATCACCAGCGGCCAGGGCCGTGGTGGTGGCGGTGCCGGTGGTGCTGGCTGCCGAGCTGGTGCCGACACCGCCGAGTTGCGAGGTGCGGGCGCTGGCAATGGTGGCGATGGTGATGGCGTCGTTAGCTGTGTTGTTGGCACCTACCTGAAAGCGCTGCGCCGAGAACGAGCCGTCAAGCAGCTTCACGCCGTTAAAGGCCGAGTTGGATGACACGCGGTCAATTTCAGCCGACAGGGCCTGCACTTCAGAGTTAATGGCAGCGCGGTCTGAAGATGAATTGGTGGCGTTGGCGGCCTGCACCGCCAGTTCACGCATACGCTGCAGGTTGCTACCAATCTGGGCCAAGTCGCCTTCAGCTGTTTGCGCCAGCGAAATGCCGTCATTGGCGTTGCGTGCGGCCTGGTCACTGCCGCGGATCTGCGCTGAAAACCGTTCGCTGATGGCCAGACCAGCGGCGTCGTCTTTGGCGCTATTGATGCGCAAACCAGATGACAGGCGCTGCATGGCGGATGCCAGCGAAGCCTGGTTCATGCCCAGGTTGCGCTGGGCGGTAAGTGAACCGATGTTCGTGTTGATAATCGAGGACATTTTGAGCTCCTAAAAAAATGAATCCGGCATTGCTGCCAATCCCAACGCCAGTCATGACAACTGGCCGCTTTGACCGGAACACCAAGGTGATGCTTGCCGGACGACGAGCCCAAAATGGAACCCGTTGCTGGTTGTTTCGGCTCAAACCGGGTAAAACTTAAATAATTATTGAGACAGGTATTGGAACTACCCATACAAAAAAGGGCGTCTGAAAAGACGCCCTTTGTGAGCTGATATCGGCAAAAGCTGTAGCAACTGAAGCGCCAGCGGCGCGTCAGTCTGCCCACTTGATCGGCTTTCTATTTAAGCAGCGAGAGCACGCTTTGCGGCAACTGGTTGGCCTGCGCCACCATGGCGGTACCGGCCTGTTGCAAAATTTGCGAGCGCGACAGGTTGGCCGTTTCCAGCGCAAAGTCGGCGTCCTGAATGCGACTGCGAGAGGCCGACAAGTTCTCTGACGTGGTTTGCAAACTGGTCACCACTGAGGTGAAGCGGTTTTGAATCGCACCCAGTGCTGCGCGTGAGCTGTTGACCGTGGACAAGGCGCCGTCGATGGCGGCCAGCGCGCTGGTGGCGTTGGCGGCGGTCAGCACGTTCATGTTGGCGATGCTTGACACCGTGGAGGTGGTGGTGGCAGTGGCAGTGCCCGAAGCGGCCAAACCGGTTTTGGTAGCGTCAGCGCCGGCCCAGACGATGCCATCGGCACTGGTGCTGCTCAGGGTCACAGTGCCGTGGTTGGTTGAGTCACCATTGGCCGTTGCACCGAAATTGCCGGCGGTGGTGGTGCCTGATATGCCAGCAATCCCAGCCACCACTGTCGCAGCAGCAACACCAAATACTGCACCAGAAGTAATGCCACCTGCGGCTGCACCTGTACCAGCGGCATCTGTAACTGCCTGGTTAAACACAATGGCCGTACCGTCAGCTTTGGTGATCTGCGCGTCGCTAGTAGCAAAGGTACCCGTCAGCACATAGCCCGAATGGGCTGCTGCAAAGGTTGCAAAAGCCGTATCCATTGCGGCGGCATCAGCGTTGGTACCGGTCGCCGCCACATCTATCAATGTCAAGCCATCAATGGTGGCTTTGTACCTATCGGTGGCTGTTGTTGAAACAACCGTGGTGAACGCACCCGATGCCACCGTAGTCGTCCCCGCCACACCAATATTGCTCACAGCCAAGCCGGTTTGCGCGGCAAGATCGGTCTCTTGCGTTGCGGCCGGGGTTGCACCGGCGGCGACGTTGAGAGAAATCTTGATATCGCGGCCATCGGCTGCGGTCAGGGTCAGCGCGCCATCGGTGGCGGCGGCCGTCGCCGTCACACCGGTTTGTGCGCTAATGGCGTTGATGGCCGCAGCCACATTGGCACCCTGGCCGGCAGCTGTTGCGCCGCCCTGAATTTCACCCACATTGATGCCGTTGATGCTGAAGGTGTTGGCGGCGATATGGCCGGTACCGGCACCCGCGCCGAATGCAGTGGCGGCGCTGCCAGTCACCGGGTTGCTGTTGGCCGTGGCGGTCACACCCGAGTCCGATGAAATCGCGTTGATGGCCGCCGCAATCGAATACGCGCTGGCCGTGCTTTGGCCCGGTGCTGCACCCAGGGTGGCGGCGCCGACCTGAAAGCCGTTCAGGGTCAAGTCACCGGCGGCCAACGACGCCGTGGTGGCACCGCTGGTGGTGGTGGCTTCAAAGCTGGTGCCCACGCCGCCCAGTTGGCTAGTGCGGGTGCTGGCGATGGAGTTGATGGTGACCGTGTCGCTGGCCGTGCCATTGGCACCCACCTGGAACTGTTGTGCGGCAAACGATCCGTCAAGCAGCTTGACGCCGTTGAAGGCCGAGTTTTGCGACACACGGTCAATTTCAGCCGACAGGGCTTGCACCTCGCCGTCGAGCGCGGCGCGGTCAGAGACCGAATTGGTGGCGTTAGCGGCTTGCACCGCCAGCTCGCGCATGCGCTGCAGGTTGGCGCTGATCTGGCCCAGGTCGCCTTCAGCGGTTTGCGCCAGCGAGATGCCGTCGTTGGCGTTGCGTGCGGCCTGTTGGCTGCCGCGAATCTGCGCCGTCATGCGTTCGCTGATGGCCAGGCCCGCTGCGTCGTCTTTGGCGCTGTTGATGCGCAAGCCGCTGGACAAGCGCTGCATGGCAGTAGCCAGCGAAGCTTGGCTCATGCCCAGGTTGCGCTGGGCGGTAAGTGAACCAATGTTCGTATTGATGATAGAAGACATTTTGAAGCTCCTTTAAAGCTGAATTAATCCGGCATTGCTGCCAATCTCAACGCCCGCCATTCGACGGGCCGCCATGACCGGTGCGCTTGTTACGGCACTTGCCGGACGTTTGAGCTTTACGGGTGGGTGAAGCTCGCTGAATCACTTTGAATGACACAGGAGCGAGATTACGGAAATTCAACGCGGTCAAAAGCCCGATAAACGGCCCGTTTGGGTGCTATTTGTGTTTGCGCAACAGGTGGGGCAGCTGGCTGGCCGTTCGCTGGCGACTTTTGGAATTTATAAGAAATTTTGTTCTAGCCCCTATGCAGCATGCGCTGGCAGCTATTTATTTTGATAGCCTGGCGCCCCGTGGCTGTTTCAGGGTGACTTAACGGGAAAAAGGGGACGCTTCCCTTTTTGGCTTGGATTTGTGCTTGGGTGGCGGTAAGGCGGATTTTGTGCCTTTTTTACTTGGCTATTCCAATAAATACCGCCAGACAGCGCTCCACTTCGACGAGGGCGTTTGGGTCAATCTTTCCAAACACCGGGCAGCGGGTGGTATTGGGCGAACTGCGCTAAGACACCGCCCTACAAAATGTGGACCAGGCGCTACCAGTGCTCAGGCTTGCTGGCAGGTTTCTTATTTGTCGGCACATGCTCAGGGAGTTGTGAATTGGCCAGCTCATCATCCAGAATGTAATGGCGCACCCAATGGGCTTTGTCGATCAAACGTTTGTTGGAGAATCGTTGCGCATTCGACCCTGGCTCGCGCAAAGGCAAAACCAATCCAACGGTGACTTCGGGTGCGTCGAGCGCCAGCAACTTCAAAACGGGCTCCAAATCACTGTCGTTGGTGCAAATGACAACCTGATTGCAGTGACCCTTGATGGCATCGCGATAAACCTGCAATGACAGGTTTTCATCGGTTTGTTTCTCCTCAATCATCCAAACTGGTGCCAGATGGTCCTTGCTGGCTGGAACGCCCTTGACAAAAGTCGGTAACTGAGTTGGTTCAAAAATGTGAAAGCCGTTGATAACTTCGAGAAAACTGTATTTGGATCGCAGAGCGCGCAGGTATTGGGTCTGTGCCTGTTCAGATGTCGCGCCATGACGCGCGTACGCGGCCTTCACAGGAGCCGTAAAGTATTTGACGGCAATTACTTCTGCCGCCGGGTCTTGCGGCTTCAAAATCTGCTCGCAAAAGAGCTCCACAATATCAAGCCACTTGTACGTCGTTTTTTTTCAGGCGCGAGTAGTAGAGGTTGTATCCGTCGATATAAACGATGGTTTTTCTTGACACGGCTTGACCCCACAAATGAAAAGACCACCTTGCGGTGGCCTTTTCGCCCTAAGCCTGAGCCAATTGAATGACCCCGCGAAGGGATGGTGGTAGAAGTCTAACAGAAAACGCTGTTGGTGCGATAAGCTAGAGGTGCGGCTATTTCTGGCGGCAGGGCGGGGATGGGAAAAAAAGGGGACGCTTCCCATTTTGGCTAAATCCATGCTGTCGTGCAGTATGCGCAGCACCTCAATGGTTTTCGATTCATTGTGTGCGCAAAAAACCACCCAATGCCGCCCATAACGACCTTGGCGTGCCACATGCAGGCTACCGATCTCTGGCCCAAGGTCTGTGCGCGGTCGGCTACCTACGGCATCGGGGCCGACGACCAGTGCCTTCAAAGCGCTGCGCAACGTTGTTTCATAGGCCCTCGCTTGACGTTTGCCAAATTGTTCGGCCGTCCAGTGCAAGATATTGAAAAAATCTCGTTCGGCACCTTGTGACAAGTTGTACGCGCCAAACGGCATTCATGCCACACCACTGATCGCTCTGTCTGCAACTTTAGCAAGGTACGCGTCCAGCGAAGCAGCATCAGCAAACTCGGTATAACGCCCAGCCTCAATGTCAGCAACACCCACCGCCACCGTCTCGCGCAAGGCGACGAGTCTGGCGGCTTGCTCTGCCTCTCGCGTTTGAACCAGGCGTAGCCCATCGCGCAGCACCTCACTGGCGTTTTGGTAACGCCCATCCAGAACCATTTGTTCAACAAACCGGGCTTGGCTGTCTGTCAGTACAACGTTACGGGTAGGCATTTCATTCTCCATGGCGGTATTGATGGCATATTTTGCCAGTCTTGTTTGTGACAGGCTTTGGTAAAAGGGGACGCTTCCATTTTTGGCTAAATTGCTACAAATAAAAAAGCGCCTTACGCAATATGCATGGGCGCTTTAGGGTTATTTGCCACTCAATGTGGCTAATGGTCATGGAACACTTCTGCCAGGCTGCGCGCGTCCAGTATGCGATCAGCCCAGGTCTGGATTTGCTCTTGGGTGGCGGTAAGGCGGATTTTGTGCCTTTTTTACTTGGCTATTCCAAGAAATACCGCCAGGCAGCGCTCCACTTCGACGGGGGTGTTTGGGGCAATCTTTCCAAACACCGGCCCGATTTTGTCGCGTTTGACGGTCATGGTTTTGTCGATCATGATCTGCGACTTTTTCTGCAGTCCGTTGCTCGCATCCGCAGCGCCGCATCCATAAACTGCTCCAGTGAAGAATCTTGGCTATCGGCTTGGGCAACCAGTTTTGATTGGTGGCGACACTTGGCTAAAAAATCAGGAAGTCGGGTATCTGGCACCCATATCTGAATAGGGCGCAACCCGGCCATGCACATGGCATCGCGGCGCTTTTGTACGCGTGCTGCAGTGGGTGTGACCATGATGCACTCCTGGGGTGTTACATGTAGCAAATATAGACATTTGCCGCAGGTAAAAGGGTAAAAGGGGGCGCTTTCCTTTTTGGCTAATTTGCTACAAATAAAAAAGCGCCTCATGCAATATTTATAGGCGCTTTAGGTTGATTTACCACTCAATTTCGCTAATGGTCGTTGAACACTTCTGCCAGACTGCGTGCGTCCAGGATGCGCTCGGCCCAGGTCTGGATTTGGTCTTGGGTTGCGGCTTTCAGGCGCACGTGGGTGCTGTCGCTGATGGGGCCAAAGCGTTTCATTAATTGACGCTCAAGCAGCGTGACGCTGCCTTCGATCTGGCCCAACAGTTGGCCTTCGATCATGCCTTCTTGTTTGCCTTCTTGTTTGCCCAGCAAGACACCTTCAGCGATGGCTTTGGCACGGAATTTGTCTATGTTTTCTTCGAGCATGGCACTTCCTTTGAGGAGTTCGTCAACACTGGGCATTGTCAGGCCAGGCATTTTGCTGTTGATGCGGTATTGCATCCATTGCATGACGGCGCGGTCGATGCTTTGTTTGAACGGCGATTTTGCCACCGCCTGGCCCAGGCTGCGTATGGCGGCTTTGGTTTCTTCGGTGTCTTGGGTGTGTTCCATGCGAAAGATGGCGGCCATGACGCGTTGCAGACCATCCAGGTAGTCGGCGCTGAAGCGGCCTTCGTCAAGCAGCCAGAATTTGAGCCGGGGCTGGAATTCGCTCAGCACTTGCGGATGCGGCTGGATCAGCTCAAAGATTTCGGGGCTGTGCGGCCAGCGTGCGTTGCCGTTGTAGATCACGATGGGCAGCACCGGGGGCAGGCCGTCTGCCAGGTTGATGACTTTGCTGCGTACCAGGTGGTCGTACAGGGCAGCGACGTATTGCATGATGCGCACTGGCATGCCGCGGTCGATGCTGGACTGGAATTCGAGCAGCAAATACAGATAGATGCGCTGGCCGTGCAGTTCGATCGACCAGACGGTGTCGTCTTCGCGCTTTTTCATGGCCGGGGTGATGAAGCTGCCCGGCTGCGGACGCAGGGTGCTGTAGTCCAGCAGTTCGCTCAGGCCCGGCGGGGCAAAGACTTCAAGCAGCTCTCGCACCAGTTCAGCGTGTGAGAACAGGAATTTGTAGCCGGTGTCATGCAGGTGGTGGGGCATCAGATGATTTTAGGGGCGGTTGTGGCTCATACCTATCCACGCCCACCGGCCCCTACTCCTGCCCTGCCTCAGCGGGGGAGGGCGCCAAGCCGCTGCAAGTCAATGGTCGTTGAACACTTCTGCCAGACTGCGTGCATCCAGGATGCGCTCGGCCCAGGTCTGGATTTGGTTTTGGGTTGCGGCTTTCAGGCGCACGTGGGTGCTGTCGCTGATGGGGCCAAAGCGTTTCATTAATTGACGCTCAAGCAGCGTGACGCTGCCTTCGATCTGACCCAACAGTTGGCCTTCGATCTTGCCTTCTTGTTTGCCCAGCAAGACACCTTCAGCGATGGCTTTGGCACGGAATTTGTCTATGTTTTCTTCGAGCATGGCACTTCCTTTGAGGAGTTCGTCAACACTGGGCATTGTCAGGCCAGGCATTTTGCTGTTGATGCGGTATTGCATCCATTGCATGACGGCGCGGTCGATGCTTTGTTTGAACGGCGATTTTGCCACCGCCTGGCCCAGGCTGCGTATGGCGGCTTTGGTTTCTTCGGTGTCTTGGGTGTGTTCCATGCGAAAGATGGCGGCCATGACGCGTTGCAGACCATCCAGGTAGTCGGCGCTGAAGCGGCCTTCGTCAAGCAGCCAGAATTTGAGCCGGGGCTGGAATTCGCTCAGCACTTGCGGATGCGGCTGGATCAGCTCAAAGATTTCGGGGCTGTGCGGCCAGCGTGCGTTGCCGTTGTAGATCACGATGGGCAGCACCGGGGGCAGGCCGTCTGCCAGGTTGATGACTTTGCTGCGTACCAGGTGGTCGTACAGGGCAGCGACGTATTGCATGATGCGCACTGGCATGCCGCGGTCGATGCTGGACTGGAATTCGAGCAGCAAATACAGATAGATGCGCTGGCCGTGCAGTTCGATCGACCAGACGGTGTCGTCTTCGCGCTTTTTCATGGCCGGGGTGATGAAGCTGCCCGGCTGCGGACGCAGGGTGCTGTAGTCCAGCAGTTCGCTCAGACCCGGCGGGGCAAAGACTTCAAGCAGCTCTCGCACCAGTTCAGCGTGTGAGAACAGGAATTTGTAGCCGGTGTCATGCAGGTGGTGGGGCATCAGATGATTTTAGGGGCGACGATCGTTCAGTTTGAACGGTCAGTTCATGTTGTGCGCGGGTGTTTGTGGGCCTTCCAGATCAACCAGATGGCGCACTGTCAACATGTGCTGCTTGCTGCACCACCACTTTGTCTTTGGCAATGATCTGGCAAAACGCGTCGCTGGTGCTGGCCCGGTCCACCACATCAACGCGAATCGGTAGGTTTGAAGTGGCAAACGCATCGGTGATGGCGGCCATTTGTTCAAGTGACAGGGGGTGCTGGGTGATCAAGGCCAGGTCCAGGTCGGAATAGGGTTTGGCGGTGTGTCTGGCGCGCGAACCAAATGCCCACACCTCAATGCCAGGGACTTGCTCGTGCAGAATGCGTGCCACCTCAACCCAATCGCGCGCGTCAATGTCAATGGCGGGTAACCCGCCCTGATTTGGCATGGTCATCAGAAAGTGTTGGCCTGGCTGCGGCGGGTGAGCTCATCAAACAGGCTGCGCGCCTCTGCCAGAAACCCGGGTGCCACGGCAAACACCGCCTCGGCCTTGGATACGTCGTAGGTGTGGCTGCTGTCGGTGCGGGCCTGACGGTAGGTTTGCCATTGCCGCCAGTCTGAGCGCAACAGGGCGCGTTCGTTTCCCAGCCTGATCAGGTTCTGAAACGTGCTGACGTCAATTGCTGTGGGGTTGGGCTCGGTGGCTTCCAGATAGCGCTTGAGCATTTTCCAGCTCAGCTCATAAGTGAACTCAAAGCACTGGATGACCGAGTTGCGAAGCTGCTCGCGCAAACCTGGGTCCGCCATGGCTGCAGGCGAGTTGGCGTACGCCAAACTCTTGTCAAGCTGAGCAATCGCGTTGCCCAAGGCAGTGAAGTCGATTGTCACGGCTGCCCCATTAATGGAATGGTTTGTAGCGCCAAGCCGTCAACCTGTTGGCTCGCCATTTGTCGATGTTTTCTTCCAGCATGGCACTTCCTTTGAGTAGATCGTCAACCGGAGGCATCGTCAGGCCAGGCATTTTGCTGTTGATGCGGTATTGCATCCATTGCATGACGGCGCGGTCGATGCTTTGTTTGAGTGGCGATTTTGCCACCGCCTGGCCCAGACTGCGTATGGCTCGCCAGCGCGTTACGCCTATTGCCAGACAGCGGAACATGCGCAGTGCTCAATGTAGCCAGTGGCCAGTGGCGATAGGCTGGCTCCCGGTGTCGCAGCCGCTTGCCTTGCGTTTCATTGTGTGTTTGAATCCTGCTCGGGATTTTTCTTTCCACTTCAACAAGGGATACTTATGAGCAAGCTTTTGACACTTTTGGGGTTGAGTCTGTCATTTTCCATGGGCAGCGCGTTCGCTGCTGCATCTGCACCCGCTGCCAAAACCGCCCAACAGGGCAAAATGGCCACCTGCAACAAGGGCGCCGGGGACAAGAAGGGTGACGAACGCAAGGCGTTCATGAAAGAGTGCCTCAGTGCCAAACCCGCTGCTGACGCTGCGGCCAAGCCCGCTGCTGCTGAAAAGCCCGTTGCTGCCGAAAAGCCTGCGGCCGCTTCGGATAAAAAGACCGCCCAGCAAGAAAAAATGAAAACCTGCAACAAAGACGCCAAAGACAAGGCGCTCAAGGGCGACGCGCGCAAGGCGTTCATGAAAGAGTGCCTGAGCAACAAGGGTTAATTCGCCGATCTGTTCTTTTTCTGCAAAAAACCCCGCCTGGTGCGCCAGCGCGGGGTTTTCTTTTGGCATGATCGGGCCTATGCAGACCCGACACCACCTGTTGCCTTCACTGAGCTGCGTTATTCCGGCTTACAACGAAGCGCGTAACCTGCCGTCTTTGGTGGCCGATGTGCTGCGCACTTTGTCGACGCTGGCGCAGCAGTTGGAGCTGATTGTGGTGGACGACGGCAGTCGCGACGACACCGCCACCGTCATGCACGCGCTGTGCCAGCAGTACCCGCAACTGGTGTACCTGAAGCTGTCGCGCAATTTCGGCAAAGAGCCCGCGCTGACCGCCGGCCTGGATGCCGCACAGGGCGACGTGGTGGTGCTGATGGACGGTGACGGCCAGCACCCGGTGTCACTGGTGCCCGACATGCTGGCCAAGTGGCGCGCCGGTGCCGACGTGGTCTATGCCATCCGCCGCACGCGCAACGACCAGTCCAATCTGCAAATCACCCTGACGGGCTGGTTTTACAAGCTGGTGAACCTGGGCAACCGGGTCAAGATACCGGCCAACGCGGGCGACTTTCGCCTGATGGACCGCCAGGTGGTGGAAGCGCTGAAACGGCTGACCGAGCGCAACCGCTTCATGAAGGGCTTGTACGCCTGGGTGGGTTTCAACAGCACCGCGATTGATTACGAACCCTTGCCGCGCATGGACGGCAAAAGCAATTTTGGCCTGCGTGGCTCCTTGTCGCTGGCGTTCACCGGCATTCTGGCGTTTTCCATTGCGCCGCTGCGCGCTTTGACCATCACCGGTTTCATGCTGTCGGTCATCGCGCTGGGCTACGGGCTGTGGGTGGTGGGTGAGTATTTCATCCTTGGCATCAACGTGCCGGGCTATGCCACCATCGTGGTCGGCATGATGTTTTTCAGCGGCATCCAGCTGATGTCCATCGGCATCCTGTCGGAATACGTCGGGCGCATCTATGAAGAGGTGAAGCAGCGGCCTAATTACCTGGTCAGTCAGCGCGTCGGGGCTGGGCTGGCCAACACCGACGACACAGCACCTGAGGGCGCAAGGCCGTCTGGTCTGACACCCGCGTGAGTGCCTCCACCTTCTTTTTTTTGGCCGTCGGCGGCGCTGCTGCATTGACACACATGACCGTTTTTGCGCTGGCACAGCACACCCTTTGGCCCGAACTGGCGAACGCGCTGGGCTTTGTGGTGGCGTTTTTTGTCAGCTTTGGCGGCCACCGCTGTCTGAGCTTCAGGGACGCTGGCACCACCGTGGCCACCAGTTTTCAGCGTTTTGTGGTGACTGCGCTGGTCGGTTTTGCCAGCAACGAAATCGTCTTTGTGGTGGTGCTGCGCTGGCTGCGCATGCCGTCGCTGCTGGCGCTATTTGTGGCCCTGGTCTTTGCAGCCGGGCAAACTTTTGTGCTCAGCCGCTTCTGGGCGTTTCGTCGCTGAGGCATCCGCCAGAGCGGCGCCGGAGCGGTACAACTGCCAACCGGCACCTTTGAAAAACAGCGCCCAACCCGGCAGGCCACGCGCCAGCGGATCATCATGCCGTGTCAAGTACCAACTGCCGGGCAACATCCCGGCCGGACCCAATACGGCGGGCGACTGCAATGCCTGCCCAGCACCGGCGTCAAAGTCAGCGCCCTCAAACAATTCGCGCTGCCAGTCGTCACCAGCGGTGTGGCGCGCTTGCGGCCAATCGGTCAGCACGATCAGCGGCTTTTGCGACTGTAAATAAAACGGCAGGTCGTACGGATAGCCATCCGCCACATAAATGGTGTCTTTCGGTGTCGCCGCACAGGCCAGCACCACAGCTACGTCTTGCGTGCGCGAGTTGCGCGTGACTTGTCCCACCGACAAAACAATCGCCAGAGCAATGCCCACGTTGACAGCGATCAGACCGACAAACAGCCTGCGTGCCCAGGTTTTGTGGGTCACAGCGCGCTGCCAACCCAGCGCAGCGAGCAGCGCCAATGGCGGCACTACCGGCAGGATGTAGCCCACCAGTTTGGAGTTGGGGATCGAAAAGAACACCAGAATCGACAGCACCCAGGCCCAGCACAACTGCCACCACACCTGCGGAATATCCAAAGCCGTGGCACGCGTCGTACTGGTTACCCGGCGCACCTGACCCAGTGCAAAAAACACCCAAGGAAATAACAGCAACGCCAGCGCCAGCAGATAAAACCAGTAAGGCTGCGGGTTGTTGTAGGTGGCAGCGGTGTAGCGGTTGAACTGCTGTCCGACAAACATGTAATTGAAAAAGTCGGGGTAAGTGCGCTGCGCCAATACAAACCAGGGCAGGGCCACCACAGCAAATAGCGCTAAACCACTGATCCAGGGCAGATAAAGCATTTTTTTGAACTGACGCGTCCAGATCAACCAGACCAAGATCACCAGCCCAGGCAAGGCCACACCAATCAGGCCTTTGCTGAGCATGCCCAGCGCACAGGTCAGAAAACCCAGGCGTGCCAGCGTGGCGTTGGGCCGGTCACCCGCCGTGAAGGCAAAGGCAAAAGCCCAGATCGCCAGGCTGATCCATGTGGCCACCAGCATGTCGTGGTTGATGTACTGGCCCGCCACCAGAAACGTCAGGCTGGTGCCAAGCATGACGCTGGCACGCCGGGCGATCACCTCAGAGCTGACGCTGCGCGCCGCCAGGTACAGGGTGGTCATCATCAGGCCCGCATGCAACGCCGGTACCAGGCGCAGGGACCATTCACTTACGCCAAAAACGATCAGGCTAACGGCGTCCAGCCAGTGCAGCAGAGGCGGCTTGTGAAAAAACGGCAAACCATTCAGGCGCGGCGTGAGCCAGTCGCCGCTGACCAGCATCCAGCGCCCAATTTCGCCGTAGCGGCCTTCGTCTGGCACGGCCAGCGGGCGCAAGCCTGCCAGCACCAGCAACAGCAGCCACAGCGCAGCCAGTACCAGCCAGCTTTGGCGTCGTGCAGCAGAATTGGAGGAATTGACAGAGGTGGGAAAGATGGGCGTCACGGGGCGCGATTCTAGGGGGGTGGCTGCGGCCCTTTTTGGGACAGCCTGCGGCTAAGTACCTCGTGCCCGCGCGCCGGTCTTACCCGCGCCTGCTGCAAGGCGGCGGCAAAATCCGACCCGCTCAGGTAAGTAAACTCCTGCCAGCGCGTCGCACCCAGCGCATCACCCGGGTCGGCCGCCAACGCCGGGTGGCACATCAGGATGCTGCCCGGCCTGACTTGCCTGAGCCAGCGCTTCATCAAACCAGCGTAACGGGACCCGTCAGCTTGAAAATCATAAATACCAAATAAGGTTCCAGAACTTGCAATACCTACGTGATCAGCTATTTTTTCAAGAGCATTTGCACCCATCGCGCTGATCACGGCTGATTTGAAATCCAGGCCCTCCCGGGCGGCCCTTGAAATACGCACGTAAGGTTGGCGCGGCAAAGCTGCATAACGTCGGGCCAGCACCTCTACCAGCGCCTGACGGATGCCGTCAAACTGCTGCACGTGCTGATGCCCATCGACAAAATCGGGTGCGTCACCCCAATGCGACTCGAACAAATCCAGCTGGTGGTCGATCACGCGACGGGCCTGGCCCTGATCAAAGCCGCCCAGCAAGGCTTGGCGCATGGTTCGACCCAGCGTCATCCCGTGGCCAGACGCCAGCGCAAAGTCGCTGGTCCAGTCCAGATGCAGCCCAACATCGATGCGCTCGCGCACGCCTTGCAGTAGCGCCACGTCGCGCGACCAGTGCGGCGACAGCACCATGGCGCTGGTGGCGCTGATGCGCCCACAGCGTGCCAGTTGCACGATCCCCAGCGAGGCGCTCGGGTGCACCGCAAAGTCGTCGGCGCAGACAATCAATCGGCGGATGGCGTCCTCAGCCACGTGCGCTCCAGCCGACGGGCCGCCCGCTTCGATGGGTGTCACTGCAAAAGACGTCCGGTCGCTGCAAAACGATCTTGTTCATTTGACTAGGTTACCACCCCTTGATGTGCGGATTGATACATACCGAGCTGCCATCGCGCCGCAGAAGATGCGCACAGTCGGGCCCTCAGGCGGTGCGCTCACTGTGTTTGAGCACCAGATCGAGCCGGTTGGCGACGCCGCAAAACATCAGGATCGACGACACATATTCCTTCACGGTATGGTCCGACAGCCCCAGTTGACGCGCAATCGCCTTGTTCGACTGGCCGCGTAACAACAGCTCCAGCACCTGCTGCAAGCGCGGTGAAAGATGACGCTGCGGGTTGTACGCCAGGTCGCTTTCCTTGACAAGGGCAGCGAGCGCGGGCGGTACATAAAAATCGCCATTCAGGATATGGGCAAAGCCGTCCAGCACCAATTCGGGCTCGGCCGTTTTTGGAATAAACCCGCGCACGCCTGCGGCCAGGGCGCTGCGAATCAGCACGTGGCTCGGGTCGGCCGAAATCAGCACCGTGCGGTCAATCCAGTGCGACGCGCACAGCGTCTGGAACAGTTGGTGCTGTGGATCATCGGGCAAGTTGATGTCCAGAAAAATCCAGTCGGGCTCTGGCAAGCGCTGCAAAGCCAGCCGGGCCTGTTGCGCCGAATAAACGCTTTGCACCGTGACGCCGCTGCGCGTTGCCGCCAGCAGCGCCGCCAGACCCTGGCAGGTCAGCGGATGATCATCAACAATCAGGATATTCATGCTCCACTTTCGTCATGATGTCGTCGTTGCACAGACACCTCTGGGCCGGTTTTGAACAGCATACTCAAGGTGGCAGCCAGCACCGCCGGGTCAACCGGTTTGAACATCACCATGTAACCGGCTTGCTCGGCCCGCGCCTGCACCGTTTGTACCAGCTCTCCGGTTTGCAAAATACCCACCGCACGCGAAAAACGGTCCTGCGGAAAGTCGAGCATCTGGATGCCGCCCATGGCCCCGGGCAAGCGAAAGTCACACCGCACGCAGTCGGGCTGCCAGTGCCTGCCACACACCTCGGTCACGTCGGCGTCACCTGTGCTGGCACGCACAAACAGGGTCTGTTCAATCGCAGGGGGGTAAGTGGGCAAAAACACAGACGGCATGTATTGAATGCAAGGATGTGACTGGAAAGTATCGGCGAAATCGGCCACTGCTCATACCCCCCATCGGAGGGGTATCCAAAGCGCGCGCACTGGCAAATAATCACACCGTCAACCACTCTAGTGACACGTGCATTTAGATCAGCGTCACCTTTGATGTTGGTGTGTGTCGTAAAAGTTTGGGAACGACGGTGCAGGCAAAACCGACTGATTCACTCGGCCTGCATGCGAACGATCGGTTCACCGCGCGCGTCATGCGCGTCGCTGCCGCGATAGCCCGCTGCAGGCAGTGGCTTGTGCGACGGCGCACGCAGGGCAATCGAGCGCGATGTCTGGCGCCCCCCTTGGCTCGTGAGTACATGGACATAGCTGTCGCCGGGCGGCGCCATCGCCGTGACCTTCAACTGCGACGGGCCATTGGTTCTGAGGCGCCAAACGGTGGTGGCGCCGACAGGCAGCAGCAGACGCGCGCCATCACTGGTTTGTAGCCTGACCTGGGCATCGTCGCGGGTTGCTCCTTCAAACCGGAGCACCAGCTCAAAAGGTTGCCCGGCGTGCGGACGCACCGCTCGGTAATAAAGCGCAATGCCGGTGGGCCGCTTTCCCGACGGTGGCTCGGGGCCGCCCAACCAGTCGCCGGTGCGCGCCTCTGGGGCGGCCGGTGCAAGCGGTGGCGCAGCAGCGCTTGGCTGCGCGCTGCTGGCTGCCAGTTGTATCGACTGTGCCGCAGACGGGCCGCTGGCGAGCATGACGCTTATGAGTGACGCGACCCAGATGCCCACGTTGTTCAAGAGCGGCGCATCCAGAGCCGCAGTCGATTGCCACAGCGGTTGCCACGGAAGACGCTGTCGGGGTCGGTCACCGTGACTTTCAGCGCATAGGTGCGCCCCGCGATCACGTCGATGGTGCCCAGACCGTAATCACCATCGTTGACCTCGATTTGTTGTCCGGTGTCGTCGCGCGCCATGACTTCGGCGGTCTGGGTAGAAAAGCTTTTGCCCCGATCGTCCACCGGCGCAATGTCCAGCGTGCCGCTCACGGGTGCCTGAAAGACAAAGCGTCGGCTCATGCCAAGCCCGTTGTGCAGCCCAGCGCCAGGCAGTTGATGGTTCACGCAGAAACCCGGCGAGCGTGGTGTCACCAGTTCCCTGGCGGGCGCAGCACCGCTGGCGGGGATCAACTGCAACGTCAGGTATTGCACCTCAAGATCGTCCGCGCCTTTGGAGCGGATTTTGTCGATCGCCGTGTCGGGGACTGATCCAGCGCCCAGGTTGCCCAGCGGATCAGCGCTCTTGATGTTGGCTGCGGCCAGCAGGTCGTCGATGTACAGCGCGGGATTTAGCCGCTTGTAATGGTGCACAAACGCGAAGATGGTGGCCGAGTGGTGACCTGCACGCAGTGCGGAAACAGCATTCCAGAACGGTTCAAAGCCGTGGCGGGTACCGATGCCATACAGCAGATGGAAGATCCAGTCTTCTGCGTAGAAGCCGCAGTGCACGTTGTCAGCTGGTGCCACGGAAAGATCGTCCACGCTGCCCCATTGTTGCTGCGGCCCGCTTGAATCGACGTAATAGTTTGATTGCGACAACAGGCCGCCAATGGCCGTGCCGTAGCCCTCGCTGAAAGCCAGACTCGCGTCTTTGTAGTCCACATAAGAATGGTTGCCACCCGGACTGTCGTCGTATGAGAGGTGCGCTTGCAGGTAGTGCCCGAATTCGTGTCCGATCACCCCTTGGTCGAATTCGTCGGTGTCAACATCGGCTTTGCCCAGGATGAAAAGACCCGGCATGGTGCCTTCAGCTCTGAAATGTGATGTGGAAATCTCGCCTTTGGTCACGTTGCCGCTGGCGGTGCTGTTGGCGCTGCTCCAGTACACGTTGAGATCGGGAAGGGTGACGTTTGGATCGACCTTTTGTAATTCGACGACGGCGTTGTAGAGCACGTCCAGAATCGAAAAAGGTCCGGACATCCGCTTGCTGCCTTCGGACTCTGCGGGCTGGTATTGTCTCTGACCGCTAGATTCCACTGTGGGCCGGTGTTGCTGCACAGAGCCCGCGTCTGTTTGATTTGCGCTTTGGCCCGCACCACCACCTGTTTGTTGGATGCCGCGCCATCAAAAGCGTAGTCGCCGTTCGCGTCGGTGGACGTCGTCATTAGAACCCCGTTGCCCGCGTCATGGTCAAGCAATTCGACCACCACCCCGCGCACCGGAAATGTGCGCAGGGCGGTATAGATCAGCCCACCGCTTTGCAGGTTGATGGTCGGCGCGACCGCGCTGACATGCCCGGTGAGGCGTGTTGGCGCTGTGCTGGCGGCTTTGCTTGTTGCCAGCGCAGCGCTAAAGCCCAACGCCGGGTCTGTGACCTCAAGCGTGCTGCGCCACACGGTCTCTTCGCCATCCAACAGCAAAAGTTCAGCAGCGCCCATCGTGCGCGCTGGGCAGTTGATGGTCAGCACATCGCTTTCGGACTTGAGCTCGGAGTTTTGAGCGGGTTTTAAATCGCCCAGTTGGCAGGCGACACCGCCGAGCTTGGCAAGCAAGTCCAGGTGGAAATTGCTACCCACCGCCCAGATATCGGCAGGCGCCCCGGCGGGGATCGTC
>Ga0210050_1001599_pt1 | contig 23733 bp, 20 predicted proteins | sample CryGey132114_all_FD_185463 | JGI IMG/M metagenome (GOLD analysis project Ga0210050, IMG submission 185463) | Groundwater microbial communities from aquifer - Crystal Geyser CG22_combo_CG10-13_8/21/14_all (SPAdes) (version 2) | ecosystem: Environmental > Aquatic > Deep subsurface > Groundwater ... | reverse complement strand
ACTTTGTGGCCGCATAAAAACTCCAGATTTTTAATGGATTCCCTGATCACCTGGTGTTTTTTTATCACCCCATTTGAAGAAATGCTCTAAAAACTTCAAGCACTTACGACTTTTTCAGACACGACTAAGTAGAAAAATCTAAAATATTTGGTCGCGCTGCGCTCTTTGTCATCTCTATAAGAGTCTAACAAATTCTAAAAAAAGGCTTCAGTATAATAATTGTCCTGAAAATTTTGCTTAGCCCGCGAGGCTTTTGGGGCTATTTTCTCAACAATCCAAGGCCCTTAGGCGGCCTATAATATTGGCGGACCTTGTGCTACAGAGGCTGGATCTATGATGATTTTAGCCCAAATGATTCTGATATATGGATTGAATTTCTTGCCCCGCGAAACAGGCGATCCCGATTTGTCGAATTACAAAGTAGAAATTAGGCAGATTTTTATTGAACTCCGATCTGAACGCGAGAACGAGGTAATTCGGGTTCAGTTGGGCGAGCGGTTACTATTAATTTCAAAAGCTTTGATAGAGGCAGGTGATTCAAAATTTCTTGGATTGATTCCGCTAAATACTCGAATCAAAGATGCGGAGGAAATATTATCAAAAATTCGAGAAAATTTTCCAGGAGAAAGCCTAGAAGTTGAGGCCTTGAATAGTTTAATTGAAATTTATCAATTGCAAGGGAATGATTCTCAGATCGAGGAGACAGCCAATTGTCTTATTCGTTTAAGTCATCGTGTGGATTTATACCCCGTATTAATTAATGCCGCTCGAGCTCAGTATCGTGGCAAGGAATATGATCAAAGTCCCTATGAAAGAACGCTTGGGTATTTACGAGCTTTCGAAAAAATCAACCCCGAAGATTATCAAGCCTATATCGTTGACGAGAAGATCACTATAGCGGCCATAACGGAGTCCCTTGCTGAGGCTTTGATGAGTCGCGCCGAATGGTATCGAGCTCAGGGAGATCTTTACTCTTTTAGATTCATACTAAAGAGACTTGTTTTGCGCTATCCTGACACTATGGTCGCGGAAAAAGCCAGGAACGTTCTAAGGGGTTTTTAACTGGGAAACCCGCAACGTAGATTGGCTGGAACGGATACCTCGATTTTCTTGGGCGGCTCCAGCTTAAGGGCATTCATTATTTGAGAAAATTCGAAACTTGATAAGTTCAATTTAAGTCGTGGATTGTATTTCTTTTCGAGGCCTATCTCCGAACGTGTGTGACCGTTGTAATCATGAGCTGGATAGACATAGGTTTCGTCCGGAAGCCGAAATAATTTTTCACGAACACTATGAAAAAGCTTATCCGGCGATCCCTGCTGAAAATCCGTTCGTCCGCAGCCACGAATTAAAAGTGCATCTCCAGTAAACACTCTATCTTCACAGTAATAACTCATGCACCCGTCCGTATGACCAGGGGTTGTGAGACATTTTACTTCATGTTTACCAAATTTAAGTTCCTGGCCGTCCTTCAACAAAATATCGGCGCGTAAAGCACCCGAGTGTTCGCTAAGGCAAATTTTAGCGCTCGTTTTTTCTTTCAAGGAGGCGGCGCCCGTGATGTGATCGGCATGCACATGGGTTTCCAATATATACTGGAGTTTGAGTTCTTCCTCCTTAAGGAGTTCTAAGTCTCTCTCGTGAGTCTCCAGCACAGGGTCAATAATGACGGCTTCTCTCGTATGCCAATCGCCCAGGATATAAGTGTAGGTGTGGGATTCAGCCTCGAAGAGTTGATAATAAAGAAATCTATCGCTTCTCATCCAAACAATCCCATCGTCTTTGGTTTTAGTTTTTTGGCAATAGAATCACTCTTGATAAACGCGCTCTCGATATCCTTGAGCTCGGTGATCCCTTGGTTTTCCAGGAGTTTGATAAATTCAATTAGGACTAGGGCGGTAAACCTACAGTCATCAAGTGAGCGGTGACGATCCCCAATCTTACTAATCCCAAGCCGCGCCATCATCACATCAAGGTTGTGTCGCGATTCGAAGGGAAACAAAATCTTAGAAATGCCAATGGTATCAATGGCAAAACTTTGTCGAAAGTTGATCCCCAATCGCTTCATATCGCGAAGGATAAAGCTCAAATCAAAGCGTGCGTTCTGGGCCACCCAATATGAATTGCCACAAAACTCGTAAAACTTCGGCAAAATCTCACTGACGGGCGGAGACTTGGAGACATCTTTGTCGGTTATGCCATGAACGGCCGAAGCTGCCTCTGGAATGGTCCTCGGGGGCTTAACAAGGCTTTGAAAAGATTCGGTGGTGATTTCAAGACCCTTTAGTCTTATTGCCCCAAACTCAATGATCTCATCGCCTTGTTCCGCGTACAAACCCGTCGTCTCCAGGTCAAAGATCACATATTCCAGTTCTGATAATTTGGGTACTTTCAAAAAAACCTCGATTGTTCCAATCAATTTGACTCAATCTAGCATGCGCGTTTAAGGTACTGGCAAGTTTGAATTTCATGGTAGCAGATTCCTTGCAGCAATCCACCATCGCGAAAACCAGAATGCGCAGAGTGAAATGAGCACGCCTGCCATTGGATATTTGTGGGCTATTTTTGCATGTTTTGTGGGCTCTTGTTTTTTCTCGGGGTCCGAGACGGCTCTAACGAGTTTGACGCCCGCCGAGGCTGAGCGCTTGGCAAAAAAACCTGGGTGGTGGAATCGTGGCCTACAAGCGTGGATCGAATATCCCAATCGGCTTTTGGCAACCTGCCTTCTGGGGAACACCCTCGTGAACGTGGCGGCGGCCACTTTAGCTACGTCGCTAATGAATAATTACTATCCGCACGTCAAAGAAGCGGCGGTAATTGCTGTTTTGACGGTCGCCATTTTAATATTTGGCGAGATCACTCCTAAGATGATTGCGCGAATTTACCCGCAAACTATTGCGCCATTGGCCTGCCGAGTTTTATTGCCTTTGAATTATATTTTCTACTTTATTACTCACAGCATTACGCGAATGGTGGTAGTCGCCTTTCGGGCTTTTGGAGTTGTTATGCCCAACAAGAGGCGGGTGAGTGTGGCTGATATCGAAGCGATGGTGACCATGGCAAATCGCGAAGGCTCAATGGAGCGCGATAAGTCGAGAATTTTGAGTTCCGTGTTTGAATTTTCAAAAAAACGAGTCAAAGAAATCATGATCCCTAAGGACTCCATTTCAGCCATTTCGGTTGATGCCAGTCTGACGGATGTTTTAGATTTTGTCAGACAAGAAAATCATTCTCGCTACCCTGTATACAAACGAAGTTTGGATCAAATTATCGGTTTTCTTCATGCCAGGGATTTGTTTGGAATCTTAAAAAGCTATGGTTTTTCCGCGGGGCGAAAACCAGAGATCGATACATTTTCCTTGCGAACGTGTTTGCGTAGAGCTTTTTTTATTTCGGAACAAGCTTTTATTAGCAACGTCCTCAACGAAATGAAGCGGAAGAGAATTCATTTAGCGATCGTGAAGGATGAGTGGGGCAATGTCGTAGGCCTCGTTACTTTAGAGGATATTTTGGAAGAAGTTTTTGGAGAGATTGAGGATGAGCATGATGTTCATGCCGAGCGGCAGGTTGTGGATTTATTTGATGCCGGCCTTGAGGTCGCAGGAGATATTTCCATGTCTGACCTCAAATCTCAGTATGAGATTGAGTTGGAAAGTTCCGATTCCTATACAACACTAAATGGATTCTTGCAGCATTATGCAAGCTATCAACAGCTGACTGAAAAAACCGTGATTATTTGGAAGCATTATGTTTTTTCAATCATGTCTGTGCGAGATGGTGAGATCGAAAAAGTTAGAATTACAAAAATTCCAGATGAAGATAGAGAGAGTTAACTATGAAGGCTTACGAGGGAACTGATTTTTTGAACATCTCTGAGTTACTGAGCGATCAAGAGCGTCAGATTCAATCGAGTGTGCGGCAGTTTGTTGACGAAGAATTTATGCCCATTGTTGCGAAGCATTATATGGAAGGCAGTTTTCCGATGCCGTTGATTCCGAAGCTGGGAGAAATGGGATTACTTGGGTGTTTTATCGATGGCTATGATTGTGCAGGGCTTAACTATACGGATTACGGCTTGATCATGATGGAGCTTGAGAGGGGGGATAGCGGTTTGCGCTCATTTGCTTCTGTTCAATCCTCCTTGTGTATGTTTCCCATTTATAGCTTTGGAACAGAGACCCACAAAAAAACTTGGTTACCCGAGATGTCTCAAGGAAGAAAAATAGGCTGTTTTGGTTTATCGGAACCTGATTTTGGCAGCAATCCCAGCGGAATGTTAACAACCGCAGTAAAGAAAGGGGCCAAATATGTTTTGAATGGTACCAAGCGCTGGATTACCAATGGATCGATTGCTGATGTGGCGATTATATGGGCCAAATTGGATGGCGAGATTCAGGGTTTCATTGTTCCTACCAACTCACCTGGTTTTCTCGCCAAGGATATTCCGGGCAAATTATCTCTGCGCGCTTCCGTAACTTCGGAGCTCGTTATGGACAACTGCGAAATTTCCGAGGATTGCATCATGAAAGAGGCGCGAGGTTTAAAGGCGGCTCTTATGTGCCTCAGTTCTGCGCGCTATGGAATTGTTTGGGGTGCTTTAGGCGCTGCTAGTGCGTGCTATGAGGAGGCGCTGGCGTATTCTAAGGATCGCATTATGTTCGACCAGCCGATTGCTCAGAAACAGCTCGTACAATCAAAGTTGGTTTGGATGATTACTGAGATTAGCAAGGGCCAGCTTTTGGCTTTGCGTTTGTCGCAGCTTAAATCTCAAAACAAATTGAAGCCCTATCAAATTTCGATGGGCAAAATGAATAATGTTCAGATGGCCCTTGATGTCGCGAGAGTGGCGCGAGATATCTTGGGAGCCAATGGCATTTGCGATGAATACCAATGCATGCGTCATATGTGCAATCTTGAGAGTGTTAACACTTACGAGGGCACTTATGATGTGCATAAACTCATCGTGGGGCAGCATATTACTGGTCTGAGCGCGCTTTAAGGTTTTTAAAGATGAAGAAGACGGATCTAAATTTTTCAGATCGCGTCGTAAAGTGGTTTCGACGTGAAGCTCGAGATCTTCCTTGGCGTCGCACAAAGGATCCTTATTATATTTGGGTTTCCGAGATTATGTGTCAACAAACTGGAGTTTCGACAGTCGTGCCATATTTTCTCAATTTCGTTCAAAAATTTCCGACCCTCAAACAGTTGGCAGATAGTGAGGAGTCAGAAGTTTTAAAGGCCTGGGAGGGGCTTGGCTACTATCGTCGAGCGAGAAATTTTCATGCGGCAGCGAAGATAGTTATGCGTGATTTTGCCGGAGTGATTCCCGATAGATTCGAGCTTATTCGGAAACTTCCAGGGATTGGGGATTATACGGCAGGCGCTATCTTGGCGATTGCCTATCAAAAACCCTATGCGGCAGTGGATGGAAATTTATATCGAATATACTCCCGGCATCTAGCGCTTCTTGAGCCCATTGATGTGCGACAGACACAGAAAAAACTATGGAAGTATGCTCAGTCCCAGTTACCTACTCGAGCCTCCAAGCTACGAGATTTTACGGAAGGTATGATGGACCTCGGTGCGCAAATTTGTCGACCTCGCGATCCGGATTGCGATCGCTGTCCTTTGAAGGAAGATTGTTTAGCAAAAAAAATGAATAGGCAGCAGAAATTGCCGATTAAATCCGTTTCAAAGACTCGAACGAAGCATTGGGAAAAGATTTATCTGTCTCGCAAACATGGGCGGATAGCCGTTTTACCTGGCGGCGCGGATCCTCGTTATCCTGATTTTCATCGCCTACCTTTCGAAACCATGACATTTACTCAATTGAGAGGACGGCGAGCCAGTCTAAAATATTCAATTACCAATCGAGACTATTTTATTGAAATCATTAAGACACATTTGCCGAAAAAGTATTTGAAACGAATTAAATGGCGTCGGGAGTGCGAGCTAGAGGGCTTAGTATTTCCCGCCATCGATCGAAAAATCATTAAGAATCATCTGCTCGAATATTCTCGAGGCGACAGAAAGCCTTCCAAGTATTCTGCATCAAACTGCAAACGGTCATCGGTCCAACGCCGCCTGGTACGGGAGTGATGGCGGACGCCAATTCCTTCACTTCTTCAAAATTAACATCACCAATAAGTTTGCCTGAATCTGTTCGATGAATACCTACATCCACAATCACAACCCCCTCTTTTATATGATTCTTTCCAACAAGATTAGGTTTACCTGCAGCGGCTACCAGAATATCAGCTTCTTTGCATAGCGCTTCAGGATGACTAGTTTGAAGGTGAACCACTGTCACGGTCGCACCGGCTTGATCGAGCAAGAGACTGATGGGTCGTCCGACAATGCGGGATCGTCCAATCACGACGGCTCGCTTTCCCTTAATTTCGATTGAGTTTTCGTCGAGCAAGCTCATAATTCCCAGCGGCGTACAGGGAATCAGCTCGGCTTCGCCGATCATCAATCGACCCAGGTTCGTTGGATGGAATCCGTCAACATCTTTTAACGGCGAAACAGCTTCAAGAGGGCTTGAGCTATTCAAATGTTTTGGAAGCGGTAGTTGAATCAAGATTCCATGGATGGCCGGATCTTGATTGAGGCATATGATTTGTTTGAGCAACTCGCTTTGCGTGATGCCTGCATCCAAATGAAGCTCGGAAGATTGAATCCCTAGCTCGTTGCAAGTTTGTATCTTTTTGTTCACATAGATTTTTGAGGCGGGATCCTCGCCGATTCGTAAAACACACAGGCCAGGGCGTTTTAAGCTGCTTGCGTAAGTCTTTGAGATTTCGTCTTTAAGGGTCAACAAAAGTTGTTTCGATAGTCTTTTTCCATCAAGCAATCGCATAGATCACTTTAAGCGAGTTTTACGCCAGACTTCAATCGGCGTTATCGGCCAGATCCTCAGCTTGGGTCGATCCAATTTTGTACTCCTGGGTTTTATAGATCAGGGCGCGACGACTTAGCCCTAGAAGCTCAGCCGCCTTGGTTTTATTCTGCCCCGTATGCTCAAGAGCCCTACGAATCATAAATTCTTCAGTGTAAGCGGTAACATTCGAGACGGCTTTTTTGAGATCCCAATCACGGTCTTCGACAATGGGGGCGGCCACCTGGATTCCATCCGAGAGCGGTGGAGGCAGGTTATCAAGATCCAAGATCTTTGATTCACTCATCACGACCATTTGCTCGACGACGTTCTCAAGCTGACGAACGTTGCCGGGCCAATCAAAAGCCGCTAGACGACTGAGGACTTGATGGCTAATTTTTTCAATATCTCGCTTATACTCTCGAGCATATTTCTTGACGAAAAAATCTGCTAACAACGGAATGTCTTCGCGGCGCTCTCGCAGCGCGGGTGGAGTTAGAGCGACAACGTTAAGCCGATAGAACAAATCCTCTCGAAATTTCTTTTCCTTGACCTCAGCCTCAAGATTTTTATTCGTAGCAGCAATAATGCGGACGTCGAGGCTAATATTCTTTGTGTCGCCAACCCGTCGGATACTTGATTCTTGTAGCAATCGGAGGAGTTTGCTTTGAAGTTCGATAGGCAACTCTCCGATTTCGTCCAAGAATAAGCTTCCGCCATCAGCCTCTTCACAGAGTCCCTTTTTAGTATTCTCCGCGCCTGTAAAAGCGCCTTTGATATGACCGAACAATTCACTTTCAAGTAGATTTGCCGGAATGGCGCCACAGTCTATAACGACAAAGGGCTTATTTTTTCGTTCACTATTAAAGTGAATGGCTCGCGCGATCATTTCCTTGCCTGTTCCGCTTTCACCCAAAACCAATACCGTACTCTTGGTAGACGCAGCTTTTCGCATTCTTTCGAAGAGATTTTTCATCTTTGGTGAGTTGCCAAGAATATTTGAAAAATTAAATTCTGAGGCAATTTGCTGGCGAAGTCGGTTGTAGTCTGCCTGAAGTCGAGACTCTCTTATAGCGCGATCGACGACAAACTCAATTTCCTCTGCCTCAAAAGGCTTCTGAACATAATCGTAAGCACCTTCTTTCATGGAACTGATAGCTGTATCGACAGATCCATGGGCTGTAATCATGATGACTGGCGTGTTGGAACGAGTTTGCTTGAAGCTTTTCAATAGTTGAATGCCATCGGTATCAGGCAAACCAATATCGCAAAGAACGATATCAAAAACATTTTCCTGAAAAAGTTTGAAAGCCTCGGCCGCATTATTAGCAGTAAAAATACTTCGATTTGGCTTTTTTAAATTCAAACTAAGGAGCTTAAGTAGGTTTTCTTCGTCATCGACAATTAAGAGATTCACTCGGCTAGTTTCTCAGGCCGATACCAAGAGATCAAGCTTTGGCGAGAGGAAGTGATATTTCAAATTCGGTACCAGCCCCTTCGCGTGATTGAAAGCGTAGCTGTCCGCCTTGCTTTTCAATAATATCCTTCGAAATCGAAAGACCAAGCCCCGAGCCATTTTCTTCGTTCTTAGTAGTAAAAAATGCTTCAAAGACTTTTGGCTGAACATTTAGGGGTATTCCAAGGCCTTGATCACTCACGACTAGCTGAACATACTCAGGTTGGAGCTTCGTCTGTATTTTTACTTCTGATTGAGGTGCCGAAGCTTGAAGGGCGTTGATTATTAAATTCAAGAGAACTTGCTGAAGTTCTTGTGGCTCACCGCGAACGATGGCGTCAGATTTTTCTAAATTGATGAGTTTAATGTGATGGGACTTGGCCTGTGATTTGGCCAGCAACAGCGTAGAGTCTATAACGTCTTGTATACGGTAGGCTTTTTCAGGCCCCCCCCCTTTTCGAGAAAACCTAAGCATTTGTTGGAGGATGGCACTGCAGCGATCGGCTTCATCAATGATGATTTTGCTGGCTTCTTTCAGTTCCGCGTCGTTACTTTTTTCGTTGAGAATTCGCGCATACCCCTTCATGGCTGTAAGAGGATTTTTAATTTCATGAGCAATCCCGGCACCGAGCTGACCAATCGTAGCAAGACGCTCGGAATGTACCAGCTTAAGGCCGCTGATTTTAAGGTCTTGTTCGCGTTTTCTTACTTCTTGAATCATTTTTTCAAAGGCTTTGTTTAGTTCACCGATTTCGTCCTTCCGATTGGGGTTCAAAGCTAAGTCGGTGTACTGGCCTTCCGAAATCTTGCGGGTCGCTTGCATCAATGACTTCAATGGTTTTGAAAGCCATCGTGAAAGGAGTAGGCTTGTGACAATGCTCAGGGCGAGAAGGGCGAGCGCAAACCAAAGGATCTGATTTTGAATTTGTCCCAAGTACTCTCGAATTGTTGAAGTTGGGTAAGCTTCAAGGAGCCAAATATTTGGTTCCTTGAGTTTCGATATGGAACAATAGTGGCTTCGCCCTAATTTATCCGAACATTCTGAAACAATTGAACCACTTGGCGGTAGGGAGAGGAGAAGTTCCTCGCCGTTGAACTCGCTGGCGAGCTTACCCTGAATTTGACCGAGTGAATCCACAAGACTCACTCCAAATTCGGAAATAATTTTAGATGGGATCATATTTCGTTGAGTGATTTCCAAGTTTTGAATGCGGGAGCGATAAGAAAGAGTGTCTAAAACATATGAACGCCGCTCTTCAATTGATAGCTTAGCTAAAAACCAAGTCGCCGTAAGAATGGAGACGATTAGCAAACTCGTCACCGTAAGGCTGATTCTAGTTGTCAGACTTTTGAACATAGATTGTATAAATGGGAGACTGATAGTTTACGCCATCCCATTCTCCTCTAACTTGCCAGTAAAGTTTGCCGTGGTCGAGATAGGTCAGCTCGAGAGATGTATGCTTGGAGTTTTGCCGATTTAGAATATTTTCAAACCTTGCGTCGGTTGAGAGTACCCACTCATAGATCGCATTTTCACCAAGCTGCTCCCACTCGAATCTAAATTTTTGGGGGATACTTTCGTCAATTGTAATTTTTTGATTGTCTTCGGGATTCATCAACCGAAGAATTGGCGTGTAAGCGTTTAGTTTTGATAACGACGTCTTTGTAGCGGTAACTTGTTGATTATTACCAATGACGATGGATTTTTGATCGGGATCCGAATGAAAGAATTCTACTTCTCCCGAACTTACGGCAATGGACAGTTTGTCTCCCTTCAGGTTTGTTTCGACCTGCGTGCTTTCGGTACTATCCGATTGGGGATGCCTGATAGAAATTTTGCCGGAAGCTGTCTCAATCGTAAATTTTCGATCGATAGACGATGGGGCGAGGCGTGTGCGTAGGGAACCATCTTTGAGTTCAACAGTTTCGTCTTCGGGATGACTAGAGCCAATCATGACAAGGCTGTTTTCCCTCACTCGGATTTGATCACCAGCTCGATACTGAAGAGTTGCCCAAGCATCGTCAAAGGTGCGCAAGCTATCTCGATCAAACAATCCTTGTCGGAGATTGGCGGAACGCCAGGCAATATCCGCGCTGCCCCGATATTCGACACGATTACGAGTGGCTACAACGCTAGCATCGAAGGCTTCTCCGATGGGGGCACTAGAAATATTTGATGGCCGGGACTTCAAAAGCTTCGAGAATGGAACAAGATAGAGACCCATCGCTAGAGCCAGGCTTATCGTGACGCCGCCAATCCAGTAGGGATTTTTCCAGAAAGTACCGCCACGCAATTGTGCAGCTTGATACGCGGTTGTGGGGATCGGTGCCGAAGCATCTTCGGATAGAGATTTTGGCTTGAACTCAATTTGTTCATCGGAATCTTTGCAAATGAAACGATGATGAACTTGAAGCTTCTTTAGTTCATCATGGAAAAGTTGGAATTCTTCAGAGCTAAAACTTCGACCGACAGCGTAGGGCGTAGAACTCAGAGTTGCCAGAAGATTCCGATCGGTTTTTCCGTAAATTAATGCACCTACAATCTCGATAGCCTTGGGGGATGGATAATCTACTAATATAAGGTTGTACCGCTTATGAGAGTGCGTGGCGGCGTCCATGGTTTTCAAATTTTACACGGGAGGTCAAAAAATTTCATAACGAGTCCGTCTTCCGTCGAAGCCCCATCAAGAGTCTTGCAACTGCCGAAGGTTAACCATCCTTTTTCCTGAAAAATCTCTTCGCTGCGCGTGTCGATGGTTAGCTTTTCAAATTTAGGCGATGAGAGGATCAGGCTTTTGGGATACGCCAGGTTTACCATTTTTTGATTGGGAATGTATCGACCATCGACTCCTAAATGAACCGAGCCGTTGAGGAGGGTTTTAAAAACAAGAGATATATTCATTTTCTGAAATGAAATTTGTAATGGCTTGGGGGATTCAGGAGGCAAAAGATATCGGGTTAGCACCAATGTTTGCATCAATGGATAATACGGATCGAGACCTACCACATGATAACCTTTCATGAGGTCCGGAATTCTGCCAGTCGTCCATTTTTTGTACCGAATTGGATCAAACCTAAGCTCGACGAGAAGATTTAATTCATTCGACTGATCGATTGAAAGTTTCAATTTCACGGGCTTATCCGTGTATTGCTGGAGCAGTTTATCAAGTTGTGCTCGCTGAAAAGATTTTGAAATATTTTCATGATTTTCAGGATTGATTGTTCCGAAATCAACTGACATCGAAAACTGAAGAGTCTTATCTTTTTCACAAAGATCGAGAACTTCAGCTTTTTGGTTAGAATCTTCAATTTTTGCATTGAGGTCTTGCGCGCGCTCTTGTTGACCGGCGAAACTATTGGCGACTTGATCTTTGGATTTAACAAAAAGGTCCCTGGCTTGAGCATAATGCTTCAATAGGCTAAAGGCGTTCCCGCAGTTTAATGCGATTTTCTGGTCTGACTCTGTTTTAGTACTGTAATTATAGAGGAGCGTGGCAAAGTGAAGTGGATCACTCTTGGGATAGATATTTGGATTCTTAAAGTTTTCTAAAGCCTTTTGCTTCATGGTGTTTTTAAAGCTCTGCTCAAAGTCTTCTTTATAGTTTGTTTCTACGATGTATTTAAGCTCAGCCACCGACCTCAACTTCTCGCCGTTCAAAATCGAAAGACTGAACTCTATAGGTGCTTTTAAAATACTTGGGACCGCGCCATTCATTTGATCCAAATGTTCATCCGTTGGGCGGTGCGGAGGAGGTTGAAATCCGTCGGGCAGCTTGATCTCGACAATAAATAGGTCATCAATCGAATTGTTGCCGATTAGATAAAGGTTATCCGCGCTTTCCAATAGTCCATCGTCCCCCAAATTCAATTCGATAAGATTTGCTGAGTATATCTCCCGGATTGAGTCGGCAACCAGCTTCTTAAGATAGTCACTTGTTTCAGCGGACGCCGGACTTCCATCCTCGTAACTTACTTTTTTGAGAAAAACGCCCATATTGCGATTCCCAGAAAGCTGAACTTCCAAGTCTTGATCGTGGGAGGCGCATCCAGAGACAAGTGATAATAAAAGAAATACTAAAACTAAATTGAAACGAGTGCTCATGGTCATGAGCCTATTATAAACCTACTCGCTCCTTGATTCGCTCCATCATTTTCTGGGCTTTTTTTCTGGCTAATATAGCGCCCATCTGGAGTTGCTCTTCCAGATCCTTGGGATGCTCCATCCAGTAACGATACTGTTGGCGCATCGAGTCGTAAGTTTCTAAAATGCTCTGCAATAGCAATTTTTTAGCATCGCCATAGCCATAATGGCCGGCTTTCAAACGATCCGCCATTTCATTGGATTTCTCGGGTTCCACAATAAGTTTATATATCTGGTAAATCGTGCAAGTTTCGGGATCTTTAGGATCAGCCAAGCCTTTTGAATCTGTTACGATCGACATGATTTGCTTTTTAAGCTGCTTTTCGTCATCAAAAATATTAATGCCATTTCCGTAGCTTTTCGACATCTTCCGGCCGTCTGTTCCGGGAATTAGCGCCAATTCTTTTTCAATTATTTCGCGGGGTAATTTTAGACATTCGCCATAGGTTTCATTGAAAAATGTAGCGATATCGCGCGTCATTTCTAAGTGTTGGGCTTGATCCTTGCCCACAGGAACAAAATCTGCGTCGTAAAGCAGAATATCAGCCGCCATCAAGACAGGATAAAAAAACAGCCCAGATTTGACGACCTGGTCCTTCGATTTGGCATCTTTATAAGAATGCGCACGCTCTAGTAGGCCCATGCTGGTTACGCAGGATAAAACGTAAGAAAGTACTAAGACCTCCGCAACATCCGATTGTCTCCACATAATTGTTTTCTCGGGATTCAAACCCGCTGCAAGCCAGGCCGACGCAATGCCCCGCACGTTTCGTCGAAGCTCTTCAGCAGGCGGACTCGTCGTCAAACCATGAAGGTCCGCAATGAATAGATGGCAGTTGTAGTCATCCTGTCGGGCGATGGCCGGTTTCATCGCACCCAAGTAATTTCCCAAGTGAATCTCACCCGAAGCGCGAATGCCTGTTAATAAACTTGGTTTTTGAATCGATGCCATCATTGAAATTATTAAGCTATATGGCGACTTCGAGGATGTCGAATCGGGATCGCCGATAAAAGCTTCAAGGTATAATCATGTTTCTTGTGAGATGGGTCAAGAACTTGGCTTGGACTTAGTTCATCAACAATTTCGCCATGGTGCATCACCAATATACGATCGCAAAGGTACTGAACGACATTGAGATCGTGGGAAATGAAAAGAAAGCTAAGATCATGGGTTTTTCTTAAATCCTTTAAAAGGTTTAGAATTTGAGCCTGGATCGATACATCAAGTGCCGAGACAGGCTCGTCGGCCACAATGAACTCGGGTCTTACGGCCAGCGCACGCGCAATTCCGATTCTTTGTCTCTGACCCCCGCTGAATTCGTGAGGATATTTGGATACGGCTTCTTCGGGTAGGCCCACAATTCCTAAAATTCGCTTAAGCTCGGCATTAATTTGTGGCTTTGGGACAATACGATGAATCATTAATGCTTCTTTGATGATTGATCCAATTTTCATTCTTGGGTTGAGGCTCGAAAAGGGATCTTGAAAAACAATCTGGGCTCGACGCCTTAAAAGAGCATCGTTTTTACCAAGCTCTAGTCCACCTATTCTGATCGAACCTCCATCGGCTTTCTCGAGGCCCAAAAGACAGCGACCCAATGTCGATTTGCCGCAGCCACTTTCGCCAACAAGGCCAAGAATTTCTCCCTTCTGGATGTTAAAGCTAACTCCATTAACCGCTCGAATATAATCCACGGTTTTTCCGAGGAAGCCAGCACGAACGGGATAGAATTTTTTGAGATCTGAAACTTCGACGATTTTGGCACTGACTTGGTCTGATCTGATTTCATCACCCTCATCATAAGTATTCTTGAGATCACTTTCTAAGCTTATCCATCGTTGTTCTAGAATACTCTCCCCGACGAGTTCCTCTGCACGGGGAACCATGAAGGGGAGGCTGTATAGTCTTTTCCCCCTAGATTCGGCTCGGGGAATGGCTCGTTGAAGGGCGCGAGTGTAAGGATGCTTTGGGGAGTCAAAAATCTGGTTAACATTGGCTTCCTCTACAATTTTTCCTGCATACATCACTAGGACGCGATCCGCCACTTCGGCGATGACACCGAAATCATGAGTAATCATGATTACGGCCATTCCGAGTTTCTTTTGCAGGCTTTTGATCAGCGATAAAATTTGGCTTTGAATGGTTACATCCAATGCCGTCGTCGGTTCGTCGGCTATCAAAATGTCTGGTCGACAAATCAGAGCCATGGCGATCATGATTCTTTGTCTTAGGCCACCCGATAATTGATGCGGATAGAACTCCATGCGTCGCTCTGGATCTTCAATGCCGACAAGCCTGAGACTTTCATGGCAAAGCTCCTTGGCTTCCTTTGGCTTCAGTTTCATGTGTTGATTGAGCGTTTCCATTATCTGCTCACCCACAGTGAAAACCGGGTTCAACGATGTCATCGGTTCTTGAAAAATCATCGAGATTTTTTTTCCACGAACTTTTCTCATATCGTCAGGACCCAGCTCAAGGAGGTTTTGATCTCGAAACATGATCTGGCCTCGATCAATACGACCTGGTTTTTGAATGAGACGCATGATCGAGATTCCGGTCACGCTCTTGCCAGAACCGCTTTCGCCAACAATACCCAAAGTTTCACCTGGATTTAGCGAAAACGAAATATCGTTTATGGCATTAAATCGGCTAGATTTTACCGGAAACGAAGTGGAGAGATTCGAAACCGTTAGGAGCATTAGTCCTTCTTACTTTTCTTAGTATCTGACTTTGGATCGTAATAGACTTTCGAAACACCCGTGAATTCTTCATCGAAGAAAATATCCGAAACAGGATCTGTTTTCATTCGATCAGGATCAAAATCAACATCGTCTCGACTTTGAATCAAAGAAATGCCACTAACATAGTTTTGCGGCAAGGCCTCGCCTTCGTTCATATAGTATTTTCGCAAGAACCAGTCGATGTCCGAGTCAGGGGCCAACATTACCAGCAGTGGGTGTCCGGCTTTAAACTGAACATCATCAAAAACTGCGTAATTAGTGGGGTCCGAGGTTGCAACAACTAAACGCATTTTCCGATGAATTACTTTTAAGGCGAGGGGGATAATTCGATGCTTTCTTCCAGTCGCGAGACTGATGGTATCAAGTATTTCTTTTGTAATCTTATCCGACTGTACCTGAGTAACATCGATCAGAGGAAGTCGAAGAGCGCGCGAAAGTGCCTGTACGATGTCGATTTCTGAAATAATTCCAAGGTCAATAAGGCAGCTTCCGATTTTCTTTCCCCACCTTCGTTGGTGGGCAAGTGCAGACTTTAGTTGAACTTCATCAATCTTGCCTTCTGCCAATAAAATTTCACCGATTCGGAGTTTTGCCATATGTCTCTACTATAAGGATACGGGCTCTTTACATTCCAAAAAAGAAAAATTGATGGTGCCTTTCAGATGTGGGTCTCGAATTTCGCAATGGCGTCGATCCCCGGACTCCAAATGACACTCAATTTCGCGTTCACTTCGCTTATATAGAACGGTCTCCCCAGTGTTTAAGTCCTGCCAAGTTTGGCCCCTAGAATGCCGGGTCGGGAAACCGAGGCTAAAGCTTAGTCCCTCCCACCAGAACTCGTCATGCCAATATCGAAAAATTGAGTAACGCATCAAGTCTTCTGTTTCGCCTCCATGACGCATCAATTTTTCTGATCCGTCGATGGTCACGTAAGCTTCCGTCAATCCCAGTGGGTTTAACAATTGCAGAGTTAGTTTCGAATGAACCCCCATAAGCTCAAAATTCATCCGAAAAGAACTATCAAGTCTAGAGCCGTCTGAATTCAAAACCACCGTTCCCCTTGCCCGGCATAAGAGACGTTCCGAACCTTCCGATGCAGGAATTAACTGAAGGTTTAAAGGTGCCGTATGCAGCTGATGAGAGCAGGCGAGCAAATAAGATAGAGGCATCAACTTAAAAAGTGTGATCGGTCGTAAGAGACGCGATCTTTTCTTTGATCCTAGCTTCACGGTCCTTGTTAATGAGGGGTGCTTTCGCTCCTTCGTTTGAAGAGTTCTTTTCAGAATTATTTCTAACAAGCTTTTTATACATTTGTAAGGCCCGATCATCTTGTCCTAACTTACTGTAAACATCTGCTAGATGCTCGATAATTTCTGGCTCATTCGGCTCTTTTTTATAAGCTTGCTCCAAGTATTCTCGAGATTTTTTGAAATTTTTCTTTTTGTAATAGAGCCAACCCAAAGAATCTACAATGTAGGCATTTTCAGGCTCTAACTGAACGGCTTTTAAAAGAATCGATTCGGCCTGCTCCAAATCTCTGTTTTCAAGCGTCAAAACATAACCAATATGATTCATGGCATGCGCATGATCTGGATTAATTTCCAAGACCCGTCTCATTAGGCTGAGGCCTTCTTCGATTTTTGAGTTTCGATCGAGAAAAGTTCCGAGCAAAAACAATATCTGCTCGCTGTCTTTGATTTCGATGGAGGCCTGTCGGAGTGTTTGAATAGCCTCTTCGAGTTTGTTCAACTGTTCTTGTTGTGTCGCTAAGGTGATATAGAGTTCTTTGCTCTTTGGGTTCAAGCTAACGCCCTCAACCAATAGCGTAATTGAACGTTCGGGTTGATTCAGTTTCTTTTGAGCAATCGAAGAGGCTTGAAGTCGGGAATCGACAAAGTACTCTGAACTAAACTGAACTTTACTAAAATTGGCGATAGCCAAATCGTTTTGATTTCGTTCCTCATATAGAGCGCCGAGATAGAAGTGAATTCTATCGTGGTTGATATCGTTATCTTTCAAGAGTGATTTTAGTAAAGACTCTGCTTCATCATACTGTTCAAGTTTGAAATAAAGTAGGGCGGTTCGAAAAGTTAACTGTACATCCTCGGGCTCGGCTACGAGTAATTGTTTGAATTGTTCTAATGCCTTGGGATATTGCTCCTCTACAAGATAGAGGTTCGCGAGTTTTTGACGAAAGTAATTGTCATCACTTCCAAATACTAATGCCTGCTGATACGTATCGATTGCCTCAATATTTTGCTCCATCAATTCTAATTGAAGGCCAAGGGCTCGGGACACAGTCGAAAAGTACGGTTTAATCTCAAGAGCTCGCCTATAGGCGGCGATCGCTTTCTCGCGCTCTTGCAGGATTGAATGAACTTTTCCCAGAAAGTAATAGGCGATTTCATCTTCGGGTTCATCTTTCAAATGTTTGAGGAGCGCTGACTTTGCTTTGTCGTATTGGCGAGAGTCAGACAAGAGGGCAATTTTCATTAAAAGGATTTCCCGTCTTTTTCGGGAATCACCATTTTTACTATAAATCTGAATAGCCTTATCTAAGGATTTTTCGCTTTGATCAAAGTCTAGTTCGATCGCGGAAATCCGAGCGGCAAGAAGATGGTATTCCGGATCTTCCGAATTCGATAGGCTCTTCATGATCTCGTTAGCGCTAGATAGCTGACCGAGTCCGACGAGTTGCTCGGCTTGTTTCAGTCTTAAAACATTTGAATGTGAATCATACTGGCTCGCAATTTGAAAGTGCTGAAGGGCGGTTTCTGGATCCGATGAAAGGTTTGAAATCTCACCAACTAAGAAGTGGTAATAGCTTCTAGAGTTTTCCGTTTCATTCGAACTGGCGGCTTTCTGGGTGCTCGGTCTTTGACTAGCTTGCTTTACGGGTCCACATTGAACGACAGATAGGGCCGTCAAAATGCATACAAGTGCTCGATAGATAAGAACCAAGAACCCTCCCCACGAAGACCGGTAAACCGGTCGTTATCTACATTTTAAGGCTATTGCACAAAGCGCAAAACCCCCCCAGCTTGACGCGCGTTATGACTCGATAAAATAAAAAAAAGGCCGTTGTGAGTTAAGGGAGCAACTCACAACGGCACCTAGGGAGTAATAAGAGTAATAGGGGTATTATGCTGCTGTGTTTTGCAAGTGCAATGCCATAGATGGACCCCGGTAAGACCTGGATTTAATAGGCTCTTCAAAAGTGCTCTGCAAATTTTTCATGGCAAAATTTGTATCAACTATGCATTAAAATCAGGACGAGGTGCTATCGAAGGAATTTACTTGGGAGAGGTCGAAGCGATTAGCTTCTTAGCGGCCAAATTATTTGGATTTAACGCGATCGCCTTTTTAGCATGATAAGTGGCAAGTTTTCTTTCCTTCTGGGACAGTAGTAAAGAGGCGAGTTCAAAGTGGGCTCGATCATTTTCTTTCAATTGAAGAGATCTTTCGTAAGCCGCCCGTGCCGGCTTGAGTTTGTTAGATCGCCGCAAAGCAATTCCGTAATCGACCCAAACAAGATGGGCAGCGGGCTTTCTCTTGAGAATAGTTTGGTAAGTTCGCGCCGCGCGTTCGAAGCTTCCCCCAGTCATTTCGCAAGAAGCCTTCCGAGAGAGTGCCGAAAAATAGTTTGAATCTTCACCAAAGGCTTTCAAATAATTTGCGGAAGCTCCAAGCCATTCCTTCTGATCGCACATAATTTCGGCCATTAAAAAATAGGCATTGCGACGCTCCGTTGAGTTACTCGCAAGTTTAAGGCCTTGCTCGGCATGATAAGCTGCAGAAGAGTCTTTCTGCAGGCGCAAGAGTCGAGCAAGTTCCATTCGAGCTTCAAACTGATCTTCTAATTTAATTGATTTTTTATAGGTTTCGATGGCGGTCGCTCGATCTTTTTTTAAAACGAGAAGCTCAGCCATAAGTCGATACGCGGTAGCTTCCTCACCCGCGACGCTGGCTAACTGGGCTGAGGCCGCCATGGCAGCATCTAATTCATTTTGCTGACGATAAGAGTTTTGTTTTTTTTTGAGGACCCAAACCAAACCAGGCTCGATCGTAAGAGATTGATTCCAAGCTCCTAAAGCAAGTTTGGGCTTTCCCAATTTCTCATAGACAGAACCCAAATAAGCGTAAACGAGCGGATCTTCAGCTCGAGTGACTTGCAAGCTTTTCAAAATCTGAATCGCATAAAGATTTGACTTTTGGTTTGTTGAACTAAGATAGGCAACAGCTTCAACTCGCGAAAGCATACTTGAATCTTGTTGAGTCGATTTGAGATTTTGCACCTCTTTCAAAATGGCGGCACGTCTCTTGGGCGAGCTGCTGGGGGAAAGCAATAGGGCTTCGAAATAAAGGCAGCGTTCCGACAGACTAAGCTTTCCGGATTCAGCCTCTTTGATAAGCTTTGAGTAATTCGCCCGAAAGGACATGCTGAGTAGGTTGGAATAATTACTCTGGATTCTCTTGGGGGTCGACGCAGGAGCCTTTGAGCCGGCCAAAGTTTTAGCTGGAGGCACCTGCTTTTTGGAGATGGAATCATTTTTCGGCGGCACGGGTTTTTCCCCTTGGAGTTTCTCTGGAACTTTCTTTTTGTTTTGCAGAAGTTGGCTAAGGTAGGGGTCAGGCTTTACTTCTTGGACTTCCTTAGCACTAAAGATAATGGTCAAACTCAAAAGTAATAGAAGAGCGATGCCTGAGCTTAGAGCGAAGACTCCTTTTTTTGTTTTGGAAAAATCAATGAAGCTCTCGCGCCAATCGACTGGTTTGATTTCAGGCCGCGTTTGACGCCTTTGCGAGGGAGTCTTAAATACTTCGACGCTTTCGGCGGCTAGAGTCTGATCCAAGTTAATGCTGTCTTCAGTGGCTGTGGTTTCTTCGTCTAACGAAATTGAAGCATCGAACTCGTCAGCTGCTTTTTTTAGCTTGGGCCTTTCCTCGATTTCGATCGTTCCTTCAAATGCCTTAGGCAGAATAACTTTTTCGTTGGCCTTAACCTTATCATCTTTTTCCTTTAGATCGCCCTGCATTTGCTTGAGATTGCTAATGTAGTCATCAAGCTGGATCTCACTGATACTCTCCTTAGGCAGGGCAGACTCAGACGTCTCGTCAAAGTGGGTGGACTGTTGAGATAGAATGGGTTCCGAATCCTGGTTGGCTGATGTTCGAGTGCTTGACGAAGACACACGATTGGCAGCGTCCTTAGGTCGAAAATTAAAGCGACAGATGCATCTAATTTGCCGACCCGAAAGTTCGTCGGGAATGTCGTAGGTTTTTCCACATTGCGGGCAATTTATTTCCACGATTGAAACTTCCCCTCAAGCTCATGGTCTTCTGGAAATTCCGAATGCATGATTCGAAGTCCTGAATGACGGTCGTCCATCAAATCCATTTCTTCGACAGATATTCCATTTTCCATTATACGTAGATATGGTCGATCGACTCTGCTGTTTTTTCCGTAGCCCGTGACAAACCCCAACCTCTGATCGCTCAGTCGTACAAGACTTCCGACAGGGTACGCGCCCATCGAGGTAATGAATGCCTGCAAGACGATGGGATCAAAGATCGTTCCAAATCCTTGGGACATAATACGCAAGGCCAAATCAGGCAATATTCTGCGCTGATAAATTCTATCTGTCGTCATGGCATCGAAAGTGTCGGCAACTGAAACTATTCGACTAAAGGGATGAAGGTTTAGTTTTCTCTGGACGACAGGATAACCCTTCAAATCAAAGCGTTGATGGTGTTCAAAGGCGGCTGACAGTCGATTGATTGTGTCGATAGTGACGGGTTGAAGCTTGACGAAAGCAGCTAAACTTTCAAGAGGATGAGACTGCATAATTGCCAGCTCTTCTGGGCTAAATTTTTTGACCTTATTCAATATATGAATTGGCACATGCAATTTACCGAGATCGTGAAGAAGGGCGGCCCAACCTAAGTCAACCAGATCAGGGTCGTCGAGCTCAAAGCGTCGGCCTAGCATTACGGATAAACGCGCAACATTGAGACAGTGTAAGTAAGTATATTCATCATATTTTCGTATAAGACTTAGCGCATTGAGTTCATTTTCAAACTCGTTTAAATTGCATACAAAGATGCTCTGGATGTCCTTAACAATTCTAGGGTTCATGACCTTGTGTTTCCTTGGTAACTGCGGATCATTCTCTCAACTTCGTCAGCCAGTCCGCCGCGTACGTCTTGTTTGATTTCAGCGAAAAATCTTAAAATATCCGCAGACGGATGTTCCGAAAGTGCCTTAAGAAAATTTCTTTGTTCCAATGGACCTAATTCGAGATTCTTTTTGGATTTAAAAAATCCTTGATACCATTTCTTGTTAGAGAAAAACTGACGCATATCTTCGAGTGCTTGCGACCGGTAACTTCTAAGCAGAGCTTGTACCCAATAATTAATCATATCAAGATCATTGGTTTCTTTTAAAGCTCGATGAAGCTGGGCGAGAATCAAGTGATAATGCTGTGGTTTCCAATAGGCCGAAAGCCATTGAAGGAGAAGTTTTTGAATAGCGCCATTTCCGTGTAAACAAATTTCTATAAACGACTCAAATTCGGTTTGGACACGGTAGTTCAGTAGTTTAACAATCTGCGGTCCCGCTTTCGAGCTTAAGTGGGTACTCAAAAACGAAATAATATCTTCCGAGTTGAAGCTCTGAAAGATATTTGCCCATTCGCTAAGTTCATCGACCTTAGGCTCGTAAGCTGAGAGCAAGCGTATGGAGCGCCGAGTGTCATCCCACGCGTGTTTCAGCTCTGTTTTATGTTCTTCAGCGAGACGCGAAGCTTTTGATAATAATTTGTTCTCCAATGAAACCGCGATGAGATCGGCAACTAGATTAGACCAAATTAAGGGATCAAAGTCTGATTTGGCTGCTCGAAATTCGACAAGGATATTCTGAATGCGGTGAATCGTGTCTTCAGATTTTTGATTGCGGATCTCGTTCTTAAAAGCAGCGATAGCTAACGGATCGACTCCAAGAGGGGCGTCCATCGGCGGAAGGTCGAGAGCAATTTCTTGAGGAGCGAATTTTCGGGACTTAAGGCCGTGGCAGCTGATTAGAATCTGATTCGAATGATAATCCTTTTCGTTCCAGTGACAGTCATCAACAGCTAAATAGTCTGGGTCTTGTAAGAAGTCCTGCTGATATTGAAGGATTCTGTCTGCCCAGACCTCTATTTTTTCGCGATCGTCCGTATAGAATTCAATACGATCAAAGCCCATTCCTTTTAAAAATGAAAATCCTGGCCAAGCTTCATCATAAGAAAAATGAATGCGACTATTATCAGAGAGTGTGATTAGAGTCTGAGCCAGATCCACCTCTTTAATTGATTTATCGAGGAGTTCCTTTTCGAAGCTTTTTTGGAGAGACAGACTCACAACATATATTGTAACACTCGGCTCTAATGTCGGAGCCCCGCGCTAAGTTATCAAATTCTCAATTTAATTGGCCGCTTCCAGTGGTTGTGGCCTTAGATCAGCCGTGGGACGCCGCACAAGATTGGTTGGATCGGCTGCAGGGGAAAATTTGGGGCTTCAAAGTTGGCAGCATTCTCTATATGAAGATGGGTCCTCAAATTATTGAAATTCTTAAATCCAAGGGATTCAAGGTTTTCTTGGATCTTAAATTTCATGACATTCCCAACACCGTTGGGCGCGCTACCCGTGAGGCTTTTTCGCAAGGCGTCGATTGGCTGACCGTTCATGGGAGTGGCGGGCCCGAAATGTTGCGCGCTGCAGCCAATGAGCAGCGGGATGAGCAGCTTGTTTTAAGCGTTTCAGTGTTAACCAGTTTGAATCAGGCCGACCTTACATCCATTAATATAAATGACAGTCTTGAGGACCATTTTCTAAAGCTAGCCCAGCTTTCTCAGGATGCGGGAATTAGAGGCTTAATAGCCTCGCCTCATGAGTTAGGCCTTTTGAAAACTAGATTTCCCGGCAGTCTCTTAGTAGTTCCAGGGGTCCATATTGATGAGCCGGCTGCCGATCAAAAGAGGTCGCTGCCGGTTTCGGAAGCCCTTAAGCGCGGGGCCGATTTTGTCGTTTTAGGAAGAGCGCTTTATGAAGCAGAAAACTGGGAGATTCAATGGAAAAAACTATGCTCCTCTTTGGGCGTAACCTATTAAAAGAAGCCCTTGCGCAAAATATAAGCGTAAAAAAGATTTTTTTTCAGGGGCCGAATGACAAGGATTTTGTTGAATCGATACTGAGGAAGTCATCGGGCATTTCCCTTAGTTCTCAATTTCCCCAGTCTCGCTTGAAAGATGTTTCTCATCAGGGCGTGGCATTCGAGGTTGAACATCAGTTTTACCTAGACGAGTTGCCAGCTGATTTTGAGGATAAGTATCCACGCATCCTTTTATGCAACCATCTGGAAGATGTTCAAAATTTAGGGGCAATTTCGAGGTCAGCGGCGGCTTTTGATTTCGGTCTGATCGTTCATGAGTCCAGGCGAAGTGCTCAGCTTACAGAATCTGCCATTCGAGTATCGGCGGG
>Ga0210050_1001596_pt1 | contig 23815 bp, 26 predicted proteins | sample CryGey132114_all_FD_185463 | JGI IMG/M metagenome (GOLD analysis project Ga0210050, IMG submission 185463) | Groundwater microbial communities from aquifer - Crystal Geyser CG22_combo_CG10-13_8/21/14_all (SPAdes) (version 2) | ecosystem: Environmental > Aquatic > Deep subsurface > Groundwater ... | reverse complement strand
CTAGTATATAAAGGTCTAGAAATAGATTGATCTGTATTTCTCCTTAAGCTTTATTAAATAAGGGTTTAAGAAAAAATACATGATATCATCTAAATTAGGTTCTAGTAACTAAGTTTTAGGGGCTAATCTCCAGAATCTTTACTATGAAACTAGCCCCCTAGGCACTAATTTTATGGCAAAAACATCAGTAGTAGCAAGATCTAAAAAAACACCAAAATTTTCTACCCGACAAAAAAATCGATGTTTTCGTTGTGGTCGTGGAAATGGTTATATGAGAGATTTTGGTATATGTCGTATTTGCTTTAGAGAATTAGCAAATGAAGGAATGCTTCCAGGTGTTCGTAAATCTTCTTGGTAATCCCGAACGAAATCGCGGACGCATAAAACAAACAAAATTATGAAAATGATAAAATATATTATAAATTATAAAAAGGACAACGAAGCGTAAGTGTACGCGTCCTATTTCGTACGGGATGGATTCAATTTCAAACATGATAATAATGTTAAAGAATGCAGGACTTGCAGATAAAGAGTCTGTTTCTCTTCCATATTCAAAGATGAAGAACGCTATTGCGGAATGTCTAAAAAAAGAAGGATATGTAAAACAAGTTTCTAAGAAAATTAGAAAAGGATTTCCTGTTTTAGAGGTTGATTTAATTTATGTAGATAAAAAACCTAAAATAGAAGAAGTAGAAAGAATTTCTAAACAATCTCGACGTGTTTATTTTAAAATGAAGGATATTCATTCAGTTAGAAATGGTTCAGGACTTCTTGTTCTTTCTACTCCAAAAGGAATTTTGTCTGGTAAAGAAGCAAGAAAAGAACAAGTTGGGGGTGAAGCACTGTTCAAACTTTGGTAGTTTGAACAAGTAGAAAGTTATAAAGTTCATAAAGTAGAAAGAAAAAACAAAAAATTTATGTCAAGAATAGGTAAACAAGAAATACAAATACCAAAAGGAGTTGAAGTCACAAAAAGTGGTGATGTTTTGAAAGTTGTTGGTCCTAAAGGAACGCTAACAAAAATTTTTCGTGATGATATTACTATAAATATTGTAAGTGGTTTAATAACTTTAAATATAAAAAGAAATGATAAATTTTCCAAATCTCTTTGGGGTACTTATGCTTCACATATAAAAAATATGATTAAAGGTGTGGAGACACCATATCAGAAGAAATTAATTTTAGAGGGAGTTGGGTTTAAATCTGAAGTTAAGGGTAAAGAATTCGTTTTTGCTTTAGGTTTTTCTCATCCAGTTATTGTTCCTATACCAGAAGGTATTACTGCCACAGCTGAGAAAAATAATATTACAATCACAGGGATTGATAAAGAATTAGTCGGAAGTTTTACGGCGAGTTTACGTGCACTAAAGAAACCGGAACCATATAAAGGTAAAGGAATGCGTTATGAAGGGGAAGTTATAAGGCGAAAACAAGGGAAAAAGACAACGTAATTAAAAAGTCCCTATACCTGGTTTAGGGGAATCCCTTAAACCAGGTATAGGGGCAAAAACAAAATGATAAAAAAAGATGAAAAAAGAATAAGGTTAAAAGCAAAAATCAGAGCAAAAGTTTCTGGTATTTTAGTTCGTCCTCGTTTGTCTGTATTTCGTTCTAATAAATTTATTTACGCGCAGGTTATTGATGATGTAAGTGGAAAGACTTTAGCAGAAGCTAGTGATATTAAGATAACGAAGGGTACAAAAACAGAAAGAGCTAAACAAGTAGGGAATATAATTGCGGAAGTTTGTGGTAAACTAAAAATTAAAGAAATTGTTTTTGATCGTAATGGTTTTAAATATACTGGACGTATAAAATTAGTAGCTGATGCTGCGCGGGCTGGTGGATTGAAGTTTTAATTAATCCGCCAAAATTTTTTACAAAAATAAAGTAGGATATTAAAAAATATATTATTAAAAAATTTAGGTGGATAAATAATTATGGCAGAAGAAGAAAACAAAAAAAAGAATAACAATCGTCGATCTTCATCTTTTGGTCGACCAAAACCTGAATTTGATCAGAAGATTTTAAGTATTCGTCGTGTGACTCGTGTTGTTGCTGGAGGACGTAGATTTTCTTTTAGTGTTGCATTGGTTGCAGGAGATAAGAAAGGTTCTATTGGTTTAGGACTAGGAAAAGCAGGAGATACTTCTTTGGCAATAAATAAAGCATTGAGAAATGCAAAGAAAAATATGATTAGACTAAAACTTACAAAAACGATGTCTATTCCTCATGAAGTTTCTGCTAAATTTTCAAGTTCATATATTATACTTATGCCAAACAAAGGCCGTGGATTAGTGGCAGGGACAGTACTTCGTGATATTGCAAAATTAGCTGGAATAAAAGATATTACAGGTAAAATTTTATCTGGAAGTAAGAATAAATTAAATAATGCTAAAGCAGTTATGGTTGCGCTTTCTCAAATTTCTTCAAAATATACAAAAATAGTGATTGAACCTGTTGTTAAAGAAAAATTACTAGAAACTAATCACTAGAAATTAGAACCTAATTATATGCAGATACATAATTTAAAGAGACAACATAAGAATAAGAAAGATCGAATTGTTGGCCGTGGAGGTAAACATGCTAAAACTTCTGGAAGAGGAGGAAAAGGTCAAACAGCTAGAGCGGGCAACAAACGTCGGCCTGAACTTCGTGATATTATAAAGAAGTTACCTAAAAATCGTGGATATCAGTTTAATTCTTTTGCTATAAAGCCTGTTGGTGTATCTCTAGATAAGATTATAACTTTATTTGCTAAAGGCGGAGAAGTTAACCCTGACAAATTATTGGAATTAAAAGTAATTAAAAAAAGGAAAGGTTGGATCCCAAAAATTAAAATTTTAAATGGTAAAATGGATTTAGGTATGGTTATTCAAATTTCTAAATGTTTAGTTTCAGATTCTGCAAAAGAGAAAATAGTGAAAGCCGGTGGTAAGGTTGTTTAAGTTCATAAAGTAAAAAGTTTATAAAGTTTGTAAAGTAAATATAATGGAAAATTTTTGGAATAAAATAAAATTAATTTGGACTGATACTATTTTACGAAAAAGAGTTTTATTCGTACTTTTTGCATTGGTAGTTTTTAGATTACTTTCTGCTATTCCTATACCGGGGATTGATACTTTAGAACTTAATCGTTTCCTCACTAATAACCAATTTTTTGGTATTTTAAATATATTTTCTGGAGGTGGACTTTCTAACCTTTCTATAATAATGCTCGGAGTAGGACCTTATATTACTAGCTCTATTATTATGCAACTTTTGACTATTATGGTCCCTGCATTAAAAAGAATTTATCATGAAGAAGGTGAAGCAGGGAGAAAGAGATTTACTCAATATTCAAGATTACTTACTGTTCCATTAGCTGCGATTCAGGGGTTTAGCCTTTTAGCTATTCTTGAAAGTCAAAATATTTTAGTAAATTTGACGGCTTTTGATCGTATTACTAATCTGATTATTGTTGTTTCGGGTTCAATGTTAATAATGTGGATTGGTGAACTTATGTCTGAATTTGGTATTGGTAATGGTGTCTCTATATTGATTTTTGCTGGTATTGTCGCTCAAATTCCATCAGAGGTAAGTCAACTTATTTTTACCTTTGATGTTTCTCAGATTCCACTCTTCCTATTATTTTTAGTAGCAGGTATTGCTGTGATCGCAGGTGTTGTCGTCGTTACAGAAGCAGAACGTCCTATCCCTGTAACTTATGCTAAACGCGTAAGGGGAATGAAGATGTATGGTGGGGGTTCTACGTATTTACCTCTTCGTGTTAATCAGGCGGGGGTTATTCCAATAATTTTTGCGCTTTCTCTTTTACTTTTTCCACAGATGATTGGAAACTTTTTAGCAAATTCTTCTAATTCAATTTTGTTATCTATTTCTAAAGTACTTGTTTCATTTTCTCAAACGAGTGTGATTTATGCTGTGCTTTATTTTATTTTAGTGTTTCTTTTCACTTATTTTTATACAGCAGTCACATTTGATCCTGAAGCTCTTGCTACTAATCTACAGAAAAATGGTGCATTTATTCCAGGTATTCGTCCAGGAGCTTCTACCTCTGCTTATATTTCAAAAGTTCTAAGTCGTATTACATTACTTGGTGCTACATTTTTAGGTTTTATTGCAGTGCTACCTCTTATTGTAAGGTCTCTTACAGGCATCACAGCTATCGCTCTCGGTGGTACAGCTCTTCTCATTGTTGTCTCCGTAGTTCTAGATCTCATCAAAAAAGTAGATGCCCAGATATCGATGAGGGAATACTAGGATTAGGTTCTAGGTTCTAGGTTCTAGGTTCTAGTGGCTAGTTATTATCCCTCCTTCAAAGGCGGACAGGCCTTGTCAGGGGGGGGTTTTTATTTTATTGAGCAATCCACTTCTTGTATTCTGATACAATAATGTTTATAACTTGTTCAAGATTATTTTTGTTTGTGTCAATTACTAGATCATAATTATTTTTATCTGTATTATGTATTTTATATAAATCCCAATATCTTTTTTGTTCACTTTCAAAACGTTCTTTCATTTTTTTGTAAACTTCTTCTATTGTAGAAATATTCTCACTTTTTTTTCTTAAAATGTCACTTTTTATACTTTTCAAAATTCTATTTTGTGCTATTTCTGGCGACAGATCTAAATATACTTTGAATGATTCAGGAATCCAGTGGTAAGCTGTACGAGAGTCAACAATGACCCTAGTTTCATTATTAAGGTTTCGTAGTTTTTGATCAGTCATTTCATCTATTTTTTTATCAGTTTCAGCTCTTATATTTGTTTCGGTTACAGATAAACCAAGTTCTAATCCGACTTGTCGAAAAAAGTCTCCAGAAGAAAAATGTTTAAACCCTAGGGCTTTAGCGACTCCTTTTGCTGTACTTGATTTTCCACTTCCTAAATCTCCATTGATGGTTATAATTTCCTTTTTCATGATGTAATTAAAGCATATTTATCACAAAAATTCACCTCACCCCTGACCCCTCTCCATTTTTAATAATGGAGAGGGGTGGATGCAGTAGCAGACGGGGTGAGGTTGATTTATCTACTTAAATCTTGTATTCTTAGAATATGCAACCACAAACTTTTATATTTTTTGGGATAGCAGGCTCTGGGAAAGGTACTCAAGTAGAGTTACTTATTAATGTTTTAAAGAAACAAGATGGACGTGAATGTCTTTTTACATCCACTGGTAATGAATATAGGAAACTTATAAAAAGTGGAAACTATACTAGTACTTTAGTCAAAGATTCAGTAACTCGTGGAGTGCTTCAGCCAGATTTTTTAACCACAACTTTATTTACTAATATTTTGATTTCGGATTTAATAGCAGATATAAATCTTATAGCTGATGGATATCCTCGTACAATGGTGCAATCTGAAAGTTTTGAAGCTATGATGAAGTTTTATAAACGAAATGATATCAAAGTGATTTATATAGAAGTTGGTAAAGAAGAAGCGATAAAAAGGATGATGTTGCGTGGCAGACATGATGACACAAAAGAAGGTATAGCAAAAAGATTTGATGAATATAAGAACAATGTAATACCAGCGATGAATTATTTTAAAGATAAAAAAGATTACACTATATATACGATAAATGGAGAACAAAGTGTAGAAGATGTTCATAAAGATATTATTAATAAATTAGGTTATAGATTATAGCTTTTAACTTATAGAAAATGGAAACAGTAATTATTTCGCTTGGAGGTTCTTTAATCATTCCAGAAGAAATTGATGTAGATTTTTTGAGAGATTTTAAAGAATTAATAATATCTCAAATTAAATTAGATAAAAAATTTGTAATTATAACTGGTGGGGGTAGACTTTGTCGTAAATATAATAAAGCGGCTGAAGAAATTTCAAAACCCTCGAATGATGATCTCGATTGGATTGGTATTGCTTCACTTAGATTAAATGCAGAGCTTTTAAGAGTTATTTTTGGAGAATATGCACATAACGAAGTTATTATTAACCTCACCCAATCTTTTTCCTTAGAAAAATCTATAGTTATAGGTTCGGCTTATAAACCTGGATGGAGCTCTGATTGGAATGCTGTACAAGCAGCCAAGACAGTAGGGGCTAAAAAAGTAATTAATTTATCAAATACAGATTATGTTTATGATTCTGACCCAAAAATAAATCCAAATGCCAAAAAGATTGAAAAAATTTCTTGGCTAGAATATAGAAAACTAATACCAAAAGATTGGAATCCAGGTCTCAATTCTCCATTTGACCCTGTTGCTTCAGAGATAGCTGAAGAAGAGGGGATGGAGGTAATAATTATGAATGGTAAACCCATTGATAATTTAGCAAAATATTTGAATGGTGAAGAATTTAAGGGGACAGTAATCGTATAGGTTAGGTTCTAGTTTCTAGGTTCTAGAGAATTAAAATCTAGCAACTAGTCACTAGAAACTAGCAACTAATTATATGATAATTATAAAAACACCAAAAGAAATAGAGATATTACGAGAAGGGGGTAAAAGGCTCGCTACTGTTTTGTATAAAGTTAAGGATATAGTAAAACCAGGAATTTCTACTTGGGAATTAGATAAATATGCAGAAAAATTAATAAAAGATATGGGTGACGAGCCAGCATTTTTAAATTATCGTCCTGAGGGGGCAGATTTTGCTTATCCAGCATCACTTTGTGTTTCAGTGAATAATGAAGTAGTACATGGTATTCCAAATAAAGGGAAAATATTACAAGAAGGGGATATTGTTTCTCTTGATCTTGGATTAAAACATGAGAATCTTTTTACTGATATGGCCATTACCGTGCCAGTTGGTGAAATAAGTAAATCATCTACGAAACTCATTGAAGTGACGGAAAAGGCTTTGATTGTGGGTATAGATATGGCATGTGGGGGTAATAGAGTGGGTGATATTGGAAATGCCATAGAAAATTTTGTTCGAAGACATAAATATGGAATTGTAGAAGTTTTGTCTGGACATGGCGTCGGACGTGCGATACATGAAGATCCTTATATCCCAAATTTTGGTAAGGCTAACACAGGAGTAAAGCTAACGCTAGGTATGGTTATAGCCATAGAACCAATGTTAAACAATGGAACAAAAAATGTAGTTTTGGATAAAGATGGATATACATTTCGTACTGCTGATGGTAAAAAAAGTGCTCATTTTGAACATACGATTTTGATTACTGAAGGTGAACCAGAAATTTTAACGAAAATTTAAATAAACAGGGGAAGTTTTTAAGATTTTTGAGTCCGAATATTTTTCTGCTGAAAAATTTCTCAAGACTCGCGCCGTCGCGCTCCGTAGCCTCAAAAATCTTAAAAACTTCCCCTGTTAGTGCTATACTATATTTATGGAAGGGTCATTTTTTAGTGAGATGCCAAAGTTTAAAACTCCAGAAGAGGAGCTTGAATATTTGCGTGCTCATGTGGCTCGTCGCGAAAAAGAGCTCATAGACACGGGACGGTTTGAACATGCTAATGAAAATGCGGTTAAAGATATCATAGGAGAATATAAAGAAAAACCTTTAGAGGAAGTTGTACATAAAGATAATGTTATAAGCAAAAATGATACAGAAGCTATTGTATTGCAACTTAAACCTGAATTACACGATACAATAATGGAAGAACTTTTAGGTATTGTCATTACTAAAGGTGTCCGTAATGCATTGTCTATAGTGGAAGCAATGGCGAATCCACACATAGATGATGATTTTCATAGAATATTAATTCAATATTTTAAGACAGGACAGGTTTTTGATTTGAAAGAAGGAACTCCTCTTTATAAATCTCTTAATATGACTTTGTTTGAAATTACATTACCACCACCAAGAGAAGAAGCAGATAAACAAAAAGGTTTTAAAGAATTTATCGGAGCGATGGAGCAATTTTATGCTGGTATGCAGTCTATATCAGAGGGGAAAAATAATGAAAAAGAAAATTATTTTACTTTAGAGGTAGCACTTAGTAATACATCAGATGAAGTAATTGTTTTTGCCGCAATACCAAATAAACATATTTCTCTTTTTGAGAAGCAGATTCTTTCCTTTTATCATGACGCAAAGATTCATGAAGTTACAGATGATTATAATATTTTTAATGAAAAAGGAGGATCAGCGGGAGCTTATGTTAGTTTTTCTGAACGTTCTGTCCTTCCTATAAAGACTTATGACCTTATAGAACATGACCCGATGAATATTATACTGAATGTATTTTCTCAATTAAAAACTGAAGGTGAAGGTGCCGCTATTCAGCTGGTTGTAGCCCCAGCAGGAGAAAAATTTATTAATGAGTTTCACTTTATTTTAGATGATGTTAAAAACGGAATGTCAGTTAAACATGCAGCAGACAATTTTTATAAATTTAATAAAGCATTATTTAAAGCTACAAAAGAATTATTTTTTGATGCGAAGAAAAAAGAAGAGAAAAATGAAAAGTATATGGCAGGAAGAAGAGCAGTAGATGAAGGTGCTGTAGAAAAAATAGGTAACAAAATGAAGAGTACTATTATGAAAGCTAATATTCGTATTATTACTTCTGCCCCGACAAAAGAAAGAGCAGAATCTATTTTAGGAGAAATAGAATCTTCTTTCAATCAATTTTCTGAACCAGCTAGTAATTCTTTTATTTTTGAAAAAGTCCATGGAAGTGATATGAAAAAACTTTTTCATGATTTTTCTTATCGTACATTTTCTGGGAGTAAGGTTTTACCTATGAATCTTAAAGAACTTTCCTCTGTATTTCATTTCCCAATTGGTATAGGAAGCCAACCACAACTTAAGGAAGCGAAATCTGGTATTGCTCCTGCTCCGCTCGAGATGGGGCAAGATGGAATAATTTTAGGAGTAAATAGTTATAGAGGTAAAGATACAACAGTTCGTATGTCACGTGAGGATCGTATGAGACATTTCTATGTTATTGGACAGACTGGAACAGGTAAAACAAATATTATGCTCAATATGATTACACAGGATATAAAAAATGGTGATGGTTGTTGTTATATTGATCCACATGGTACAGATATTCAAACTATTTTGTCTCGTATTCCAAAAGAAAGAATTGATGATGTTATTATTTTGATCCTGCTTATACATTGAGACCAATGGGGCTCAATATGCTTGAATATGATCCTAAATATCCAGAACAAAAGACTTTTGTTGTTAATGAAATGATGGGTATTTTTAATAAACTTTTTGATATGAAAGTTGGAGGTGGAGCTATGTTTGAACAATATTTTAGAAATAGTGCGTTTTTAGTAATGGAGGATCCAGAATCAGGTTCTACTTTACTTGAGATTACTCGTGTTTTGGCAGATAAAGAATTTCGTGATATGAAACTTGCTAAATGTAAGAATCCTATTATTAAACAGTTTTGGGTTTCTGCCGAGCAAACAAGTGGAGACCAATCGCTTGCAAATTTTGTACCATATATTTCTTCAAAATTTGATAATTTTATTTCAAACGATATTATGCGTCCTGTAGTGCTCCAACAGAATTCTGTATTTAATTTTAGAAAAATAATGGATGAGAAGAAAATTCTTCTAGTGAATCTTTCTAAGGGAAGACTTGGAGATATTAATGCGAATTTGATTGGTCTCGTGCTTGTAGGGAAGATACAGATGGCTGCACTTTCTCGTGTAGATATGTTTGGCAAACCTATGAATGATTTCTATCTTTATATTGATGAGTTTCAAAATGTGACGACAGATTCTATTGCGTCTATTTTATCTGAAGCTAGAAAATATAGATTGTCTTTAAATATTGCGCATCAATATATTACTCAGCTTGAAGAAAATATAAAAAATGCAGTTTTTGGTAACGTTGGTTCGATGGCTGTCTTTCGTGTGGGAACTGAAGATGCTACATTTTTAGAACCAAAGTTTAAACCTATATTTAATGCTCAAGATATAAGTAAATTAGATAATCGTAATGCTTATATGAGCATGCTTGTGAATGGTCAGCCAACTAAACCATTTAATCTAAGGACACTAGATGCTGAGAATGGTAATCCTGAAATTGTAGATAATTTAAAACAACTTTCTTATATGAAATATGGACGTGATAGGGAAGAAGTAGAAATTGAAATTATGGGGAGATATTCTTCGATGAAGTAATATAATATTTGGAAATTTGTGAAAAATCTGCTAGGATAGGTTTATTATAATATAATTTTTAATTAGAAATATGAAACACCCAAAAGAAGAACAGACATATGTAATGATAAAACCAGATGGAATACGGAAGGGACTTATAGGAGAAATTATAAAACGTTTTGAGCAACGTGATTTAAAAATTGTGGCTCTTGAGATGTTTCAACCAGTTTATGATCAAATGGATAATCACTATCCTAAAAACGAGGAATGGATTACTAGGCTTGGGCATAAAACTATGGATACTTATGAAAAATATGGTTTTGATGCATTAGCAGATTTTGGGACTACAGAACCTAGTAAAATTGGTCCAGACATACGTAAATGGTTAGTTGATTACATGATGAGTGCCCCACTCGTAAAAATGATAGTGCAGGGAGTACATGCGGTAGATGTAGTTCGTAAAATTGCTGGTGATACAATGCCCTATAAAGCAGATATGGGTACAATTCGTGGGGATTTTTCTATTGATTCTCCTGCTCTTGCAAATAAAGAAAAACGTTCGGTTATGAATATAGTTCATTGTTCAGAAACACCTGAAGAAGCTGAACATGAGATCAAACATTGGTTTGGGATAAGTCCTACATATAATTACAAACGTTTTGGAGTAGATGAATAATTCAGAAACAAAAAATTAGTTTCGTCTAGTTGCTAACATTTTAGTCTTTGCTATACTTTTAGTAGGGTTATTTCCGATTATTACCTAGAACACTATCTTATGGGAGCTTCGATCATGTTTGGCTTTGGCCTTTTATGTCTAGTACCCACTTAGCTTTAAGCTATGGTAATACATCGGAAATAATCCTAAGAAAAATTCTCCATTTTATGGGGATTTTTTTTAGAAAAGGTATAACCCGGTAGTGAGACTTTTATCTTTGATAAAAGTCTCACTACCGGGTATAATTTAAACATGGATTCAAAAAAGCTTCTGATACGTTTGATTTTGATTATTTTTCTTATTTTTTTATTAAATTATTTAGCAATGGAATTTTACTGGTACTCTTCTATATGGTATCTCGATATGCCGATGCATTTTTTAGGAGGATTTTGGCTTGGTCTTATTGTTATTTATTTATTTTTTCTTAAGGATGATGTTTTTAAATCGATTTTTAAGATATTATTTTTTGTTTCATCTATAGGGATAGGATGGGAGATTTTTGAGATTGTAGTTAATAACTATGTTACCCAGAATTATTTTAATTATCTAGATACTATTTCTGATATATTTTTTGATCTTTCTGGTGGATTATTTGCAATATTATATTTTTTGAAAAATATTGTGTCTGTTAAAGAAAATACTCAATAATTCTGTAGTAGAACTTTGTTAAAAGTTTTATTACAGGGTATAATATAAGAATATGCTAGGTTTTGCTAAAATAACATTCTGTGGAGGAACGGGTTCTGTCACAGGAGCAAATTTTCTTTTGGAAATTGATGATAAAAAGATTTTAATTGATTGTGGACTTACTCAAGGAATGCAATTAGCAGAAGATGTTAATTGGGTACCTTTTCCATATAATCCAGAGGAGATAGATATTCTTTTTATTACTCATGCTCATATAGATCATATTGGAAGAATTCCTAAATTAATTAATGAAGGTTTTAACGGAAAAATCTATTCTACAAAACCTACTCGCTTATTATCAGGCCCAATGTTAGAAGATACTGCTGGGATATTATCTAAAAATAAATTATTTAATTTAAATAAAATATATTCTGAAGAAAACATAAAAAAAGCATTTTTACGATGGCTTTCTTTTGACTATAAAGAAAAAATAAGAATTACAGAAAATTTAGAAGTGTCTTTTAAAAATGCTGGGCATATTTTAGGTTCGGCTATGGTTGAATTTGTTTATAGAGGTAAAAAGATTCTTTTTACTGGAGATTTGGGTAATTCACCATCGCCGTTGTTGCCTGATACTGATAAGATTACTGATGTAGATTATTTAATAATGGAAAGTGTTTATGGAGATAGGAATCACGAATCTAGGAATGATCGTAAAAATTTATTAGAGAATGTGATTGAGGATAATTATAAAAGAAAAGGGACACTTATTATCCCTACTTTTTCACTTGAACGTTCTCAAGAGCTTCTTTTTGAACTTAACGATTTAGTTGAGAATAGTCGCATACCAATAATGCCTATTTTTTTTGATTCTCCTCTCGCTATTCGTTTGACTGAAATTTTTAAACAATTCAAAAATTATTTTAATGAAACAGCACAGAAAGTGTTATCAGAGGATAAATATTTGTTTGATTTTCCAGGACTTCATTCTACTCTGCGATCAGAAGAGTCAAAAATGATTAACGATACACCTAACCCTAAGATAGTTATTGCAGGGTCTGGAATGTCTTCTGGTGGTCGTATAGTGCACCACGAAAGACATTATTTACCTGATCCTAATAACACTATTTTACTTACTGGATATCAGTCTCTTGGTTCTTTAGGCCGTTTAATTCAGGAAGGGGTAAAGAGGGTACATATTTCTGGAGAGGAGGTAAATATACAAGCTCATGTAGTAACTATTTTAGGATATTCAGGACATAAAGATGGAGACGGTCTTTATAGTTTTGTTGAAGATATGCAAGATAAAGTTAAAAAAGTTTTTGTAGTTATGGGTGAGCCGAAGTCTTCAATGTTTTTAGTGCAAAGAATTAGAGACAATTTGGGGATTGAAGCATCTGCTCCACAGAAAGGAGATAGTGTTTTACTTTCTTTTTGATATACTGGAGTAGTTGAAAGTTATCAGGTCCATAAAGTTATCAAGAAAATACTTTATAAACTTTCTACTTTATAAACTTTAAGAACTAATTTCATGGATATTGATTCTACAAGTCTTTATAACAAACATGGGCATCATCAAATAAAAATATGTGTTTCTGGAGCAGCTGATACCGGTCATTGTGGAATAGGTACTCTAGATATAGCAAAGGAACTTGGACGTGAAATAGCGCGTCAAGGAGCTGTTTTAGTGACAGGAGCTACTACTGGTTTCCCATTTTGGTCAGCTATGGGAGCAAAAGAAGAAGGTGGAATATCAGTTGGTTTTTCTCCTGCAGCTTCGGAAAAAGAGCATGTAGAGGTTTATAAACTTCCTATTGATTATATGGATTTAATTATCTACACTGGTTTTGGTTATCCTGGACGTGATCTTCTCCTTACTCGTTCTTCTGATGTAGTTATATGTGGTTGTGGGCGTATTGGTACTATTCATGAATTCACTGTTGCTTTTGAAGATGGTAAAACTATAGGTATTTTGAAGGGACCTTGGGAAATGAGTGGTGAATTGGAAGATATAATTAAAAAGAGTAATCGTCCTAATGAAAAAATTGTTATTGGTGATGATCCCAAAAAACTTGTAGCAGATGTTATTGCCATGGTTAAAAAACATAAGATAGATGAAAATAAAAAAACCCCCTAGTAGGGGATTTTTTTATTTTACATTTTCTAGGACTTTGGCAAAAACTAATGGATGATTTTCTGCGAGATCAGATAAAATTTTTCGATCAAGTAATATATTTTTCTTTTTAAAAGCACCAATAAGTTTCGAGTAAGATATTCCAAGTTCGCGTGCCCCGGCGTTTATTTTAATGTTCCAAAGTTTTCTATTGTATGATTTTTTGTCTTTTCTATGAGCGAAAGAATAATTACCGGAGTGTAGTAATGCTTCTTTTGCTTGACGTTCTTTTGTACTTCGTCCATGTCTAAAACCCTTAGTTTGTTTTAAGACACTTCTTCTTCTCTTTAATGCATGTACTCCTTTTTTTACTCTGGTCATTGGATAGCTTTTAGCTTTTAGCTTTTAGCTTTTAGGAATTTTATAACACCTATTAGCTAACAGCTATAGTCTATTATGTAAATGGTAATAAGTGGCTTTTTGGTTTATTTTTGATTAAAAAATTTTGACCTTTTTGTCCGGCTAATTGTTTTGTTCGTGATTGTTTAGCATTAAAATGGTTGAAGCCTGGTTTCCTAGAAATAACCTTTCCATTTTTTGTAAGTTTCAATCTTTTTGAATATGATTTATTTGTTTTCATTCCTTTCATAAAGTTAGTTGCTAGTTGTTAGTGACTAGTTGCTAGTGATTTTGAATTCTCTAGAACCTAGAAGCTAGAACCTATGTTATTACTAATTCTTAGTTTTTTCTATGGTAATAAATAAACCTTTTGGTCCTCTTTTGTATGAATCAGATATTTTGTAATCTTCCGTAATTAAATGAAGTACTCTGTCTAATCTTTCTCTCAAAAACTTTTCATCCATATATTTTGTACGTCCGGCAAGGAAAAGCTCAACTTTGATTCTATGTCCTTCTTTTAACCATTTTGAAGCAGTTTTTGCTTTAAGTGCTAAATCGTGATCTCCAGTACCTATTTTTATTTGAATTGATTTTGTTTCTGTTGGTTTAGAATTTGCTCTAGTTTTTTTTAATTTTTTACTTAATTCATATTGATATTTACCAAAATCCATTATTTTGCCAATTGGTGGATTAGTATTTGGAGATACTTCAATCAGATCTGAACCTTTACTTTGAGCTAATTCTAGTGCATCTTTTATACTTAAAACACCTAAATTTTGACCTTCATTATCAATAATTCGAAGCTCTTTTGCTCGTATTTGGTTGTTTATTCTTTCTCGCAATTGGATATATTTAATACGTTAAGCTAAGAAGAGTTTAGCCTATTTTGCTTGTAAAGTCAACTTAGCTTCATTAAATAAGGCTTCTATAGTTTTTTTATCTTTTGCCTCGCCAAATAGTCTGATAATTGGTTCAGTATTTGATGGTCTTAGATGGAGCCAAGAGCTATCAGAAAAATCAAGACGCAAACCATCTTGCTCGTCTGTTTTCACATCTTTAAAATGAGATTTTAACTTTGAATAAATTTCACTTAAATTTTTTCCAATTATTGGCCATTTATCTTTTTTTATAAAATATTTTGGTAATGTTGTAATACACTCAGTGACGGTTTGGTTTCTTTCTGCTAAAAGCTCAAGAATGAGAGATAGACCAGTGAAACTATCACGGACAGTATTTATAGTAGGATATATCACACCACCATTACCTTCACCTCCGATTATCGCATTATTGGAAAGCATTTTTTTTACCACGTATCCTTCCCCAATTTTTGAACGTATACACTTGCTGCCATATTTTTTTGCTATATCTGCACTCATTTGTGAAGTTGATAAGTTTATTACAATTGTTTGATTTTTATTTTTTGATAGAATATTTTCTATACCTAAAGCCAGAGAGTATTCTTCTGATATTACTTCTCCCTTTTCATTAACGACTACGAGTCTATCAGCATCTGGATCATGTACAAAACCAAGATTTGCCCCAGAAGTTTTTGCTAATTTTTCAATATCACTTAGATTTTCTTTTAGTGGTTCAGGCTTATGACCAAATTTTCCATTTGGGATATTGTTTAATGGTATCAATTCTATTCCAAGTTTTTCAAAAAGATAAGGATCTATTACACAAGCAGAAGCATTTATCATATCTACTGCTACCTTAAATTTTCTTGTACGGATTGCCTCTACGTTTATATATTTTAGAATATGGTCAGCGTGTTCTTTAGAAAAATTATAGTTTTGAATAAAAGTACTTTTTTTATCACTATGAGAATCTTCTCGTATTGGATTTTCATAATATTTTTTTATTTTTTCTACTTCTTCTTTTATGGTAAAAAGAGCTTTATTATTAACAAACTTTAATCCATTGTATTCTATTGGATTGTGCGAAGCGGTTATTATGATAGCTCCATCATATTTATGTTTTCGTACAGAAAACAAAACAGTTGGTGTAGGCATTATATCTCCGTCTATGATATTTGTTCCGAGATTTTCTAATTCTTTGATAATTACTTTCTTAATATCTTCACCACTTTCACGTCCATCACGGCCGATTAAAATAGTCGGGTTTTTTTTACCAGAGTCATCTTTAGTAAAAAGAAAAAAAGCCTGAGTATATTTTGCTACTATCTCATCAGTTAATGTTTGTTTCCATATTCCTCGATATCCAGAGACATTTAATTCAGGTTTTATTGGCATGCACATATTTTAACATAAAAAACTTTTTATAAAAAAGGCTGGCCTTCACCGGATTTTGGTGAAAGCCGGCCCTTTTCATTTATATATGTTAAAATTAAAATATGGTCCACTATGCTGAAAATAGAAAAGTGAAATTTGATTATGAAATTTTAGAAAAATACGAAGTAGGTATTGAACTTTTGGGTATAGAAGTGAAATCTGTTAGAAATGGTCAGATGTCTTTAGAAGGTGCTTTTGTAATCGTTAGAGGTGGGGAGGTGTTTTTGATAAATTCTAATATTCCACCTTATCAAGTGAATAATTCACTAAAAGATTATGATCCGCTTCGAAACAAGAAACTTCTACTTACAAAAAAAGAAATAGAAACCCTTGCAGATAGTGAAAAAAATAAAAGTTTGACAATAGTACCGATTTCAGTGTATAATAAAGGTAGAAAAATTAAAATAGAAATTGCTTTGGTGAAAGGTAAAAAGAAACACGACAAACGTGAAACTATAAAAAAACGCGAAACTGATCGTGAGATTAGACGAGAAGTGAAAGAACATTGATAAAGGTTAGGTTCTATGGGTTAGGTTTTAGGTTCTAGAGAATTTAAAATCACTAGCAACTAGTCACCAGCTTACTAGAAACTAATTTATGGGGATGCAAGGCATAGACAGTAGGTCTATTTGTAAAGATGCATGTCGAGAATGGACGTAATCTCGTTAAAATTCGTTCAAATGTTAATTGCAAAATTGACTTCCAAAGTGATTGCTTCAGTCTCTCCATACTTCAGTATGAATGACTTTGCTTTCGCTCAAGTTTCCGCTTCGGCGTAAGCTTGTGTCTTTCTCATAGACTTCCGATATATGAGAGTTAGGCATAATATTATCGGGATAGGGGAAAGTGGGTCTCGACTTTCTTAGAAAATTAAAGGGAATCGATTAAAAAATATTTTGTTCGTTTAAGAATTTTTTAATTTAAAACAAAAAACGTACCACACATGTAGACTTTTTTACAAAAACCTTCTGCACGGGGATTCGATTTCCCCCATCTCCACTAGAAAGGATATTATAAGAATATTTGTTTTTATTTTTTATTGTGGTATTCTTGTATAAATTTAGTTTTTTTGTAATTATTTTTTTAAATAAAGAAAAGGAATAAGTTAATGAAAAAAGTAAGAGTATTATTGGTAGATAAGGATGAGTATTCCATTCTTTTTATGACACGTCTTTTTAAAAAGATGTGTATAGTTGACTTGGTCTTTACTAGTACTAGTAATGGTTTTGAAGCACTTGATAAAATTAAAAATGAACAGTTTAGTTTAATTTTAACAGAGTTAATGGTACATCCTATTGGTGGTTTTGAATTAATAAAAAAAATTCGTTCTTTAGATTCTTATAAAAATGTGCCAATCCTAGTGGTAACAGCAACTGTTACAAGAAGATCTAAAGAAGAATCTCTTGCGGTTGGTGCAACGGATTTTATAGCAAAGCCTTTTAATGATCTAAAATATTTTATAGAAAAGATGAAATCTTATTTATAGCAACTATTCTTAGTCCGGTACAATATTGTACCGGTTTTATTTTTGCATTTTTTGTGCTATTATCTTCATATGGATTTTAATTTTTTGAATCAAAAAAACCTAAAAAATAAGGGAAAAAAGGGGAAAGAAAACCCTAAGTTTTCTGGTAATATTATTGGGGCAGTTTTGATTTTTATGATTATTACGGCACTCTATTTGGTGATATCTGGTACTCCTAAAAATATTCCAGAAATTCCTGTTTCTGATTTAGCAAAGAGTGTTATAGCTTTAGAAGTTAAAAATATTTTAGTTGAAGGAGAAAAACTTACGATTACGTATAAAAATGATGAAATAAAAACTTCTAAGAAAGAAATTGAATCTTCTCTTTCACAAACTCTTTTTAATTATGGAGTGAAGTCAGAAGCTTTAGCTGGAGTAAACATAGAAGTTAAAAATGAAAGTGGATTTGGATATTGGCTGATGAATTTACTACCTTTTCTTATTCCAATTATTTTTATTTTATTTTTCTTTTGGTATTTGTCACGACAAGTTAAAGGTGCAGGGATGCAAGCATTTTCTTTTGGACAATCTAAGGCTCGTATTACTGACCCAAATGATAAAAATAATAAAGTGACATTTAAAGATGTAGCAGGATGTAAAGAAGCCAAAGAAGAATTGAAAGAGATTGTAGATTTTTTGAAAAATCCTAAAAAGTTTTTAGATATTGGAGCAAGAATTCCTAAAGGAGTGATTTTAACAGGTGCTCCGGGGACAGGTAAGACATTGCTTGCCAGAGCTGTGGCAGGGGAAGCAAGTGTGCCGTTTTTTCATTTATCTGGTAGTGAATTCGTAGAAATGTTTGTTGGGGTTGGTGCTTCTCGTGTTCGTGACTTATTTAAAATGGCCAAAAAAGCCGCACCGGCTATTATATTTATGGATGAGATAGATGCAATCGGACGAACTCGTGGAGGGGGTTTCGGTGGTGGAAATGATGAACGTGAACAAACATTAAATCAAATACTTGTTGAAATGGATGGTTTTGAACCTAATGAAAAAGTGATTGTGATGGCAGCTACCAATAGACCAGATGTGCTTGACCCTGCTCTTATTCGTCCAGGACGTTTTGATAGAAAAGTACTTCTTGATTTACCAGACCGTATTGACCGTGAAGAAATTTTAAAAATTCATTCATTATTGAAACCTTTAGCTGAGGATATTAATTTGAAATTGATTGCTGAACGCACACCTGGATTCTCTGGTGCAGATTTGTATTCGCTAATGAATGAAGGAGCGATACTTGCGGCACGAGAGAATCGTAAAAAAGTTTTTCAATTTGACTTGATTCGAGCTATTGAGAAAGTTATGCTTGGACCTGAAAGGAAAAGTCATTTGCTTTCTAAAAAGGAAAAAGAAATTACTGCTTATCATGAGGCAGGGCATGCTCTAGTCGCTTCTGTTTTACCTAATGCTGATCCGGTGCATAAAGTTTCTATTATTGCTCGAGGAAATGCTGGAGGATATACTTTGAAATTACCTCTTGAGGAAAGAAGACTTCAGTCTAAGAAAGAATTTATAGATGATATTGCTATGTCTCTCGGTGGATACGTAGCAGAGAAAATGGTTTTCGATGATATTACTACGGGGCCATCTAGTGATTTACAAGTAGCTACAAACTTAGCTCGGGCAATGGTGACTAGATGGGGAATGTCAGATTTGATAGGACCTGTCACCTTGGGAAGTGACGGGGGTAAATTGGCTTGGGGGGAAACTAGAGAAGATGGATATTCTGAAACAGTTTCCACGAAGGTAGATTCGGAAGTTAGGAGAATTATAGATGATGGAATAAAATCAGCTGAGAAGGTTTTGACTGAACATAAAAAAGTACTTGATGCTATAGCGAATAAACTTATTGAGGTTGAAACATTAGAGCAAGATGAATATGATAAGATAATTATTGCAAACGGAATAATACCAAAAAAACGAGACGAAGCGAAGTTAGAAATAAAAAGCTAGTTTCTTTGCGAAAAGTTATTTAATTTTGTAGTATAAAAATACCTAACCGTCCTTAGCTCAGCTGGTTAGAGCACAGAGCTTATACCTCTGGGGTCCTAGGTTCGAATCCTAGAGGACGGACAAAAATTTTAAAAACTAGAAAGTTTATATTATAATCATTCAATGACCCAAGATGAAGCGCTTAGGATAATGAAAACCGGCGCGAATGTTTTTCTTACTGGCGAACCCGGCTCAGGGAAAACTTACACCATAAATAAATATGTAGATTATTTACGCAAACACGAAATAAATCATGCTATAACTGCGAGTACTGGTATTGCTGCGACACATATTAATGGGATGACGATACATTCTTGGAGTGGTATTGGAATTAAAAAAACTTTAAATAAGTATGATTTAGATAGAATCGCGACTAGCGAATATATATGTCGTCGAGTACGTAAAACAAAAATTTTAATAATTGATGAAATTTCTATGCTTCGAGCAGAAACACTTTCTATGGTAGATTCTGTATGTCGAGAAATAAGACAAAATAGTGAGCCATTTGGAGGTATCCAAGTTATATTAGTTGGAGATTTTTTTCAACTTCCACCTATTGAAAGAAATAATATGGAGCAAAAACAAGAAAGTTTATTGGAAGAAAAACAAGGACGTTTTGCTTATGAATCTAGTGTTTGGAAACATTTGTCTTTAGTAGTGTGTTATATCAGTGAACAATATCGTCAGGATGATGCGAGTTTTTTAGAACTTTTATTAGCTATTCGTCACGATACTGTGTTAGACGAACATCGAGATAAAATTAAATCACGTTATGTTATAGATAATAAATTTCCAGAAAATATTACAAAAATTTTTTCATATAATTTAGATGTTGATAAAGTGAACGATGGAATGCTTTTAAAAATAGAGGGAGAAAATGTTAAATTTAATATGGAATCGAATGGTTCGCTTCCTCTTATCACCGCTCTCAAGAAAGGGTGTTTGTCTCCGGAAGTTTTAGTTTTGAAGAAAGGTGCGGTTGTGATGTGTACTAAAAATAATCAAAAAGAGCATTTTGTAAATGGAACACTTGGTATAGTGGTAGATTTTGAGTCTTTTTCTAAACATCCAATTATTAAGACTAAAAATGGGAGAAATATAGTAATTACTCCAATGGATTGGACGATTGAGGAAAATGGCAAGATTAAGGCGAAGATTACTCAAATTCCTCTCCGCTTAGCTTGGGCAATGACTGTGCATAAAAGTCAGGGAATGAGTATGGATGCCGCGGTGATGGATCTATCATCTGTTTTTGAATATGGTCAGGGCTATGTTGCGCTTTCACGTGTGAGGAGGCTTGATGGGCTATATCTTTTAGGGTGCAACGAACATGCGCTTAAAGTTCATCCACAAATTTTGAAACAGGATAGTTTTTTTAAAAAAGAATCAGAAAATGCACAAAAAACTTTTGGTGCAATTAGTACAGAGAAAATAAAAAAAATGCATAAAAATTTTGTTCTTGCTTTAGGCGGAAAATGGAAAGATAAAAAATGATTTTTTTATTCCCCAGTAGTACAGCAAAGCTAACTACGGGGCAAGCAAAATAAAATTTTATTCGAAGTGGAACTCTTTTACCTTCTCTTTTACCTTGTTCTTTAAGAAAGGGTATTTTGAAAGTTCGGGGTCTTCGGAAATTAGGCGAATGGCTTCAGTGCGAGCAGCTTCTACCATTTTTAAATTTTTTATGGCTTCCATTCCAAGGTCAGAAATGCCCCATTGTTTTGTACCTCCGAGTTCACCAGAACCACGGAGTGATAAATCTAACTCTGCTAATTCAAAACCATTTTTTGCAGTTTTTAACGCTTTTAGTCTTTGAATAGTTTTATCTGATTTTGCATCTGCGAAGACATAACAATATGCTTGATAATTACTTCTAATTACTCGTCCACGAAGCTGGTGTAATTGAGCTAATCCAAATCTTTCTGCTCCTTCGATAATTATAATAGTAGCATTTGGTACATTTACCCCAACTTCTATAACAGACGTTGCACATAATATATGAATTTTATTTTCAGTAAAATCTTTCATAGTTTTTTCTTTTTTTTCTTTACTCATTTTTGAGTGAAGTACACCGATTTTATATTCTTGAAAGACTTCTTTCTTTAAACGTTTAGCTTCGGCTATTGCAGATTTAGCTTGAACAGCCATTTCTTTTTCTGGATCTGGTTCTTCTATTCTTGGACAAATAACATAAAGTTGTCTACCATTTTTTAATTCCTCTCTTATTTTTTCATAAGTTTCGCTACGTTTATTTGGTGTAATAATTTCTGTAATTATTTGTTTTCTCCCAGCTGGCATTTCGTCAAGGAGTGATAAATCTAAGTCTCCATAAATTGTGAGGGCTAGTGTACGAGGGATGGGAGTGGCTGTCATAGAGAGTAGGTGAGGTGCAATGTTGTCTTTGCGTACAAGTTTTCTTCTTTGGGCAGTACCGAATCGGTGTTGTTCATCTATTACCACTAATGCTAAGTTTTTAAATTTAACAGTTTTTTGAATAAGTGCGTGTGTACCTATTAATATCGGTATTGTTCCTTCTGCTGTCCATTTTAATAGTTGTGTGCGAGATATGTCTGTCCAACCTAATGGGTTGACTTTAGAAGGGAATTTACGACAACCAGAGCCTGTGATGAGTCCTATATTGATAGGTAAATGTCTAAAGTATTGTATAAAAGATTCAAAATGTTGAGCTGCTAATATTTCAGTAGGTGCCATGTAAGCCACTTGTAGATTTCCAGAGAAGGACTGGCCTTCTCCTGATTTTAGAGAAGGACAGTCCTTCTCTTGTTTTATTACAGCGTATGCAGCCGTAGCAGCTACTGCTGTCTTTCCACTTCCGACATCACCTTCGAGGAGTCTAGACATTGGAAAATCTTTTGCCATATCATTGAGAATAGTTTCGATTGATTTTTTTTGTGAGTTAGTTGGGGTGAAAGGAAAACGAGATACAAATTGATTTATATCAGTTTTGATTTGAAAAGATTTATTTTTTCTATATTCAAATTTATCGTGTTGACGTTCTAATTGAATACAAAAAACTTCTTCGAATGCGAATCTTTTTCTGGCAGATTCTGCATCACGTTTATTTTTAGGTTTATGAATCCATATCAAAGATGTTTTAAGTGTTGGTAGATTATATTTTTTTAAAATATCTTCTGGAATATAATCTCCTATATTATCTAATGTTTTTTCTCTCAATATTTTTTCTATAGCATGATAAAACCATTTGGAAGTGATGCCCCTTGTCTCGTGATAAATAGGGTAGGAGAATCCAGTGTTTTCTGAATCATTTTTCTTAAATAAACTATCAGGCGAATCTATATCCGGAGTTTTTTCAAATTCTGGATTGGCTAAATATAGGCCATACTTTCCTTTGGTCACATGACCAGTTAATTTTGCATTTTCCCCATCGTGGAGCATTTTTGCTAGATAAGCTTGGTTGAACCAAGTAATTTTTATTTTTCCTGATAAATCTTCTATTTCACCTTCAGCCATTGGAATTTTAGAACGGAAACTTTTTTTAGTTTTTAATTTTGAAACTTTTCCAAAAACTGTTGCGACTTCACCAGGAATTAATTCTGAGATTTGTTTTGCTTCACTCGTGTCGTTGTATCTGACAGGGAAGTGAAAAAGTAAATCGGTAACAGAAAAAAGTTTTAACTTGTTTAGAGCTTTTTTCTGATTTATATCTAAGCGAAATTTTGTTTCAAGTCTATCCGCAAGATTCATGCGGAGGCGGTGAGATTTGAACTCACGGTTCCGATTAGGGAACGGCGGTTTAGTAAACCGCTACCTTAAACCACTCGGTCACGCCTCCTTTTATTAAAAGAGTATAACAGAAAGCTGCTTGCAATGCTAAATATAGTTTTTGTAGTGAGAATGGAAAAATACTAAAGATATGTTAGAGTAATTAGACAAAAGGAGCCGTGTCAGAGCGGTCTAACGTACGACTTTGCTAAAGTCGCAGGGGCTTCAAAACCCCTCGGGAGTTCGAATCTCCCCGGCTCCGCCAATTTACAATTTCAGAGTTTTCGGAAGTTTTACGCACCTGCGGTGCGGTCGCCTCGCCTGCCGGCGATGCTGAAAGGGCTGAATTT
>Ga0210050_1001595_pt1 | contig 23816 bp, 25 predicted proteins | sample CryGey132114_all_FD_185463 | JGI IMG/M metagenome (GOLD analysis project Ga0210050, IMG submission 185463) | Groundwater microbial communities from aquifer - Crystal Geyser CG22_combo_CG10-13_8/21/14_all (SPAdes) (version 2) | ecosystem: Environmental > Aquatic > Deep subsurface > Groundwater ... | reverse complement strand
CCGCTTTTCCCTTAATCACTTCCATTACCACCTGAAATTTAACATGTGAGGAGTATGCCTTCCTCGTAGGCTTTGAACCTTGAGTATCCATAGATTCTTAGTTTACAGGAGTCATTAAAGAAGACAAAAATCTAGACTAGGTGGTGGTACAGTTTTTGGGGTTCATATCCCTCCTTCAGTATATCCTGGTGCTAGAACAATTGCGTCAGCTCCATTTTCTTCGGCAAATTTTGCTACCGCTAGAACCTCAGTTATGTCTTTTCTTATGGCACCAACAACAATTGGTAAGTCTTTATTGACAGATCTTGCAGCCTCAATACCCACTATTATTGAATATCGAAGATTGTTCATAGTCATATCTCTTACTTGACCTGCATTACTTCCAAGAAAAATTCCACTAACACCCGATAAAGGATCTGCCAATCTTTTTATTTGTTTACTATGACTAGAAAGGTCAACAATTATTTGGCCTCGTAATTTTTTAAATGGAGTAACTGCAGGGACAAAAATTCCTTTCAATTCACCAGGCTGTAGAAATTCCTTTCTTCGTAATACACCTAACTCTGTCATAGTTGAGCTATTATAACAATCTAAGCTATTTATTTCAATTATTTTAAAATTTAGTGCCAAGCTGTGTCTCAACCCCTGGGGTTAGGACAGGGTGGCTCGGATAGGCCACATACAACCTCGTAGGTTGGATGTGGCTGAAATATCGATATAAAAAAATTATTAATTAAATCTTATGCTATAATAATTTTATCAAATGAACAAAGTTTTACTTACAAAAAAACAGGCGATAGACTTCCTAGAATTAAAAGAAAAAGTATTTAATAATTATTTTGGTTCGGCAAAAGAATTCATTCCTGTTAAACGTCAAAATGAAAGAGGAAGATTTTTTTTCGAAAAGGACCAACTCAAAAAATGGAAAGAGTCGTACAATTGGAGAACCGTAGTTCTAAATAGAGAAGACTATAACCTTTGTCTTGATTTTGCACTAGCGATGCATTTTAGAGGTTATGTATTGTCAGATTGGGGAACCGCTCGTCAAAGAGAATTTGGACAAAAACTTACAAATTGGATAAAAGGTCAATTGGGTGAACTTGCAGTCAAAAAATTTCTTAAAAGAGAATTTAATTTAGATGTAGAACTTGATTTTAATATTTATCCACAGATAGTTCTTCAGGATATAATAATGGTCTTTATAAATGGAATTAAAAGAAAGCCAAAGATTGGAATTGGCATAAAATCTTCAAAGCCTAAAAATACAGCTCTTGTATTAGGAGCAAAGGAAATTGAAATATCAGAAAGAAGTTCTGATGTTTATATTTTTTGCCGTCCTGATTTGCCTGACGATCATTTATTAAGAATAGCAATAGATGAAGTAATAAAGTCAGTAAAAAATAAACCTCACTTTGAACAATATAAAAATCTTATTCCAGAATTTACTGACATACAGGCAGAAATTTCAGGCTTCTGTTATAAAAAAGAATTAGAAAAAGTGACTGAAATTCCCGGACAAAAATTTGATAATGGATATAGGTACGTTAGATTTTCTGGAGATTTAAGAAGGGATAAAAAAAATTGGGAAGAACTTATATCAAAGTTGTAAATAACTTTGAAACTGTGGTAATTTTTCCTGCAAGGGTGTCTTTTCTAATATTATGTTAGGTACTACATATTTATAATTTAAGCCTGCAAAAGTTTTAAGAACAGCCTCTATTATTATTTTTGCGGCAAGAGGTGGGACCGCCATTCCAATTTGCTTTCTGATTTTTTCCTTTGAGCCTTCAAAAATAAAATCATCGGGGAAAGTTTGAAGGCGAGCCCTTTCTCTATTAGTTAAAGCTCGATTTTCTTTCCAATGGTATACATGAGTTCCGCCTCCACCGCTTCCTGTTATTGTATAAGAGGGTTTGTCTGGATGGAGTCTTTTATAAATTTGACTCATTTTTGCCCCTTTTACTTTTAATTTCAGATGTTCAGGTATACCGTGATACCATGCGTTTTCTCCAGGAGGAATATATTTAAGTCTTTCAACTACGTTTGAAGATTGATTAGTCAATTCATTATTATAAGCACTTTTTAAGATAGGAGGCTCTTCAATTGCTTTTTTAGAGGAAATAAGATTTTTTGAAGTGGTTGGAACAGGAACTTTAAACTTTAATCCTAAATCTTTTCTTATACCAATTATAACAATTCTATGTCTATGTTGAGGAACTCCATATTCTTCAAACTTATAAAGATGCGGGGTTATGTTATAACCTTGGCCCGCGTTTTCTAGATCTTCGATAATCTTCTCAAAAGCGAGTCCGTTATTTGCGCTTTTTAATCCACTTACATTTTCAGCAATAAACCATTTTGGGTTATGTATGTCAATAGCCTTAACTCCATAAGAGTATAGAGGTCCATATTTACCATCAAATCCTTTTTGCTCTCCAACGATACTGAAGTCATTACATGGGAAACCAAAAGCAAGGGCATCAAAATGAGGAATTTCTTCTATGTTTACATTTTGTATTGGGCCACATATAACAGAGTTTGGGTTATTAGGATGGAAATTTTTTACATAAGTTGAGCAAGTGTCTATATCAATGTCATTGGCCCAAACAAGTTTTACGCGATAATTTTTCCCATTAGAAACTATTGCATTTTGAGCTCCTAGGGAAAGACCGCCCGGTCCACAAAATAATTCTGCTAATTTAAATACTACGTTGCTTTTCATTTTTCATGTTATTAATTTTAGTACTACTATTATAGTAGGGTTTTTTACTCCAATATACTATCTTATTTCCTAGTATAGACTTTAATTTTATTTGTCAAAAATAGCTATTTATAAAATCTGCTTATAACTTAAATATAGGTGAACGATAGTTCAAATGTCAAGAGTAATTTTCTATAGGATTATAATCATTTTATAAAACAGTATTAAAAATACTTCTTCAAATTTTTATTGATCCTTTCCTCGATCGGATATTCAAAGGCTTTGAATTTTTTGCCGGTGAGTTTTTCGTAAACTCCGATGTAACGTTGGGCAACGGCGACGATTAGTTTTGGGGCCATTTTCGGTGGATGTCCATCTCCTCGATATCCACGTTTTACATACCAAAGTCTTAGGAATTCTTTATCAAAATTTTCTGGCTCCAATCCTTTATTAAATAATGTTTTATAGGTTTTGGCGATCCAGAAACGGGAAGAATCCGGTGTGTGGATTTCATCAATTAAAGTCAGTTTACCGTTATGCAGTCCAAACTCATATTTAGTATCAACAAGGATCAATCCTTTTGAAAGACAAAGTTTTGTTCCGAATTTAAATAAGTCTAAGGAAGCTTTTTCCATCTGTTCATAAAGTTTTTCACTGACTAATTTCTTGGCGATTATTTGTTCTCTCGTCAACCTTTCATCATGACCCTTAGCCCCTACGAGTGGGTGAGTAGTTGGGGTAATGACCGGTTCTTCCAGTTTTTGGTTTTTTTTCAATCCGTCAGGGAATTTTAATCCATAGATCACTCTTTCTCCTTTTTCATAAGACCCCCAAATCGAAGTGTTAGTGACGCCGGATATATATCCGCGGACAACCATCTCTACTTGGATCGGTTCACAGTTTTTAGCGACTGAGACGTTTGGATCAGGAACCTCGATTAAATGATTATTTACAATATGTTTTGTTTTTTTAAACCAAAAAGCAGCTAACTGATTTAAGACGGCTCCTTTAAAAGGAATATTTCCAAGGATCACATCAAAAGCCGACTGGCGGTCGGTAGTAATTAAAATTCTTTTTTTATCTTTGAAATAAATATCACGGACCTTTCCCTGAAATTTTTTTCCGAGAGGTAGATCAATAGTTTTTAAAACTTTCGGGAGAGACTTCAGAATCACTTTTTCGGTGATCATATTATTTTTTTAAAATTTCTAAATATTTTTCTACTCCGAGTGTTTTTAATTTTTCTGTTTTTTCCAAAACTGAGTTTTTTTGTTTTGCGCGGAAGTTATCTAATTTTTTAGACAGTTCTAGATCGAAAGTGGCAAGAATTTGGACCGCCAAAAGTCCGGCATTTTTTGCACCATTAATTCCAACGGTAGCAACCGGGATTCCGGGTGGCATTTGAACGATTGAGAGTAGAGAATCAAGTCCTTCCAAAGATTTTGATTTGATGGGGACGCCAATGACAGGCAATGGAAACATAGCCGCAATAACTCCAGGAAGATGGGCCGAACCACCGGCTCCAGCAATAATTACTTTAGTTCCATGAGCTACAGCTGACGTTGCATATTCACGGGTTGCTTCAAATGTCCGATGAGCCGACAAAATAAGGACTTCATTTTCAACCCCAAAATCATTTAAGATATCAACAGCCCCCTTCATAACCGGCAAATCAGAATCACTTCCCATAATGACAGAAACAATCGTTTTATTCATAATGTTCTGGATTCCCGCCTACGCGGGAATGACACGTATCAATTTGACTAATTTTTTTGCTCTTTCAGGTGCCGACCCAATGTGATTTTCAACTTCCATTAATTTTTCTAACTCAACTTTATTTAAATATTTACTGACTAATTTATCTTGCAACAATAATTGCATCATAGGATTTTTTTTACCATTTTGAATATCTCCCCAAGCGATCATTGAATTAATTCTTAAAACTTCATGCATTTCCTGACGGTCTGCTCCTTTTTTTACAGCTTCCAAAATTATTGATTCAGATGAAGCAAACGAGGCATACTGCCTTAAATTAAAACTAATCCGATCTCGATTAATAACTAAACCAGATATTATTTTTTCTGCAGTTATCAAAATTTGATCGGTTGTTAAAAAAGCTTCAGCTATAACAATTCTTTTATTGGCCGAATCATCAAGGGTTCTCTCCAAATAAGATAGGGTTGCATTTTCTCTGGCCGTTTGAGGAAGAGTGGCAACAAAACGGGCGAGGGAACAAATATTTTCACTGCTAATAGGATTTTTTTTGAATGGCATGGCTGATGACCCGACCTGTTTATTTCCAAAAGGCTCAGACCATTCTCCATAAAGCGGAGATTGAAGAATTCTTAGATCTCCGGCAAATTTGGCAAGAGCCGAGGTCACCATTACTAAACTATTTAATACCATAAAATCAAAAAGACGGGGATAGACCTGACCTGTTATCAAAGCAGCGTCAATTCCCAGGCTTTTCATTATTTTAGTTTCTAATTCACCAACTGAAATCGATTTGCCTTTTAATAATTCTTTATAACTGGCGGCAGTTCCAACAGCCCCCTTCAATCCTTTTCCTTTAATCTTTTCTTTTACAAACTGAATAAACTTGTAAGCAGTTAATAAATCCTGTGCATAAAAAGCTAAGCGGTACCCGACGGTTGTTGGTTCGGCCGGTTGTAAATGAGTGTAACCTAAGCAAGGAAAATCAGAATATTCTTCAATTTTGTCGGCTAACAAATTTAAAATAACAACAACTTTTTTTTCAACAATTTCCAGTGCTTCAAAAATCCTAATCATATCAGCGTTATCGACGATGTCCATACTGGTGGCTCCCAGATGAATCTTTCCACCACCAACTTTTGCAATTTCTGCAAATTCTTTTATGGCAGCGACCACATCATGTTTAGTATCTTTTTCATATTCAAAAATTTTTTCAATATTAATATTTTTTTCATTTTTTTTAAGATCATCAAGCTCTTCTTTACTAACAAGTCCAACTTGATGTTGAGCAACGGCCAAAGCAATCCAGATTTTTCTCCAAAGCTCATATTTATGTTTTTCACTGAAGATCTTTCTCATTTCGTCCGACGCATAACGCCAAGTGAGAGGGGAGAGATAAGTTGAAAAATCAAAATTAATCATAGGTGATTATAGTCTGGATTCCCGCCTACGCGGGAATGACACCGACTATGACAATATTTTATCAAAACTATTAATTTTAATTGCCTCTTTAATTTCCATCGTTACTCTTTCACCAACGGAAATATTTTTACCATAAAGATAATTTCCATATGGGGTCGATGCAATCCCTGGGGACCCCGGCATACGAGGGGAAATATCGATCACAACAATATCTTTTTTTGGAGGACCAGCGGTGATAATGCTTTGCAAGGCAAAAGGGCCAATTATTCCGGGAGCAAATAGTTCCTGACTGGTTTTTACAAACTTTTCTCCCAGATAAAATGCTTTTTCCAGCATCGATTCAAGGACGGTGACGGCGATATGACCGGCCTCTTCATATTTGATATTAATTTTTTTGGAAACTTCACCTTGATAAGAAGCGGGGATTTTGAGTAAGCCTTCGATATTTGTTTGTCTTCTCATATCCGTTCCCAGTAGTTCTAAACGATCTGAAACAGGAGAATAGAAAAAATTAAAATTAATCTGAACCCCAACGACAAATTCTTCAATAATTGCCTGTTTTAATTGTTCCTCCGTAAAAACCCCATTTTTTAATTTCTCATCGACTTGGGTTTTGTAATCCTGATAGTTTTCTGCCAAGAAGAAAGCTCTCTCAAAAACACGTTTTTTTTCTTGAACCTTTATCAAACATAATCGGTCTATCTCCTTCGGATCCTTAAATTGCTTTGGATATTTAATTCCTGATTTTTCAAGTAGGTAATACTGATTTTCAGCCCGGCCTCGCTCTTCAATCTTTAGAAGTTGACGATTGCCAAACATAGGAACATTAAAATCATTTTCAATTGCCTCATAGTTAAAATTCAAATAAGCCTCAAAGGAGCGGTTGGGAATAAAGATTGAGTTTTTATCCAATAATTGTTTTTGAATTTCGGGTTTAAGAAGATCTGAAAATTTACTAAGAGTTATTGTTTCGTCAACACATCCAAGTTTTCCATTGGTTTTATAATATTTTTCGTAAGTTTTTTCCCGACCTTTCTCGGTGACAACTAAAGTTTTTAATCCGAGATTTTTTGCACCCCGGCAGACATCAAGAGCAGAATGAGAGCCGAGTGTGGTAACAGTTAATTTATTTAAGTCGTATTTTTTTAATAATAATTTTGTATCCATAATTTTTTTTTGTTCAAAGATCAAATATCAAAGTTCAAAAACTAGTTTAAAGTTAAAAACTTTTAGTCTTAAACTTGGCTTTGATATTTGCACTTTGATTTTTAATCTAATATTTGGTCTAACTTGTTTTGTTTTATTGCATTCTTTATTTCCCTAGCAATTCTTCGTCCCGTGCTCATTGGTTCATTATAAAGTAAATCGGCGTAAGGAGAGCCTTCAATAAAAAGATTAGTTCCGGCTACAATTCTGGCTGAGATTTCTATCACATAAAATTTTTGATCGGGAGTGATGATTGTTTCCAAACAAAAAGGTCCGAACAATCCTTTTGGTCCAATCAACTCTTGGGATTTTTTAACAACTTTTTCTCCCATCGAGTAAGCTTCAGGTAGCATTGATTCCCGTAGTACCAATGGGCTGTTACCGACGACGACGTAACTGGGGGGAACATTAAATGGAAGCCTACCAAGCGCGTCAACATTAGTTTCATATCTTCTATCCATACTCATGATTTCTAACTTATTAGTAAGTGATGAATAAAAATAATGAATATAAAGTGAAACACCAACAACATATTGTTGGATGACATATTGCTGACCTTTAAAGGTCTCAATTTTTTTAATCAGATCTTGTTTGTTGTTAACAAGAAAATATCCCTTTCCGCCAGCAGCCCCAAATGATTTAATAATGACAGGAAATTCAACTTCCTCAATATTCTTAAATTCTTTCGGAGTATTTATCCCTGATTCTTTTAGCCAATTTCCCTGTTTAACCCGGTCGAATTCAAAATCAAGAACTCGTTTGTTACCAAAATATGGGAGGGTCATTTTTTTGTTTCCCTCCATTCCAAGGTAAGCGACGAAAGATCCATGTGGAATAACAATAATCTTTTTGTCTTTTAATTTTTCTTCAATCTCTGGAAATTTTGAAAAAGCGTCAACTCCAATAATTTCATCAATAAAAGAATATCTTTTATAGAAAGAAATTTGTTTATTGAGAGCGATTACTAAAGTTTTAAATCCTTCATCATGTGCCCCTTTTAATATTTGAAGGGCAGAATGGCTACCGAGAGTGGCAATTGTATATTGATTATTCATAGTTACTTAAAATAGTTTACCCCATTTTTGAAAATTTGTAACCCCGGTCCAAACTTGGGAAGTTTTTTACCTGTTCTTAAATATTCCTCTTTAAGGTATGGCCAATTAGGAAGCTGAGTGAAAAACATGGCTCGCTCTGGGTGGGGCATTAATCCAAGGATACGTCCCGTTTCGTCATTTATTCCGGCAATATCATCGATCGACCCGTTTGGACTAGCAGGTAAATTGAGATAATTACTCATCTTACCTTTGTAATATCGAAATGCAACTAGATTTTTTGCCTTAATTTCTTTAAGGGTTTTTTCAGTAGCATAAAGTTTTCCCTCACCATTGGAAATAGGGATAGATAGAGATTTAATATCTTTCAACCAAGGAGATTTTTTATTTTCTGTTTTAAGGTCAACAAATCGGACCGTGTAGCGAGGGATTTCATTTGGCATTAATCCCAATTCACGTTCTCCGTACTTTAAATTTAAGGCTGGTAATAATCCCAGATTAGCCAGTACCTGAAAACCATTACAAATACCAATAATCAGTTTACCTTCATTAATAAATTGAATGATATCTTTCCAAAGATGATTTCTAAGTCTATTAGCATAACCATTGCCGGCGCCGGTATCATCACCATAAGCAAAGCCACCTGGAATCGCAAATATTTGATAATCGCTTAATTTCTTTTTTTTGGAAATAAAATCATTTATATGAACAATTTCAGCATTACCTCCAGCAACGTCAAAAGCAAATTTTGTTTCTTCTTCTGAGTTAAGTCCGTATCCTGAAAGAATTAAAATTCTAGGTTTTTTCATATCAATAATTTTTAAATGTCGATTTATATGCTTTTTCTAATTCATCAACTTTTAAATTTATAATCTTTTTATTTTCAAGCCCTATAACTTCAAATATTCGATCATTGGTAACTTTTCCAACAAGTGCAAAAGTTGTACTTCTAAAGTTTTTTTCAAATTTTATCTTATTTTTCGGATTGATACTGACAAGAATTCTTCCTTGTGATTCGGAATATAGAAGGTAGTCGTTACGCAAAACCTTTCCGGGAACATTCTTTAATTTAATCTGAACTCCAAGTTTTCCACCCATGGCAGTTTTTGCTAAGGCAACACCTAATCCTCCACGACCAACACTTATGCTAGATGAAATTAGATCACTTTGTACGGCTTTAAAAAACAAATCATAAAGTTTTTTATTTTTTTTAGCATCAACTTTTGGAACAATATTTCCAATCGATTTATGAAGGTTAAAGTATTCAGATCCTCCCAATTCTTCTTTTGTTTCTCCAAGAACATAGATCAGATCATTTGGTCTTTTAAGATCGAGTGAAACTACTTTATTAACATCTTTAATGACCCCAATAGAAGAGATTAATAAGGTTGGGGGAATAGAAATGTTAATTGGTTTTCCTTTTTCATCATATCCTTTAAAGTCATTGAACATACTGTCTTTTCCGGAAATAAATGGGGTTCCGTAGGAAACGGCATAATCAAAGCAAGCTTGTACCGTTCTTTTTAAACTCCCGAGTCTTTCTGGATCATTGGCCGAACACCAGCAAAAATTATCCAAAATTGCCAAGTAATCAGGGTTGGCCCCAGCGGCAACAGCATTTCGAATGGCCGTATCGATGGAAGATGCTGCCATATGATAAGTGTTTATATCGCTATATGAAGGGTAAAGTCCCTGTGACATAATTACTCCCATTTGAGAATTTAAGTTTGGTCTAATTGCCGATGTATCTGAATTAACTCTTCCTCGACCTTGAAGTGGAGGAAGAACAGAATTTGCTTGGACAACATAATCATATTGTTGACTGATAAAAGAGAAGCTCGTGATATTTAATCTGGAAAGCACATTTAACAATGTTGAATTAGCGTCTTTATTTTCTGAAATATTTGGCTCATCATGTATTATTGGACAATAAGTTGTTGTTAATAATTTTGTTGGCAATCCATCATGAAGAAAATCCATGTCGATATCCATAATTAATTTTTTATTGTAGGAAACCAGACATTTTCCAGAATTGGTGAATTCACCAATAATAGTTGCTTCTACCTCACGACTATCCATCAAGGCTTTAAATTTTTTCCATTTTTGTTTTGGAACGGATAAAGTCATTCGTTCCTGTGATTCGGAAATCCAAATTTCCCATGGTTCAAGACCTGGGTATTTAAGGGGTACCTTTTTCAAATCAACGATGACCCCGCCAGACTCTTTAGCCATTTCAGCAACCGAACAGGAAAGTCCACCAGCCCCGTTGTCTGTAATACTGTTATATAGGAGCATATCTCTTGCTTCTTTAGTGATTGCATCGCTTAATTTTTTTTGAGTAATCGGATCACCAATCTGAACCGCAGTCGCCGGACTATTTGCATCCATCGCAACAGATGAAAAAGTTGCTCCGTGAATTCCATCTTTACCAACCCGGCCCCCGAGCATAACCACATAATCTCCGGGCAATGCTTTTTTTACATGTGATAATTTTCCCTGAATTTTTTTTGGTATCAATCCAATTGTCCCAACAAAAATTAAGGGCTTTCCTCGGAACCTTTCATCAAAATTAATAAATCCCTGAGGTGTTGGAATTCCGGACTGATTTCCGCCGGCATTAACACCGTCAATTACTCCATTCATTATTCGATTTGAGGATAGCATTGGTTGGGTTAAATTCTTTCCTTTATATAATTTTTTGTCAATTCTGGGATCGGCAAGACAAAAACCATAATAATTAGCGACAGGTTTTGCCCCCAGTCCAAATCCAAGAGTGTCACGATTAACGCCAACAATTCCGGTGACTGCACCCCCAAAAGGATCAAGTGCCGACGGACTATTATGTGTTTCCACTTTATGGGTGATTAAATATTTTTCATCAAAATTAATGGCACCTGAATTATCATTAAAAACGGAGACGCAGAAATCATTCTTACCCTTTTTCTCTCTAATTTCCTTTGTTGCATTTTTTATATAAGTTTTAAATAATCCGTCTTTTATTTCATCGATTGGATTGGCGAAGATAATATGTTTACAATGTTCTGACCAGGTTTGTGCCAAAGATTCCAACTCAATATCATTAGGGTTTCTTTTTTTACCTCTAAAATAATTTCTGATAGTTTTTAAGTAATTAATATCGAGTGCCAAAGGTCCTCTTGTTGATCCGTCGGGATTGGTGATTCCAGATTTCCCAATTTTTATCAGTTTGTCATCGGACACTTCCAAATCGACTTGGCTTACCGTTGGTTTTTTGAGTAGCTTAACTTTTGGTATAAAGAAGTCCATACCCTTATCCTTTATATATTTTTTGTATTTCTTAAGATGAGCCCGTTGTATTAATGGATTGTATAAGTCGTCAGCAATTTGTTGTGTCTCATTTTTGTTTAAACTTCCAGAGATTAATGTTATTTGAGAACTATAAACATCTTCGCTTCCTGTAAATTTAGTATTAAGAAGATCTTCAATGATTTGTTTAACAGTATGAGAAATATTGTCAGTTACTCCCGGCAAAAATCCAATTTCAATTGCCCAATCAAATTTATTTTTATTAAACAATTTATTTTCTTTATCATTCCTGACATAAAATTGTTGAGTGACAGGATTTGAGACTGAAGATCCAATCTTATTAATGTCCACCGGTGATAATTTTTTGTCAATGGTGTAAACATCAATAAGCGTAATATTTTTTATTTTTTTATTTTTTTTTCGCAATTCCGTTCGAGAATCAAAAACTGTCGTCAGAATTTCAATTCTGTTAATCATATTTGTCTCCAAATATTAAACCATTTTTTCCGATATCTTTTCTATATTGCATTCCTTTAAAATACACTCCTTTTTTTCCAATATATTGATAAGCTTTTTTAATGGTTTCATCAAGTGTTATGCTTTTTGCAGTGATAGATAAAACTCGACCACCATTAGTAATAATTTTTTTATCAACTTCCTTGGTTCCGGCATGAAATATTTGAACGTCTTTATCATTAACTTTACCTAATCCGATTATCTGATCTCCTTTCTTATACTCTTCAGGGTACCCGGCGGAGGCGAGAACTACTCCAATGGAAAATCCCTTTTTGAAAATTAGTTTTTTATTTTTTAAATTTCCTTTTTGTTGAGCGAGTATTATTTCAATAAGATCTGACTCAAGACTCATCATTAAGGGTTGGGTTTCCGGATCACCAAAACGACAGTTATATTCCAAAACCTTCGGTCCTTCTTTTGTCAGAATTAAACCCGGGTAGAGAATACCCTGATAAAGACAACCTTCTTTTGCCATTGCTTTAATGGTTGGAATAATAATTTCTTTTTCAATCTGTTTAATTAATTTTTTATCTAAAAATGGAACTGGAGTATAAGCGCCCATACCACCGGTATTTGGACCTTGGTTATTTTCATTCAACCTTTTATGATCTTGGGAAGGCAGGAAAGAAAGAAAATCTTTTCCATCGGTTATTACCATAAATGATATTTCTTGACCATATAAACATTCTTCAATAATAATTTTTTCTCCTGACCCGCCAAAAATTTTATCAACCATTAACTGTTTTAAAAATTTTTCTGCATCTTTTCTATTTTTACAAATGGCCACTCCTTTTCCTAAAGATAGACCGTCAGCTTTTATAACCTGAGGATACTTAGCATGTTGTAGATATTTATTTGCCTCACTAAAATTATTAAAAGAAAAATATTCTGCAGTCGGAATTTTATATTTCCTCATCAACTGCTTGGAGAAGGTTTTTGATCCTTCTATCTGACTCGCTTTTCTAGATGGGCCAAAAATCTTTTGTTTTTCTTTTCTAAAAACATCAGAAATTCCCAAAACTAAAGGAGTTTCCGGACCAACAACAGTTAGATCAATTTTTTTTCCTTTGGCAAATTTTAATAATCTTTGAATATTGGTAACTTCGATAGAAACATTTTTACCAATTTGTTTGGTCCCAGGGTTTCCCGGAGCAAAATAGATTTTTGATACAAGAGGGGACTGTTTTATCTTCCAACCCAGTGCATGTTCCCGACCTCCTGAACCGATTATTAGGATTTTCATACTTTTTATTTTTGTCATCCCCGTGAAGACGGGGATCCAGTCTATTAATACATTTTAAAATGTAATTTTAGCTTGGATTCCCGCCTACGCGGGAATGACAATCCACTAATTGCAAAGCTTGATAAGCGATTCAACATAAATTTGATTTTCTTTTTTCTTCAATCTTTTATAGAGAGTTTCTACCGTATCGTTGGGTAAGATTTTTTCGAAACAACGGAAGAGAATTGGTCCAAAATCAAATTCTTGACTTAAGAAATGAACAGTTGATCCGGCATAGGTTGCCTTTTTATCTAAAAAGTTTTTAATTGCAATATCAGTTAATTTTCCTCGATTCCAGAGACCAATTGTTTTATCCGGATTTTTAACAACACCACTCATCGTATCCGGTATAAGGCCAGGATGGAGATTAAGAATTTTATTTTTATATGTGTTTATTAAAGATTGCGGAACGATTAATTTCCACCCCACCAAAACAATTAAATCAATTTGATTATCTTTTAATATTTTTTCTAAATCGTCTTTTTTACTTACAATCATTGAGTGAATATTATTTTTTTTTGCCCTTTGTAGTCCGAGAGCTTTTTCAGAGCTACTGATCACTAGTGTAATTTTCGTCTTAAGTTTTTTGTTTTTTGTTGCATCAATAATTGCTTGAAGATTAGTACCAGTGCCGGCCTCAGAAATTAGAATTGCTAGTTTTTTCATACAATTGTTTCAAAGACATCTTTTCTAAAACCACCCTTAACCGGCATAGGATATTTGCCGGTAAAACAAGAATCGCACAGTTTGTTTGATTTAATCCGTGACGCTTTTTTTAATCCCTTTAAGCTCAAATAAGCAAGCGAATCGGCTCCAATAAATTTTCTTATTTCCTTTGACTTCATATGGGAAGCAATCAATTGTTTCTTATCCGGTGTATCAATTCCAAAATAACATGGATCGGTAACCGGAGGAGAACAGACTCGGATATGAACTTTTTTTGCACCACAATTTTTTAACATTTTTACTATTTTTTTAATTGTTGTTCCCCGGACAATCGAATCGTCAACAATGATGATCCTTTTTCCTTTAACAATTTCTTTTAAAGGATTGAATTTTATCCTAACACCCATTTCGCGAATATTTTGTTCCGGTTGAATAAAGGTTCTACCAATATATCTGTTTTTAATAAGAACTTCACCGTAAGGAATTCCGGAAGCTTTTGAATAACCGATAGCTGCCGATGTTCCGGAATCAGGAACAGCCACAACCATATCAGCACCAATGGGCGATTCGTGAGCTAATATTTCGCCTGATCTTTGTCTAACTTGATGAACTAATTGTTTATCAAAAATACTATCAGGTCGGGCTAAGTATACAAATTCAAAAAGACAAAATCTTTTTTTAATGGATTGAACTTTTCCCACCGTATGGACGCCTTTTTCGTCAATAACAATTATTTCTCCAGGAGCAACCTCCCTAATAAACTTTGCCCCGACTGTGTCCAAGGCACAGGTTTCAGAACAAACAACATATGAATCGTTTAATTGGCCTAAAACCAAAGGCCTAAAACCAAATGTGTCCCTAAAGGCAATAATCTTATTTTTGGTTAATGAAATCATACTGAAGGCACCTTGAAATTTATTAAAAGAAGCAAGAATTTTATCTTCCCAATTGCGCCCTTCATAATTTTTTATTATCCAGCCCATAATTTCTGTATCGGAAGTTGAAGATAATTTAATATTTAAAGGTATTTCACGAGCCAAATCCATGGCGTTGATAATATTACCATTATGAGCTAAAGCAAAATCTTCATCTTTCAAATTTAAAACTACTGGTTGGACATTGCAAAGCTTATTACCACCGGTTGTTGAATATCTGGTATGTCCGATTGCAGCAAAACCTTTAAGAGAATTTATTTTTTCTTCGTTAAAGACTGAAGAAACTAAACCAAGACCTTTAACACTTTTTAAATTTTTACCGTTGGTGACTGTAATTCCAGCACCTTCCTGACCTCTATGTTGAAGACTATATAAACCAAAAAAACTAATTCTTGCAACATCAACCCCTTTTCCATAAATTCCAAAAATTCCACATTTATCCCTTAATCCAGTTTCAGAAGTCTTTAAAAAAACCCGCTCTGGGCGGGTAGTGCTTTTAACTGAGAAATTTTTTTTCCTCATTAGAAGAAAATTATATAAAATTTAAATCAGTTTTGCAAGGTGAATTATTATTCTATCTTCGAGCTTTTTTGTCAGTCAAAGTAATAATAGCAACAAAAAGCAAAACGGCGATCATTAGAAGTGCATAAGAAATATTAACGCTTGTAAGAAAATTTTGAACATTATTCATAATACTTATTCCTTTCAGTTAGAAATAAAGAAATTATTAATCCAAATATACCAAATGCTAAATTTGTGGTCAACAGTTTTAAATATGCATCTATCGATACCTTTCCTAAAAATCCAGGTGAAACAAACACTAATCCAAACCAACCGGAAGTTAGATTAATAAATATCAATGTAATAACATCTAAAACTGTTTTTCTAGAAATAAGAATCACAAAATAATTTTATGTTTAATTAAAATTGAAGTCAATAGGTTATAACCAACAAAGTGAGTATTTTAGAGCATTTGGACATAATTATTTCTTTGATATACCATTTGCGTTGGAACTAAATTAGTCATCCCCGTGAAGACGGGGATCCAGTCTATAATTACATTTTAAAAAGGTATATTTAGCTTGGATTCCCGCCCCCGCAGGAATGACACGTTTTTGAAAACAGCGTATAAATCATAATTAAATGTCATTAAAAGGATAATTTCCGTTTGATTTTACTGTATCAGAGATTTACAATCATTATGTCTTATGAAGACTATAATCACTTGGTTTTTCGGATTAAGTTTTCTTTTAGGTTTAATTATTACCCTTCTTTTAAAGATGTGGTTGATAGTCCCGATCTACATATTGTTAACCTTAATAACTATTCCTCCCTTATATGATTTTTGTCTAAGAGATTTAATTTAAATTTGAATAAAGTTATTCATATAGTTTTAATTTTATTACTTGTTCCTCTGTCAATATTAATTTCTTCTTTTTATGAATCTATTGATGGTAAAACTACGTTTAAAAAAACAGCTCAATTTTTTGCTAATGATGGATCAGCTTTTTATATGTATCCCAGTTTATATTGGCCAGTTGATAAAGGTGGATATGATGATGGATCAAAAGATCCAACTGTTGTGGATAAAATGATTTTTGATGTATTTGATTTAAGAAAAGGAGTCAACGGTGGATTTGGTGTACAGTTTATACCATTTAGCGCCCCTTATAGATTTCAACTTGAAAAGATATTTGGATCAAAACAAATAGTAAATTTTAATTATGGAGACCTTGTAGTTTTCAATAAAGAAGTGTCGAAGAATGACGTTAGAGTATTTATACAAAGAGTAATTGCCAAGGATGGTGATAAAGTTCGTTTTGAAAATGGATACTTACTTGTAAATGGAAAAAGAATTGATGAACCATACTTGTGGAAAGACCAATCAACTTACTCGGGCATTTTTTATAGTCAGGATAAATTTATTAAAAGTTGTGAGGAAATAACAGTTCCCATGAATCATTTATTTGTTCTTGGTGATAATAGGATATTTTCATTTGATAGTACAGATTTCGGTACGGTATCAAAAAGCGAAATACTTGGATATTTACCAAAAGATTATCAAACGATTTTGTCAAAGCACTGGTTAAAAAACAACAAAATAAACATTCTAAAAGAGGAAGACACTAATGAATTATTAACTTATATTAATCAAATAAGGCAAAAAAAAGGAAGACAGAATTTGACTATATTTAGTGATTCAAACATTCCTGTAAATAATTATCTAAAAACAGCTATTGAAAATAATAATCTTTCTAATACTCCAAAAAATCCAGCCACTCAAAAGGCATTACAGGAAGTATTAAGCAAAAACCCAATAAGCATAACATTAATCGAAGGCATATATGATTTAGATACTTATAAAAGATATTTGTATTTTGAGATGGAAAATAAAAATACTCAAGAAGCTAATATAGATGCTTCAAAATTTGCTTTTTCAACCTATAAAACCGAAATTAATGGATGTACGAAATCTGGAACGATTATAGCCACTTTTAAATAAATATTAATTTAAATATGGATTTAGAAAACATCAAAAATAGCATAAATAAATCTAATATTAATATTAGTAATTTAGAAAAAGAGATAATAATAAAGAAAAAACAAGAAACGTCGGAGAAAGTTATACAAACATTATTTGATAGGGTGCAAAATGAAGATAATAAATTGTCAAATTTAAGAGAGCAACTGCAAAAGTTAAAATCTCCTTACATAGCTAGAAACGAATTAAAATATCAAGTACCGCCGTCGAAAAAAGTAAATATCACTTATAGGGAAATACAAGAATTAGAATTGCGAATAATTGTTCTAGAAGATAAAATTCAGAGTTTATATCTATTACCTTTATTTATTAATTTTAAATCAACTTGATAAAAGATCCCCCCACTCACTCACTTCGTTCGTTCGGTCGGGATGACAAGCTAACGATTTAATAGTACATCTCCTGCCAGTGGGAGTCGACTTCAATATTTAAGTCAAGAAAAACCTTTTTGTTGATTGCTAGAGCAATTTCTTTGCGGGCGTAACTTCCGATCTCTTTGATCTTTCTACCCTCTTTTCCGATCAACATTCCTTTATAACGGTCATTGGTTGTTAAAATTCTTGCTTTAATATAGGTTATACCGTTTTTTCTTTCTAAAACCTGATCGACGATAACTGTTGTTGTATAAGGAATTTCCTCACCCATCATTAAAAATATTTTTTCCCGAATTAATTCACCCAAAAATATTTTACTGTCAAGATTAAGAATGGGGTAGACCAAGCCAGGTGGCAGTTCTTCGGAATCAATGTTTTTTTCCGGCAGATATTCAAAAATTTTGTCTAACAATGGTTTGATATGCATATTATTGATTGCCGATATTTGAAAAACATCTTTAAATTCTTCCTCTAAAAATTTATATTGAGGTAAAAATGATTTTCCCGGGTCATCAATTTTGTTAATAACTAATATTTTAGGCCTATTAATTTTTCTGACCAATCCAAGCACCTTGCTTTCTTCGAAATCTCTCTTTCTTGTAGCGTCAACCATATAAATCACTAAATCAACGCTTTCGTTTAAAATCTGCAAAGTCTTTTCATTAATTCGCTTTGAAAGAAAATCTTTCGCTTTTCCCACAATTCCCGGGGTATCGACAAAAATAATTTTTCCCCGCTCTTCTTCGTAAAGGGCCCGGATCGAAAATCTGGTTGTCTGCGGTTTTGGAGAAGTAATTGCTACTTTTTGTCCGATTACGTTATTGACGAAAGTCGATTTACCAACATTAGCTCTTCCCACCAATAATACTTTACCCATTTTTATCATGCTATAATTTTAACAAAATATGGCGGAATTATCAGATAAAGATATAATTAAAAAAATAAGAAATGGGGAAATAAATTATTATTCTTTTATTGTCAAGAAATATACTACCTCGATCTATCGATACATTGAAAGAAAACTTTTTAAAAAAGATGAGGTAGATGATCTGGTTCAAAATGTTTTTATTTCTTTTTATAAGGCGATTGAAAAATTTGATGAAAGAAAACCAATTAAGCCATATTTATTTCAAATCGTTCAAAACGAATTAAAGATGTACTACCGATCACAAAAACTAACCACATCATTAAACGATAATATTTATCTTATAGACGATCGTTCACAAGATAATAATATTGATGATTATTTGAGCCATCTAAATCAGGAAGAAAGAAATATTTTTCAACATATTAACAAAGGTTATTCATATGAAGAAATTGGAAAACTATTCAAAAAACCTGTAAATACGATAAAATCAATTATAAGAAGAGGGCGATTAAAAATAAAAAATATCCATGAAAAAACTTGAGGAAAAAATAATTAAAAAAATCTATAGAATGGAGGCGGAAAAAACTATCGGGCAAATTATTAGTGAAGTGTCTTTAGCTATTCTACTTTTTCTTTCCTCATCGTTTATTTTTTCTGTTATTGTTGAGATATTAAATGAACAGGCATCCTTTGATCTGTTCGATTTTTTAAGAGATGATTTTGAAATAATTAGGGAAAATTTTTTTAATAATTCATTAATATTTGTACAGGAATTACCACAACCATTGATTTATATTTTAATAGGACTACTATTAACAATAGTTTGGTTACTGTATGTGTTTACTAAAAATTTTAATAAAATTAAAAATAAATTAGTTTTAATTTATAAATTTTGGTTTAAATAGTTATGATAAAAAAAATACTTCCAGTTCTCTTAGTTGTTATTATTTTAATTGTTTTTTCTAATTATCAAAAAAATAATCAGACGATAAAAAAAATGTTAAATTCAAAAAACGTAGTGACAATACAGCCGACTGATTTAATAAAAAAAACAGTAAACAAATCGGAAAAAATTTTCTTGCAAGTCGACGAACCAAAAAATAACATTACTGTAAATAATGCAATAATAAATATAAGCGGTAAAACAATTGCTAACGGTTATATTTTTATTAATGAGCAAGAATTGAAAGCTGATGTAAATGGAGTATTTGCATCAGCTACTACTTTGGAAGAAGGAGAGAATTATATTCTTATAGTCGCATCAGATGATTTAGGTAATAGTGTTGAAAAAGATATTATGGTCAATTTGGAAACCACACAATAAATGCAACTATTTTAAGAATAGTTGCATATATAAGATAGGAGATGTTATTAATTCTTTATGTAGGGACGGGTAACCCGACCCGTACAAATAAAAAATAAATATGAAAAAAATATCTTTAGGTATAATTGTTTTAGCAACCTTTTTGACAGTCATTTCTCCAGCAATAGCCTTAACCCCATTAAGAAATGGAATTAGAAAAACAATCAGAGAAACAGTTAAAGAAGAAAAAAAAGAGGGGTCAAATCCAGCTGGAATAAAAGAAGATGTTAAGGAAATCAGAATGGGCTTACTTGATAAAATAAAAAATTTTATGAAAAAGAATCTTAAATTTGAAGCAAGAGTAAAGGGAAAGATAACTGTGGTTGGATCAAATAATTTTTCATTAAACGGAGACGATGGAACCTTTCAAGTAAATATTAATGATAAAACTAAATTTTTAAGAAAATTTGGTGGGAAGAGTTCTTTAAGCGAATATTCTGTTGGGGATGAAGTAATTGTTTTTGGAAAATTTACCGACGATACCAAATTAATTATTGATGCAAAAACTGTTAAAAATAATTCCATTCAAAAAAGATTTGGAGCTTTCTTTGGAAAAATAACTGTAAAAAATATTGATAATTTTATTATGGAAACTGCGGAGCGAGGGACGCAAACAGTCTATTTTGGGACAGCTAAAATTGTAAATAGAAAAGAAACAAATATTACATTGAGCGATATTAAGGTCGGAGACAGAGTTCGTGTCAAAGGGGTTTGGGACAAAACTTTAAGTAAAATTGCCGAAGTTATCCAAATCAAAGATTTTTCAATCCCGGTTGTTATCCCAACTCAAGCCACCGAGAATTGATTTATTTATTTGAGACCACTTAAAAAGTGTAAAACTTGAGTGTCCGCGTATTTTTAGAAATTTAACTTCAGGAAGATCGAGGATACCTGCTTTTAACCAGACTTGAGCAACTAAACTACCACAATAAATTGTTTTAACAGTTTTTTTAAGTTTCCTAGTTAAAAAAGCTAATTTAGTTTTTGATTTGATTGGATCAAAATTAATTGCGTAAAATTTTTTAATAAGTGGAATCATAGAAAAAGAATAAACAACCGGTTGATTATCAATAATTCCTGAATCACTGATTTCTTTTGCAATAAGACCGGCCTTTGCTACAATCTCCTTATCATTAGCGGGCGGGGGACCAAAAAATATTTTATTGTAATCGCCTTTTTTATAAAGTTCAATATATTCAATTGCCGTAATAATTCGGAGTCCTGACTTGTCTGATTGATTATCTGTCAGTGGTCCAATTCCAAGTCCCATAGGTGGAGGTGCAGCGTTAAGCAAAAGTGCATCGAATAAATTAAGGTTTGCCTCATCTTGATGAGGAATTATTGCAATATGATCAATAAAATCTTTTTCCCGGACAAAATAAATCGCCCAACCCGGCTCAACCTTTATGTTTTTTGCCTTTTCTTTTAACTGATCCCAAGATGGAAAATGAATCGTTGGAAGATCATTAAAGGAAATTTTTTGCATCTTATTCAAAAACGCCTCGAGCTTATCGTGTATTGAAGCTATACTCATAGCTAACAATGATACTATAAACTGTGCGGAATTTGTGGTACAATATGATTCATTAATCCACCGATTTTTGATGGTGGTTTTTTTTATAATATGGAAATTCGAAATGTTGTTATTATTGCTCACGTAGACCATGGTAAGACTACTTTGGTTGACGCTATCCTTAAACAAACTCATACTTTTCGTGACAATCAAAAAGAAATGGGTGAGACTCTAATTATGGACTCCAACGATTTGGAACGAGAAAAGGGAATTACGATTTTGGCCAAAAATACGGCTGTTTTTTACAAAAATACCAAGATTAATATTGTTGATACTCCAGGTCATGCTGATTTTGGTGGTGAGGTCGAGCGAGTGATCAATATGGCATCAGGTGCAATTTTATTAGTCGATGCTGCCGAAGGCCCTCTTCCCCAGACTAAATTTGTTTTGAAAAAAGCGATTGAGGCAAAGTTGAAGCTAATTTTAATTATTAACAAAATTGATAAAAAGGATGCTAGACCGAAGGAAGTTTTAGCCCAAGTTGAAGATTTGATTTTAGAGTTAGCCCTTGACGAATCTTTTCTTCATTTTAAAACTCTTTATGCAGTCGGTCGTGATGGAAAGGCCTTCTATGAATTACCGGAAAAATATGATCCAAATAGCAAAGACAATCTAATTCCTTTATTCGATACAATAATTAAGGAAATAGAAAATAATGCAACCGATGAAGATAAGCCTTTTCAAATGTTAATTTCAACTTTAGATTATGATAATTATGTTGGTAAGCTTTGCATTGGAGAAGTATCTCAAGGCATATTAAAAAAAGATCAACCGATTGTTTTAGTTCAGGATAATAAAATTATCGGCCAATATCGGGCCCAAAAATTATACACATTTGAAGGTTTACAAAAAAAGGAAGTTAACTGGGTTGCCAGTGGTGACATAGTTGCGATCGCCGGTATTCCCCAGCTGAACATAGGGCAAACTATCTGCGATCCATCAAATCCAATAAGTCTGCCTTCCATTAAAGTTGAAGATCCAACAATTAAAATTACCATTGGACCGAACACAAGTCCATTTTCCGGTCGAGAAGGAAAATATTGTACCTCTCGTCAGATAAAAGAAAGACTAGATAAAGAAAAACAAACAAACTTAGGATTGAAGATAGAACCCGATCCGGAAGGGGTCAATTATGTGGTTTATGGTCGAGGTGAACTGCATTTGGCGATCTTGATCGAAACAATGAGAAGGGAAGGATTCGAGCTTCAGGTTTCCAAACCGCAGGTTATTTACAAAAAAATTGATGGAGTGATAAGCGAACCTTATGAAGAAGTGACAATCGACGTAGACAAAGAATATATGGGTTTGGTCACGGAAGAGTTTGGAAAAAGAAAAGGAGAGATGCTTGATATGGTGACAACTGGTAACAATACCAGACTTATTTATAAAATTTCTGATTATAACCTTTTGGGTGTGAGGAGCATATTATTGACAAAGACCCGTGGAACAGCAATTTTGAGTACTTATTTTTTAGGATATTTTCCAAAAGGTCCAAAGATGGAGTCGGTAAGAAATGGAGCATTGATCGCAACAAAACCTGGCGAAACTGTTACTTATGGACTTGTTAAAAGTCAAAAACGTGGAACCCTTTTTGTAGGTATAGGGGTTCAGGTTTATGAAGGAATGGTTGTCGGGTTATCTTCTCGGGAAATGGATATTGACGTTAATGTTGTCAAGGAAAAACAGCTGACCAACAATCGTTCGTCTGGAGAGGGAGTTTCTGAACCGTTGATCCCAGCTACACTTTTATCTCTTGAACAATCACTTGATTTTATCAATGATGATGAAATGTTAGAAGTGACACCTCTAAATATCAGAATTAGGAAGACGCATCTTTCACCTTCTCAAAGAAGGGTCGAGGGACGACGTGCTGATAGTGTTCAATCTGAAGAATAAAACTACATAAAAAAACACTATCCTTCATAATAAATTTTTATTTACTATTCCAGATAGTGTTAATTTTTTTGCTAATTAATAGCTTCTTCTATCATCTCTAAATCCACCACCTCGGTTAAAACCGCCTCCACCTGGTCGCCTTTCTTCTCTAGGTCGAGCCACGTTAACGACGATTTTCCTTCCTTCAACTTCTTTTTCGTGCATCTGTTGAGTAGCAGCAGCGGCTGCTTCTTCAGTTGCAAATGTGACGAAACCAAAACCTTTTGATCGTCCAGACATTCTGTCTGTGATGATGACGGCTTCAGTGACTTCGCCAAATTGAGCAAATAATTCTTTTAAAGAATCGTTAGTCATTGTCCAAGGAAGATTTCCTACGTACAATTTTTTAGTATCCATGTATATTATTCACCTCCTTTTGATTA
>Ga0210050_1001592_pt1 | contig 23862 bp, 36 predicted proteins | sample CryGey132114_all_FD_185463 | JGI IMG/M metagenome (GOLD analysis project Ga0210050, IMG submission 185463) | Groundwater microbial communities from aquifer - Crystal Geyser CG22_combo_CG10-13_8/21/14_all (SPAdes) (version 2) | ecosystem: Environmental > Aquatic > Deep subsurface > Groundwater ... | reverse complement strand
CATGCCCGGAGACAACGTAGACCTGGAAGGAGAACTTATTATCCCCATAGCCATGGAAAAAGAGCTGCGCTTTGCAATACGCGAAGGCGGCCATACAGTAGGCGCAGGGGTTGTATCGGAGATAATACAATAAAATGCCAGAACAAAGGATTCGCATAAAACTGCAGGGATATGACCATAAGCTTATAGATCAGTCTGCTCTGGAAATAGTGGATACGGCAAAGCGTACTGGCGCGATGGTTTCAGGGCCTATACCGCTGCCTACAAAAAGAGAGATTTTCACAGTGTTAAGATCTCCTCATGTAGATAAAAAATCCAGGGAACAATTTCAGATGAAGACGCACAAAAGACTGATAGATATCATAAGCCCTACGGCGAAGACAATAGACGCGCTGCGAAAACTGGATTTGCCTGCAGGCGTTGACGTAGAGATAAAATAGCTTTCAGTCATCAGCTTTCAGCCTTCAGCGGCTGACAGCTGACAGCTGAAAAGCTGAAAGCCAAATATGAAAATAGGATTATTAGGTAAAAAAATAGGAATGACCCAGATTTTCAGCGACGAAGGCGCTTATGTACCGGTTACTGTAATAGAAGCCGGACCATGCACAGTGCTGAATGTTTCTGAAAAGAAGGTCAGGCTCGGGTACGGAGAGAAGAAAGAAAAACATGTCGCAAAACCCCAGATAGGATTTTATAAGAAAATAAACCAGAAACCCAGCGTATTTGTAAGGGAAATACCTTTTGACGCCAAGGAAAAGGTAGCCGTAGGCCAGCAGCTGACAGTAGATATCTTTAAAGAAAAAGATTTCGTTGATATAGCCGGTACTTCTATAGGCAGGGGTTTTCAGGGAGTTGTGAAACGCCATCATTTTAAAGGAGGTCCGGGAGGCCACGGCTCCATGTTCCACCGCGCTCCGGGAGGCATCGGTTCCACGGCAGGCGGAAAAGGATGCCGCAAGAATGTTGCCAGAGGAAAAAGATTTCCAGGCCACATGGGGGACGTAAGAAAGACTATACAAAGTCTTCAGATAGTAAAGGTAATGAAAGAAAAAAATCTGCTGCTTATAAAAGGCGCTGTGCCGGGCTGCCGCAACGGATACCTGGAAATAAAGACAGCAAAAAAGAGATAATTATGCCAAGGGCTAAAAAAGTTACTAAAATTGAAAATAAAGAAATCCCTGTAGTGGATGTTTACAGTCTTTCCGGAAAAAAGGTTGATAAATTTAAGCTTGACCCGGACGTATTCAGCGCGAAAGTCAATAAACCGCTGCTTCATGAAATAATACAGATGTACAGGGCTAATGCCAGGCAGGGTAACGCTTCTACGAAGACAAAAGGGCTTGTGAGAGGCGGAGGCAAAAAACCCTGGAGGCAGAAAGGCACAGGCCGCGCAAGATCAGGCTCTATAAGGTCTCCTTTATGGAGGCATGGCGGCGTAACATTCGGCCCTCTTCCGAGAGATTTTGGTTATGATATGCCCAAGAAGACGAAAAGAATCGCACTTATATCAAGCTTGAGCGCAAAATTAAAAGATAACGAGATATTGATTATTGAAAAAGACCCTGAATTAAAACAGCCTAAAACAAGAGAAATCGCAAAGCTTCTTTTATCCATGAAGATATACGAAGACAGGGTGCTGTTCTTGTACGCTAATAGCAATGAAAACATCATGAAAAGCTGCAGAAACGTAAAGAATATGATGCTTAAGCGTTCTGTAGATTTTAATGCATATGACGTACTGTCTAATTCAAAAATACTATTTTCAAAAGATACGCACGATGCTATAGTAAAGAGGCTGAAACAATGAACACGTCATACGATATAATAAAACACCTGGTCAGGACGGAAAAAGGTTCGGATATGCTAGCTGAAAATAAATATATATTCCGCGTTGCAAATGACGCAAATAAAATTCAGATAAAACAGGCGGTCGAAGAGATTTATAATGTCACAGTCAAGAAAGTCAATACCCTGAAGATGCAGGGCAAATGGAAGCGCGTAAGATATAAGGAAGGCAAGACCCCTGATTGGAAAAAGGCAGTAGTGACGCTTAAACAGGGCGATAAGATAGATATAGCAACGACGTAGAGCGGATAGGAAAAACAATGGGCATAAAACAATATAAACCAAGGTCTCCGGGATTAAGATGGACAGCGCTTTCTGATTTCAAGAAGCTTACAGCGCATAAGCCTGAAAAGTCTTTAACAGAGTCTATTAAAAGAACAGGCGGCAGAAATTTCCAGGGCAGGGTTACGTCCAGGTGGATAGGCGGAGGCCACAAGAAAAGATACAGGATAATAGATTTTAAGAGAATTAAGTTTGATAAGCCTGCGACGGTTATGTCTATTGAATATGACCCAAACAGGTCTTCCAGGATAGCGCTGATTAAATATGAGGACAATGATAAGAGCTACATACTTTGGCCAAACGGATTAAAAGTGGGAGATATTGTTGTATCAAGCATGTCCGAAATAGAGATTAAGCCGGGAAGCGCTACAGCGCTTAGGAACATACCGCCGGGTATTCCCATACATAATCTGGAACTGAAAAAAGGCACAGGCGGAAAAATTGTAAGGTCCGCAGGTTCTTCCGCGCAGATACTCGCAAAAGAAAATGCATATGTGCACATTAAGTTGCCTTCGGGAGAAGTAAGGCTTGTGGACCTGGATTGCATGGCAACAATAGGCCAGCTTGGGAATATAGACCACAATAAAGTTTCACTAGGCAAAGCAGGCAGATCAAGATGGCTTGGCCGCATGCCCAGGGTCAGGGGTGTTGCGATGAACCCGATTGATCATCCAATGGGCGGAGGAGAAGGCAAATCTTCAGGCGGAAGGCATCCGTGCTCTCCGTGGGGAATGATAGCCAAAGGATATAAAACCAGGAAAAGAAAGCAGTCTGATAGATATATCGTAAAGAAGCGCAAGAGCCAGATAGTTACAGCGTAAAAAGAGGAGAAAAATGAGCAGGTCGTTAAGAAAAGGTCCGTTTGTAGACGAAAAATTATTAAAAGTTGTAAAGGAACTGCAGGCAAGGGGCGACAGGAGGCCTATCAAGACATGGTCCCGCCGCTCTACCATAACCCCTGATTTTGTAGGGGCCACTGTGTCGATCTATAACGGCAGGAAATTTATACCTGTTTTTATAACAGAGAATATGGTTGGCCATAAGCTTGGCGAATTCGCTCCAACCAGATTATTCAAGAAACACGGCGCTCATACAGAGCAGTCGATGGATAAAACATAATGCGTGTTTCTTGTGCCAGGCACAAAAGATTATGTGCCTGGCACAAGACATAGAAAAACATATATGATAACAAAAGCCAGCGCAAAATATATAAGAATAGGGCCAAGAAAAGTCAGGAAGGTAATGGACCTGGTAAGAGGCATGAACGCGGTAAAGGCTGATGCGCTTTTGAGCAATCTGAGCAAAAGGCCGTGTATTTATATAAAAAGGGTGCTGAAGTCAGCAGTGGACAGCGCTGACAAGCTTTTTCACGTACCTGCGTCCGGTTTATATATCTCTATGATAAGGGCGGATCAGGGGCCTATTATCAAGAGGTTCAGGGCCGCTTCAATGGGCAGGGCTTCGGAATTTTTACACAGAACTACTCATATTATGCTGGAGCTGGATAAAATAAAAGTTCCGGAAATAAAGATTGAAAAAAGCCCGGAAAAAACAGAAAAGAAAGCGGTTGGGAAAAAGGCAAAAACAGCCGCTCCCGGCAGCGCGCATGCGGAACCTAAAGCAGGATCCAAGCGCAAAGTGAAAGTGAAGCCCACCCGGGCTTAAGCCCGGGGGTTCTTTAGGCGAAATACTGAGCCCCGATTTATCGGGGCGAATGTGTGAAGGAGAAATAAACCTTGGGACAAAAAGTACATCCATATAGTTTCAGACTGGGTTATATAAGAGATTGGAATTCCAGGTGGTTTGCCAGAAACAAGGATTTCGGCAGACTTCTTGTAGAAGACGTTAAAATAAGAAAGCATATAAAAAAGAATTTAATGCAGGCGGCTGTGGCTAAGATAGAAATAGAAAGGGCTTCCAACAGGGTCAGGATAATAATACATAGCGGAAGGCCCGGCGTCATAATAGGAAGAAAAGGCGCTGAGATAGACAGGTTAAGAGATGATCTAAGGGGTATAGTTGACAAGGAATTGCAGATAGACATAAAGGAAATAAAAGAGCCTGCTATAAATGCCCAGCTGGTAGCGGAGAATATTGCGTTCCAGATGGAGAAAAGAGTGGGGTTCAGAAGGGCTATGAAAAAGGCTGTGCAGCAGGCAATGACAACCGGAGCGCAGGGCATAAGGATAAGATGCTCAGGCAGGCTGGACGGAGCTGAAATAGCCAGGACAGAAAAATACATGGAAGGAAAAGTGCCTTTACAGACCATAAAAGCAGACATAGATTATGGATTCAGCGAAGCGCATACTATGTATGGTTTGATAGGCGTAAAGGTGTGGGTATGCCTTGGAGAGGTGCTGGTAAAAAGAGGCAAGGGAGCAAAGGCGAAGAGCGAAGGAGTTGTTGCAGCGCCTGAAGAGACAAAAAAAGAGGATAAATAGCAGTGTTGATGCCCAAGAGAGTAAAATTCAGAAAATATCAGAGAGGCAGGCGAAAAGGCGTTTCTTTTCAGGGGTCTGATATTTCTTTCGGTGAGTATGGTTTACAGGCCCTGGATAACGGTTGGCTCACGAATATTCAGATAGAAGCGTGCAGGGTTTGCGTAATGAGAAACCTGAAAGGCACAGGCAAGCTCTGGATAAGGGCTTTTCCGGATAAGTCAGTCACAAAGAAACCGGCTGAAACAAGGATGGGAAAAGGCAAGGGGATGCCTTTATTCTGGGTCAGCGTGGTTAAAAAAGGAAGAATTATTTTTGAACTTGGCGGCGTAGGAGAAGAGGTAGCAAAAGAATCTATGAGATTCGCGGCATCCAAGATTCCTTTTAAGACAAGGTTTATTTCAAGAAAAAAACATTGAGGTTAGAGATGTTAAAGGCAGCTGAGTTAAGAAATCTATCAAGGCAGGAATTGGAAGACAAAATAGTAGCGCTCAAGAAATCTCTTTTCGAGATGATTTCCAAGAAAGAGACTGGCCGAATAGAAAAACCCAGCCTCATCAAAGACGCAAGGCGCGATGTCGCAAGATTAGAGACTATTTTAAGCGAAATGAAGCAGGGGAAGGATAAATAAATATGGAACCAAGAGCAAGGCGCAAAGAGAAGGTCGGTATTGTTGTAAGCGATGCAATGGAAAAGACTATAGTGGTCAGGATAGACAGGACTACAAAACACCCTGTCTATAACCGCGTTATGTCGAAATCCACAAAGCTAATGGCGCACGATGAAAAAAAAGAGGCAAAACTGGGAGACAGGGTAAGGCTTGAAGAGACAAGGCCGCTCTCTAAAAATAAGAGATGGCGGCTTGTAGAAGTGATAAAAAAATAGCGGTGGTTTGATTATGATTATGATGAGAACAATATTGGATGTGGCGGATAATACAGGGGCAAAAAGGGCTTCGTGTATCGGCGTGATAGGCAGGCACGGCAGAAGGATCGCGGAAGTAGGGGATATAATAACCGCTAATATAAAGGAGGCATCGCCGGATGGCACGGTGAAATCAGGCGAGGTGGTGAAGGCAGTTGTAGTGCGGACCGTCAATGCCCTGAGAAGGCCTGACGGATCCTATCTAAGATTTGATTCCAACGCGATTGTTATAATAGACGAGCAGCTTAACCCCAGGGGCACAAGGATTTTCGGCCCTGTTGCCAGAGAATTAAGGGATAAGAATTTCATGAAAATAATATCTTTAGCTCCAGAGGTAGTATAATGCCAAAAATAAAGAAGAACGATGTGGTAAAGATATTGGCCGGAAGGGACTCCGGTAAGACCGGAAAGGTGCTCACCATTCTCCCTAAAAAAATGAAGGCGCTCGTGCAGGGTATTAATATGGTCAAGAAACACAGCCGCAGGCAGAGTAATGACCAGCAGCAGGGCGGTATCGTGCATAAAGAAAGCCCGGTGGATATTTCAAATTTAATGATTATATGCCAGAAGTGCTCCAAGGCTACAAGGATAGGTTTTAATAAGCTTTCCGACGGGACAAAGGTTAGAATCTGCAAGAAATGCAAGGAAATAATATGACACCCAGATTATTGGAACAGTATAAAAAAACCATAATACCCGAGTTATCGAAAAAGTTTGGTTATAAAAATGCTATGCAAGCTCCAAGGGTCCTGAAGGTAGTTATAAATATGGGCATAGGCGCAGGAGCGCAGGATATAAAGTTTGTGGAGCAGGGAATGGCGGACATGGGAAATATTGCGGGCCAGAAACCTGTTATGACAAGGGCCAAAAAGGCAATAGCGAATTTTAAAATAAGGCAGGGCTTACCCATAGGCTGCAAGGTTACATTGAGAGGAAACAGGATGTACGAGTTTTTAGACAGGCTTTTGAATATAGCATTGCCCAGGATAAGGGATTTCAGAGGGGTGTCTGCCGATTCTTTTGACCAGAAGGGCAATTATTCTATGGGCATAAAAGAGCAGTCTATATTCCCCGAGATAGACGTGGATAAAGTCCAGAAGATCCAGGGTATGGACATCATAATTAATATAAAATCAAATTCCAGGAAAGAATCTCACGAGTTGTTGAAGTTGTTCGGCATGCCGTTTGCGAACAAGGAAAAATAAGGATATAAATATGGCAAAAGAATGCTTGATAGCGAAACAAAAAAAGACTCCGAAATTCAAGGTAAGAAAATATAACAGATGCAAGCTGTGCGGCAGGCCGCGCGCATATTCAAGAAAATTTCAGGTATGCCGTCTATGTTTCAGGGAACTAGCATCGCGCGGGGATATACCGGGCGTTACAAAAGCCAGCTGGTAAGGGAGAAAAATACATGAATTTAACAGATCCGATAAGCAACGCATTGACGATAATCAGAAACGGAAACATGGCAAAGAAGATAAAGGTGGATATCCAGTTTTCCAAGATGACTGAAGAGATATTCAATATATTAAAAAGAGAAAAATACATCAAGGATTTTAAATTTATAGATGATAAGAAACAAGGAACGTTGAGGGTTTATTTAAAATACACGAAAGACGAAGAGCCTGTTATAAAAGGCCTGGCCAGGATATCCAAGCCCAGTCTCAGGATCTATGTAAAAAAAGACAAGATACCGAAGGTTTTAGGAGGGCTTGGCATAGCTATTTTATCCAGCTCCAGGGGCATTATAACAGATACGCAGGCTAGAGAGATGCAATCAGGCGGAGAGGTTCTCTGCTATGTGTGGTAGGGAGACCAGATGTCGCTTATAGGCAAGAAACCAATACAGATCCCGGATAAAGTAAAGATAAAAATAGAATCCGGAAAGATTTTCGTAGAAGGCCCCAAAGGCAAGCTGGACTGGGCATTTCCTTCCAACGTAGAAGTAAAAGCGGACAATTCCAGCATTATTGTTAAAAGATTACAAGAAGATAAGGCTGCTTTTACAATGCACGGTTTAACCAGGGCTTATATAAATAATATGGTAAAAGGCGTGAGCGATGGATATGTTAAAACCCTTGAAATAGTTGGGGTGGGTTATCGCGCTCAGACAGACGGCAAGAAGCTTACTTTAAATTTAGGGTTTTCCCATCCCGTAATTTACGCTGTGCCGGAAGGCATATCGATAAAGACGCCTCCCAAACCAGCCCATATCATCATAGAGGGTATTGATAAAGCGAGGGTCGGAGAAACAGCCGCTGAAATAAGGGCATTTTTTGAGCCGGAGCCTTATAAAGGCAGAGGCATCAGGTATCTTGGAGAATTCGTAAGGAAGAAAGCCGGTAAAGCAGTCGGGGGAACAGAAAAATAAAATGAAGAGAAAAATCAGAAGCCAGTCAGAAGCAGGAAGAATAAACAGGCATTACAGGATACGCAAAAGAATGTCCGGGACAAAAGAGATCCCCAGGCTTATTGTTCACAGAAGCCATAACAATATTTACGCGCAGTTTGTGGATGACATGGCTAATCATACGATACTTTCTCTTTCTACGAATGACCAGGTTTTTAAGAAAGAATTCGGGGCCAAGGGCGGAAACGTGGATGCGGCTAAAAAGGCAGGCGCGTACATAGCAAAAGAAGCGGTTAAAAAAGGTATCCAGAAAATCATATTTGACAGAGGCGGTTATCTGTATCACGGCAGGATAAAGGCCCTGGCGGACGCTGCAAGAGAAGCAGGATTGAAATTTTAACGGAGGATAAATTGGCAGAGAGGATTCAGTCAAAAGAGAGATTAATAAGAAAGCTTGACGCGGGCCAGGAAGACCAGTATATAGAAAAAGTTATAGCTATCAACAGGGTTTCAAAGGTCGTAAAAGGCGGAAAAAGATTTTCATTTACCGCGCTCATCGCTGTCGGCAACGGAAACGGTACAGTCGGATGCGGCTATGGAAAAGCCAATGATGTCGCGAATTCTATAAGAAAAGCCCTTACCAACGCAAAGAAAAATTTTTTTAAGGTTCCTATGAGGGGCCATACGATACCCCATGAGATTATGGGCCATTTCAGGGCTGCAAGAGTGCTTTTAAAGCCGGCGCTTGAAGGTACGGGCGTTATCGCCGGAGGATCTGTGCGCGCTATGTGCGACGCAGCCGGAATAAAAGATATTCTTACCAAATCGCTTGGTTCTCCGAATCCTATAAATGTGACTAAGGCAACCATGGACGGCTTAAAGAAATTGAGATTGGAACGCGATATGTCGGAAGGTGGAGAATGAAGATACAAGATTTAAGGCCGGCAAGAGGAGCCAGGAAGAAAAGAAAAATAGTCGGGAGAGGCCCCGGTTCAGGCCATGGCAAGACCTCTACAAGAGGCCATAAAGGCCAGATGTCCCGTTCCGGCGCAGGAAGGTCTCCCGGTTTTGAAGGCGGACAGATGCCTTTGATAAGAAAGCTGCCCAAGAGAGGGTTCAGAAGAAGGCCACGGGCAGGATATTCTATAGTAAATCTTGAAGGGCTTTCAAAACTGAAAAAAGAGGCATTGATAACCCCTGAATTATTGAAAGAAAAAGGGTTAATAAAAGGCGCGCTCAATTTCTTGAAGATACTCGGTAAGGGAGAGATAAAGGTCCCTGTGCATATAAAGGCCCACGCGTTTTCAAAATCAGCTGAAGAAAAGATACAGGCTGTGGGCGGAAAATGCGAGATTATAAAATAAATTATGCTCCAGGCGTTTATAAATTCTTTCAGGATACCGGATCTTAGAAAAAAATTACTTATCACGCTTCTACTACTGGCGATTTACAGGATAGGCGCTTATATTCCTACGCCGGGAGTAAACGGAGCAGCTTTAATACAGTTCTTTAACAATGTGGCCAGGTCTTCGGGCGGCGGGCTTTTCGGCATTATGGATATGTTTTCCGGAGGCGCATTGACGCGCCTTACCATATTCGCGCTGGGTATAATGCCTTACATATCCGCTTCTATCATTCTGCAGCTATTAGTTACAGTTGTGCCTTACCTTGAGAAACTTTCAAAGGAAGGCGAGGCTGGCAGGCGCAAGATGATACAGTATACCCGCTACGGAACAATAGTGCTTTCTGTTATACAGGCATTTTTCATAAGCATGTGGCTGGAAAATCCCGTAAGGTTTCAAGGCTTGCAGATCGTGGATAATCCGGGATGGGGTTTCAGGTTTCTGACCGTAGTCACTCTTACCACAGGCACTGCTTTTATAATGTGGATAGGGGAGCAGATTCAGGAATACGGTATAGGCAACGGCATATCCCTTGTAATTACAGCCGGCATTATTTCCAGATTACCTACAGCGCTGGAACAGGTTTTTACGCTGATATTCGTGCCTACAAAAAGCGTAATCAAATATCCTTTTTTCACGCTTCTATTCATGACGGCCATAGGAGTTGCCGTAGTAGTGGCTGTTATATTGATCACCCAGGGCCAGAGAAAAATCCCTGTTCAGTACGCCAAAAGGATTGTTGGCAGAAAGGTGTACGGCGGCCAGAGCACTTATATACCTTTAAGGGTAAACCAGGCAGGGGTTATACCTATTATATTTGCGCAGTCAATAATACTTTTTCCTGCCACAATAGCGGGTTTTATACCCAATCCAGGGCTTCAAAGATTTGCAGAGGCTTTAATGAGAGGCCAGATTTTATACACTGCTCTTTATAGTTTATTGATCATATTCTTTGCTTATTTTTACACAGCCATCACTTTTAATCCGGCTGATGTGGCTGATAACATGAAGAAATACGGAGGGTTTGTGCCGGGCGTGAGACCCGGCAGGCCTACTGCGGAATATTTTGATTTTATAATGACCAGAATCACTCTTCCGGGCGCGATATTCCTTGCATTCATAGCTGTATTTCCTGATATGCTCGGCGCGTGGCTTAAAATACCATATCTGATAGCCAGTTTTTTCGGCGGCACAGCGCTCTTGATAGTAGTTGGAGTCATGCTGGATACTATGAGGGCCGTGGAGTCTCAGCTTTTGATGAGGCATTACGAAGGCTTTCTTAAAAAAGGAAAGATCAGGGGCAGAAGATAATCATGAGAATGGTATTATTAGGGCCTCCGGGGGCCGGCAAGGGAACGCAGGCTGTTATGCTTGCTGAAAAAAAAGGATTTTTGCATCTTTCTACCGGAGACATCCTGAGGAAGAACGTAAAAAATAATACTGATATAGGCAGAAAAGCAAAAGAGTTTATGGAAAAAGGGGAGCTGGTCCCGGACGATATCGTAATACAGATGATGCTTGATGCTATAAATAATGCCAGCGAAAAAAACGATTTTATCCTGGACGGATTTCCCAGGACCGTATACCAGGCAAAAAAGCTGGACAAGGAATTAGACGGATTGAAGATAGAGATAGACATGGTAGTGTATTTTAAAACCGGCACCAATACGGTTATTTTCAGGCTCACAGGCAGAAGGCTTTGTTCTAAATGCGGGGCAAATTATCACATAGTCAATATGCCGACAAAAAAACCCGGCATATGCGATAAATGCGGATCAGAACTTTATCAGAGAAAAGACGACAGCGAAGAGACGATAAAAAAAAGATTAGAAGTTTACGACAGCCAGACAAAAGATCTTATAGATTATTACAAGGCTCAAGGGATCCTTAAAGAGGTTTCAGGCGACCTGGAGGCCCCTAAGGTTTACAGCGAGTTATCTGAGATATTAAACACCTGCAAGCCGGATGATAGACATAAAGTCAGAAAATGAGCTTAAACTTATCTCTGAAGCAGGAAAAACAGTAAGACTGATCCTGGCAGAGCTTAAGGCTGCGGCAAGGCCGGGGATAAAGACATTTGATCTTTCTAAAATAGCGGAAGAAGTAATAAAAAAATCAAACGCAAGATCCGCGTTCCTTGGATACAGGGGCTTTCCGGGAGTAATATGCACTTCTTTGAATGAGCAGGTTGTGCACGGTATTCCGGGAGATACGGTTCTTTCTTCCGGAGATATCTTAAGCATAGACGTGGGCATTGAGAAAAACGGGTATTACGCAGACAGCGCCATTACGATTCCGATAGGAGATAAGGTTTCAGGCAATGCGCTGTCTCTTATGGAAGTTACAGAAAAATCCCTATATCTTGGGATAGAAAAAGCAGTAGAAGGCAACAGGCTCTTTGATATTTCCAATGCAGTACAGGCGTTCGCAGAATCCCATGGTTACGGTGTGGTTAGGGGATTTGTAGGGCATGGCATAGGTAAAAACCTGCACGAAGATCCGGAGGTTCCTAATTTCGGAAAAAAAGGCACCGGGCCGAGATTAAAGAATGGGATGGTGCTGGCAATAGAGCCTATGATAAATGAAGGCGGGTATGAAGTGGAAACCCTAAGCGACGGCTGGACAGCGGTAACAAAAGATAAGTCATTGTCAGCTCATTTTGAACATACTATAGCAATAACAAGCAATGGACCAAAGATTTTAACCTAGGGGAGCAAACTTAAAATATGCCCAAAGAAGATGCGATAGAGGTGGAAGGCACGGTTGTAGAGTCGTTGCCGAACGCAATGTTCAGGGTTGAGCTGGAGAACGGCCATAAAGTTTTGGCGCATGTTTCAGGAAAAATGAGGATGAATTTTATAAAGATTTTACCGGGCGACAAAGTAAAGATGGAGCTTTCGCCCTATGACCTTACAAGAGGAAGAATAACTTACAGGGCGAAGTAAACAGGAGATCAGATGAAAGTAAAGGCTTCAGTAAAAGTTATATGCGATAAGTGCAAGATAATAAGGCGTAAACGCGTTGTCAGGATAATTTGTTCAAACCCCAAGCATAAACAAAGACAGGGATAAGGAGTTCAAAGTATGGCAAGGATTGCAGGTATTGATTTACCGAAAGAAAAACGCATAGAGATAGCCTTGACCTATATTTATGGCATAGGAAGGGCCCTTTCAAGCAAGATATTGAAACAGGCAGCAGTAAATCCTGATACCAGAGCAAAGGATATGAAAGAGGATGAAATCTCCAGGGTAGCGGCTATTATTCAAAAGGAATGCAAGGTTGAGGGGGATCTGAGAAGAGAGGTTTCTCAGAGCATAAAAAGGCTTATAGATATAGGTTCGTACAGGGGATTAAGGCATAGAAAGTCTCTTCCTGTAAGGGGCCAGAGAACAAAGACAAACGCCAGGACCAGAAAAGGCCCGAGAAAGACAGTGGGCGTTACAAGAAAAGCTACCAAGGCACCGGCGCCAGCCCCGGCAAAATAACTTAGAGGAGTTTTATGACAGAGAAATCAGAAAAACCAAAGACAACAAAGAAAAAAATCAATAAAAATATCACCAGCGGCATAGCCCATGTCTTGGCGACTTTTAACAACACTATAGTCACTATAAGCGACAAACAGGGCAATGCAATAGTGTGGGCCAGCTGCGGGTCTGTAGGTTTTACGGGCTCCAAGAAATCAACGCCTTTTGCGGCTCAGGTAACTGCCACTGACGCTGCAAAAAAGGCTATTGAGCATGGCCTTAAAGATGTGGAGGTTTTTGTAAAAGGCCCAGGTTCAGGCAGGGAGGCCGCTATAAGGGCTATACAGGCAGCAGGGCTGCACATAAGCGCCATAAAGGATGTAACGCCTATTCCTCATAATGGCTGCAGGCCGCCGAAAAAGAGAAGGGTCTAAAACATGGCAAGATATACAGGGTCATCGTGCAGGGTATGCAGAAGGGAAGCCGTAAAGCTTTTTTTAAAAGGCCAGAGGTGTTATACCGAAAAGTGCGGTTTTACTAAGAGAAGCTATGCGCCCGGGCAACACGGAAAAGGCCAGAGGATCAAGCTTTCAAATTACGGCCTGCAGTTAAGAGAAAAGCAGAAGGTGAAAAAGGTATACGGAATACTGGAACAGCAGTTTAGAAAATATTTCCAGACAGCCAGCCGCTCAAAAGGCGTCACGGGTTCAAAACTGCTGGAGCTTTTGGAGAGAAGGCTGGACAATGTCATTTTCAGGGCATGCTTTGCTTCATCAAGGCCGGCCGCAAGGCAGATGGTTATGCATGGGCATGTGCTTGTAAATAACAGAAAAGTGGACATCCCGTCTTTTTCCGTGAAGACAGGCGACAATGTGGCTATAAAGCCAAAAGAAAAAACCGTAAAAATAGTCAAGGAATCTGCCGAGAAACTGAAAGACAGGGGTTATCCCGGATGGATTGATGTTGATAAAGAAGGCCTTAAAGTAAAGATTACGAGATTTCCAGAAAGAAGCGATATAGCAGCTGACATAAAAGAACATTTGATCATAGAATTATATTCTAAATAAACATTTACGAGGGGGTAATAAATGGGGATAAGCTGGAAGACTTTCGAGATGCCTAAGAAACTGGATTGCGATGATGCCAGTTATTCTAAAACATATGGAAAATTTATCGCAGAACCGTTTGAAAGAGGCTTTGGATCTACAATAGGAAATTCTCTCAGGCGCATTCTTATATCTTCTATTGAAGGATCTGCCGTCGCTTCTATAAAGATAGACGGCGTGCTGCATGAATTTTCTACTATACCGGGCGTTCTGGAAGACGTCCCGCAGATTATTTTAAACATAAAGCAGTTAATCCTTAAGTCAGAGTCCCGCACTCCAAAGATACTGCGATTGAAGGCATCTAAAAAAGGCGAGATTACCGCAAAGAATATAGCCACCGATGATACCGTAGAGATAATAAACCCGGATCTGCACATAGCGACTCTTACGAAGGATACAAGTTTTAATATGGAGCTGGAGATAGGCATGGGCAGGGGGTTTGTGCCTTCGGAAAGGAATAAAAAAGAGGGGCAGGCAATAGGCGTGATATCCGTGGATTCTATATTCGCTCCAGTAAGAAGGGTAAGTTATCACGTAGAGAATACCAGGGTCGGCCAGATTACGGATTACGATAAGTTGATATTAGAGATATGGACAAACGGAAGCATGGAACCCAAGGATGCCATCCTTTACGCTTCTCATATATTAAATAAGCATCTGGACGTGTTTTTAAAATTCGGGCAGATTGTCGTGGAAGACGAAGAGCAGGAAGAAGAAACCAAGGAAAACAAGGAATTATTGGATAAATTGAAATTGCCTGTTTCAGAACTTGAGCTTTCCGTAAGAAGCGGCAACTGCCTTAGAGAGGCCCGCATAAAGACCATAGGAGAGCTGGTTACAAAAACAGAACAGGAAATGCTCCAGTACAGGAATTTCGGTAAAAAATCTCTTCAGGAGATAACAGAGATAATTACCGAGATGGGGCTTTCTCTCGGAATGGAAATACCAAAGGAAAAGGCTTCAAAATGAGACACCACCAACACAGCGTAAAATTCGGAAGGCAGAGAAGCCATTATAAAGCAACTCTCAAAAGCCTGGTTTCAGCCCTTGTCATAAGCAAGAGCATAACTACGACAAAGACAAAGGCAAAAGAGACCTCCCGCCTGGCGGATAAGCTCATAACACTGGGAAAAGAAAAGACAGTAACTAACCAGCGCAGGGCATATGCTATCATGGGGGACAGAAAACTGGTCGCGATACTTTTTAATGAAATCGCCCCTTTGTTCAAGGAAAGAAAAGGCGGGTATACAAGGGTTATGCTGACTGCAAAAAGGCGCGGAGACAATGCGCAGATGGCAATACTTGAATTTGTTGAAAAGCCAAAACCGCCGGAGCCTAAAAAGAAAGCTGATAAAAAAGAGAAAAAACCAGCTGCGCCGGTAATCGAAACTAAGGCTGAAAAAGAAGAGAAGCCTGTTCAGCCTGAGCAGAAAAAAGAAGAGCACAGGAAAGAGGAGCGCAAAAAAGAAGCTCCCCAGCCAAAGAAGCCTGAGAAGCCTGTACAGAGGCCGGGGTTCTTTAAGAAATTTTTCGGACGAAAGGGCGATTAACCGAGACTTAAACCAGGGATTAGGCAGGCCTAAAGAAAAAATGTCGTCCTGTGCGGGTTGGGATCTGAGGCACATTAGAAAAATTTCGGCAAAAGTCCGCAAGGGATTACAGCGAGAAAATGGCGGAACTGACCCTCGTCTATAGTATATGAAGAATTCCGCCAAATTTTCGAGCTGTAATCCGTAGCGGACGGCGAAATTATTTCAGTGCCGAACGGTCCCAATCCACACAGGACGTTATGCCCGCCTAACCCCACCCATAGCCAATATGAAACTTTCCTCGCGCGCAAAAAGCGTTTCTCCGTCATTGACCCTTGCTATCACAGCCAAAGCCAAGAAGATGAAGCAGGAAGGCATTGATGTCGTGGGCTTTGGATCAGGCGAGCCTGATTTTGACACCCCGGACCATATAAAAGCCGCAGCAATACAATCTATCCAGCAGGGCTTTACGAAATATACAGTTGAGTCAGGCACTGATGAGCTGAAAAAAGCAATCTGCGATAAATTCCAGAAAGACAATAACCTTACTTATAGCCCTTCCCAGGTAGTGGTATCCTGCGGGGCAAAACATTCGCTTTATAATATTATTCAGGCAGTGTGCGAAAAAGGCGATGAGGTGATAATACCGTCTCCATACTGGCTGAGCTATCCCGAGATGGCGAATCTCGCGGAGGCCAAATCTGTTTTTATAGAAACAGACGATTCTTCCGGCTTCAGGATATCCGCGCGAGACCTTAAAAAAGCGATTACAAAAAAGACAAAGATCCTGATTATAAACAGCCCTTCCAATCCCACGGGTGCCATTTATTCAAAAGAGGCGCTGGAGGAAATAGGGAAGGTTGCCGCCGAAAAAGGCATTCTGATTGTCAGCGACGAGATTTACGAAAAGATTATTTTTGACGGCAATAAACACGTTTCCATCGCGGCGCTTGGAGAAGATATTTTTAAAAACACCGTCGTGGTGAACGGTGTTTCCAAAAGCTTTGCCATGACAGGCTGGAGGATAGGCTATCTTGCTTCGCCTGAGAATGAGCTTGTTACGGCTATTAAAAATATACAGAGCCACTCCACATCCAACCCTACCTCTATAAGCCAGATGGCGACTTTGGAAGGCCTGAAAAATACCGGGACTACTGTAGATGAAATGAGAAATGAGTTTGAGAAAAGAAGGAATTATATGACAGACAGGATCAATAAGATAAAAGGGCTTTCCTGTTTAAAGCCCGAAGGCGCTTTTTATGTGTTTTGCAGGATACGCAAGGCAGGCCTTTCCAGCATGGAAGCGGCGGACAGGCTATTAAATGAGGCGAGGGTTGCTGTTGTGCCCGGCAAGGTTTTCGGGTCTGACGCTCACATGAGGCTCAGCTTTGCGACCAGCATGGAAAATATCAAAAAAGGGATAGATAGGATAGAAGAGTGGTTTGCTAAAAATGCATAAGACTATAGTAGAAAAAATATTCAGCACTCATAGCAATAAGGACGTAAAAGCCGGGGACGTGGTGGTCGCAAATATAGATTTTTGTTTTGGCCAGGACGGAACCAGCATGCTTGTTATAGACGCATTCAGGAATTTGGGCGCAAAAAAGGTTTTTGATAAAGATAAATTCCGCATGGTTATAGATCACAGCGCGCCGAGCCCCAGCATAGGGGTATCAGAGGTGCATAAAAAAATGCGGAATTTTGCGAAAGAGCACGATCTTAAGGTTTTTGATATAGGCTGCGGAGTATGTCACGAGGTCATACCTGAAGCAGGCCTTATTCTGCCGGGGAGCCTGGTAGTAGGGGCTGATTCGCATACGTGTACCTACGGGGCGCTCGGAGCTTTTTCAACAGGCATGGGCTCTACCGATGTGGCAGTGGCGCTTGCTACCGGAAAAAACTGGTTTAAGGTTCCGGAAACTATAAAAATAATTCTTACAGGCAAACCCGCAAAGGGCGTTTATTCAAAAGACGCGATACTTTATGTAATAGGAAAACTCGGGGCCGGTTATGCCACATATAAAGCAATTGAGTTTTCCGGAGAATATATAAAAGGCTTAAGCATGGACAGCCGCTTTACCATAACTAATATGGCAATTGAGATGGGCGCGAAAGCAGGACTGATGGAGCCGGACGAAAAAACGTATGGTTGGCTAAAGGCGCATAAGGTGAAGGGTGAAGGGTTAAGGGTGAAGAGTGATAAAGATGCGAAATATTCAGAAGTGCTGAAGTTTGATGTGAGTAAAATTACCCCGCAAATAGCCAAGCCTCATACCGTAGACAATGTCACGCCGATAAACAAACTAAGAAAGACAAAGATTGACCAGGCGTTTTTGGGCACGTGCACCAACGGCAGGCTGGAAGACCTCATGATAGCATGCTCTATATTAAAAAATAGAAAGATAAATAAAAACGTAAAGATGATCATTGCGCCTGCTTCGAAAGATATTTTTCAGAAGGCTATGGAAAAAGGCGTGATATCAGAATTTGTAAAGTCAGGGGCATGCGTGGTTAGCCCGGGGTGCGGGCCGTGCGTAGGCACTCACAACGGAGTCCTTTCTTCCGGAGAAGCCTGCATCTCAACCGCAAACAGAAACTTCAAAGGCAGGATGGGCAATCCGGATGCATTTATTTATCTGGGATCCCCTGCCACGGTGGCAGCTTCAGCCCTGGAAGGTAAAATCACAGATCCAAGGAAATATATCAAATAACCCAGAGGATACCCTATGGACATAAGAGACCTTCTTAAAAGCGCTGTTGATAAAGATGCATCAGACCTTCACATTACAGCGGATTCCAGTCCGATTGTGAGAATAGACGGGAAATTGATACCTTTGAATTTTCCAAAGCTGGATAAAGAGTCTTGCAAGAGGCTGGTATACAGCATACTTGACGATAAACAGAAGGCGATTTTCGAAAAAGACCTGGAACTAGACCTCTCTCTGGATGTCCCCGGCTTGAACAGGTTCAGGGTAAATGTCCACATGCAGAGAGGAAGCGTTGAAGCTGCGTTCAGATTGGTGTCATTGAAAATAAGGACTATCGGTGAATTGGGACTGCCCCCTGTTGTCACAGATCTTTGCCGCAAAACCCAGGGATTGGTTCTTGTTACAGGCCCCACCGGAGTCGGCAAGACCACAACGCTTGCCGCGATGTTAGACTTTATAAACACAGAACGCCAGGCAATAGTTATCGTCGTGGAGGATCCCATAGAATACGTGCATACAAACAAGCGCTGCATAATAAAACAGAGAGAAGTACACGCTGATACAAGGTCTTTCGCAAATGCGCTGGTTCACGCATTGAGGCAGGATCCCAATGTAATAATAGTGGGCGAGATGAGGGATCTGGAGACGATAGCCACTGTTCTTACAGCTGCGGAAACAGGCCATCTTGTGCTGGCAACCTTGCATACGCCTGACGCGTCCCAGACAATAGACAGGATTATAGATGTGTTTCCTCCTTATCAGCAGGAGCAGATAAAAATCCAGCTTTCCACTACATTACAGGGGGTTGTTTCGCAGCAGCTGTTGCCCAGAAGAGACAGGCCCGGCAGGGTTATCGCGACAGAGGTAATGATTGCCACAAACGCGATAAGAAATCTTATCCGCGAGCATGAAACAGAGCAGCTTCTGACGCATATTCAGACGAGCGGACAGCTTGGCATGCATACGATGGATAAGTCTTTAAAGACGCTTTATCAAAAAGGCATAATCGCGGAAGACGTGTTTAAGATGTACATAAAGAATCCGGATGAGGTAAGGAACCTGTAAGAGGTTTAAAATGAAAGGCATTTCATATAAATTCGGGGATGATATCAATACAGACCTGATTATTTCCGGAAGGTACAAATTTTCAATAACGGACCCGAATCAGCTTGCCAGGCATGTGTTTGAAGACATCGACCCTGAGTTTTACAAAAAAGTAGGCAGGGATAAATTTTTCGTAATAGCGGGCTCTAACTTCGGATGCGGGTCGTCGCGCGAACAAGCTCCCCTGGCCCTTAAACATGCCGGATGCCAGGCAGTGCTTGCTAAAAGTTTTGCCAGGATATTTTATAGAAATGCGTTTAATCTGGGGCTGCCCTTAGTGGAATGCGATACCGGCAAGATAAAAAAAGAAGATATAATAGAAGTGGATATTGAAAAAGGCATTGTTGTGGGCCCGGAAAAACAATACACCCTGCAAATAAAGCCTTTTACCAGATTCCAGAAAAACCTTGTGGAAGTCGGCGGTATAGCGAACTATTATAAAAAATACGGGGAGTTGAAAATTGAGCCATAAAGTTACTTTGATTCCAGGGGATGGGATAGGAAGAGAGGTCAGCCTTGCCGCCCAGAGATGCATTGACGCTACAGGCGTAAAAATAACATGGGAAGAACAGATAGCCGGCGAAGAGGCTGTTGCCAAATACGGGACGGTTTTACCTGTCCAGGTCCTGGATTCTGTAAGAAAAAACAAGGTTGCCATAAAAGGCCCTATAATAACGCCTGTGGGAAAAGGCTTCAGGTCAGTGAATGTCCAACTCAGAAAGGCGCTTGACCTGTATGCGTGCCTGAGGCCGTGCAAGCTGATAAAAGGAGTAAAGAGCCGATATGCAGACATAGACCTGGTGGTTATCAGGGAAAATACGGAAGACCTGTACGCGGGAATAGAATTCAGCCAGGGCCTTAAAAGGACGCAAGACATTATAAATAATCTCGAGGAATTAAGCGGCATAGCTATAAAAAAAGATTCGGCTATAGGGATAAAACCTATTTCTATAAGCGCGTCCAAGAGGATAGTAAAATTTGCTTTTGATTACGCTGTGAAAAATAACAGGCGCAAGGTTACCGCTGTGCACAAGGCGAATATAATGAAAGAGACAGACGGCCTTTTCCTTGAATGCGCAAGAGAGGTTTCTGAAGAATATAAAGGCAGGATAGAGTTTGAGGACAGGATCGTTGACAACATGTGCATGCAGCTGGTGCAGAAGCCTGAGTTATACGACGTGCTTGTGCTGCCTAATCTGTACGGCGATATCTTGTCGGATCTCTGCGCGGGATTAATAGGCGGATTAGGGATAGCTCCCGGCGCCAATATCGGGGATAGCATGGCTTTGTTTGAGGCTGTGCATGGCAGCGCCCCGAAATACGCCGGGCTGAATAAAGTAAATCCCACTGCTATGATATTATCCGGCGTATTGATGCTCCGTTATTTAAAAGAAGAAGAGGCTGCGGACAGGCTTGAGAAAGCCACAAGCGAAGTCATAGCGGAAGGGAAAGACGTCACGTACGATTTGAAAAAAGACCGCAATGATCCGAGCGCTGCAGGCACAAGCCAGATGGCAGATGCAATCATTGCAAGAATGAAGTAGGCAAGCATTATGAAAATAGCTGTTATTGGAGCCGGGAATGTAGGCGCTATGGTGGCGTCCAGGATCTGCGACGCTGATCTTGCTGATGTAGTATTGGTTGATATTGTGCCCGGCATGGCAAAAGGCAAGGCGCTGGATATATCCGATGTGAGGCCTGTAGTTAATTCCTCGTCAGGCATAACAGGCTCAGAGGATTTTAAAGACATAAAAGATTCTGATATAGTGGTTATAACCGCAGGCCTTGCCAGAAAACCAGGCATGTCCAGGGATGACCTGCTCAAAAAAAATTCAGATATAATAAAAGACCTGTCTCTTCAGATTAAAAAATACTGCCCCTCCTCAATAGTCATAGTGGTGACCAATCCTTTGGATGTAATGACGTATCTTGTCATGAAAACAACCGGTTTTAATCCAAAAAAAGTGATCGGCATGGCAGGCGTTTTGGATACAGCCAGATTTATAAATATCCTGAGAGAAAAAAATAAAGATATAGACGATGATAAATTCCTTATGATGGGCAGCCACGGAGACACGATGGTCCCTGTCTCGAGGTCGAAAAAGGTTTCAAAGGAAGATTTCATAAGGGCATCAGAGCTTGCAAGGAACAGGGGCGAGGAGATCGTAAAATATCTTGGGACCGGAAGCGCTTATTTCGCGCCGTCAGCGTCTGTATTCTTTATGTTGAAAGCTATAATTAAAAACGAAAAGAACACCATGTGCGCGAGCGCGTATCTTGAAGGCCAGTATAATGAAAAGGATGTCTATGCCGGAGTCCCTGTTGTTTTAGGCAATTCAGGCATCAATAAAATAATAGAAATAGATCTTACTGAGGAAGAAAAGAAGGCTTTTAAGGAATCTGCCCGCCAAATTCGCGAAGGCATTGCCAAAACCCTCTAAACAACTAGAAAAACGACGTTGTTGAAATGTATAGTTGTTAGCGATTACGATGACCAAATACGATTTAGCCATAATAGGATCCGGGCCGTGCGGTTATGTTGCAGGTATCAGGGCAGCGCAGCTCGGGCTTAAAACCTGTATTTTTGAAAAAGACAGGATAGGCGGGGTGTGCCTGAACTGGGGATGCATACCTACGAAGGCGCTTTCAGCTTCTGCTATCGCGCTTTATAATATAGAACGCGCTTCAGAATTCGGGATAAATGTAAAAAGTTATGACCTGGATTTTGCAAAGGTATATGAAAGAAAAGAAAATATAGTAAAGAAACTTTCCATGGGCGTGGAAATGCTTTTAAAGGCTAGAAAGCTGGACATAATAAAAGAAAACGCCCAGATTAAAAGCCCATCTATTGTTAAAACAGCAAATTTAGAAATAGAAGCTAAAAATATCCTCATAGCAGCGGGCTCAGTTCCATTTGAGCTGCCGGGAATACTTTTTGACCATACAGATATCTTGTCCAGCACTGATATCCTGGAATTAAAAGCCATACCCAAAAGCCTTATAATAGTCGGCGGCGGGGTGATAGGATGCGAATTTGCATCTATCTTCAGGTCTTTTGGCTCGGAGATAACAATAATTGAAGCAATGTCGCAGCTTTTACCTAACGAAGACGAGGAAATAGCGAGAAAACTGGAGCAGCTATTTAAAAGAAGAGGCATAAAAGTACTGACTAATACAAAAATAGATAAAATAGATAAAGGCGATAAAGCGTTTATTGCTGTAGGCCGCTCGCCTAATTCAAAGGGTCTTGGCCTTGAAGCGCTGGGCGTAGAGTGCAATAAAGGCTGGATAAAAGTAAATGAAAACTTTAGGACAAATGTAAATAATATCTATGCTGCAGGCGATATAAAAGGCGGCATGCTTTTGGCTCACGTAGCATCTAAAGAAGGAATTGCTGCGGTAGAGCATATGGCAGGTAATAGTCAACCCATAGATTATAACGCGGTGCCGAGCTGTATTTTTACGAACCCTGAGATAGCAAGCGTAGGCTTAAATAAATTGGCAGCGAAAAATAAAGGCATAGAAGTAAAGGTTAGGAAATTTTTATTCTCCGCTATTGGAAAGGCTCATGTGCTCGGGGAGACAGACGGATTTATAAAGCTGGTAACCGATTCTAAAAACGATAAAATTGTAGGATGTCAAATAATAGGCCCGCACGCGACGGGGCTTATAGCAGAGATTTCTCCGTGTATCCAGTTCGGGATAACATCTGAGAAACTCGCAAGCGTAATCCACGCTCATCCGACGCTGTCTGAGATAATCTGCGAAGTATCGGAAGCCGTGCATAATAAGGCAATTCACTCGCTTTAGCCTTTCCGGCTGGCAGGCCTGAGGCACATCAGAAACGTTTCGGCATCATAGATATCTTATATATGAGCGCGCAAGGGATTACGGCGAAGTTTTTATACTGTCAAGACTACCTGCAGTATAAAAAATGAGCCGTAAACCGTAGCGCGCGGCGAAACCAGTTTCAGTGCCGAATGGCCTGCCAGCCGGAAAGACAGGAGATCTAAATGCGAATTGGCATATTAGGCGGGACGTTTGATCCGGTGCATAACGGGCATATGCATCTTGCGGAAAAGATCAGCAAGAAATTATCGCTTGATAAGCTGATATTTATACCTGTATATATCCCGCCTCATAAAAAAGGCGCTAAAGTAACTCAGGCAAGGCATAGGTATAACATGCTCAAGCTTGCGGTCTCGGGCAGTAAAATCTTCAAGCTATCGGATATGGAGATAAAAAGAAAAGGCAGGTCGTATTCCATAGAAACCCTGAGGCGTCTGAAGAGAAAATACGGCGCAAACGCAGAACTTTTTTTTATAACAGGCTCTGATTCCCTGGGAGAGCTTGATAAGTGGAAGAACCTGGAAGAGATACTGAAGCTTTGCAAATTTGTCGTCGTGGAAAGGCCAGGATTTGAAACCGGGAACCCGCCGGAGAATATTATATATCTCAAGGTAAGCGCAAAGGATATCTCCGCCACCCAAATCCGCAGCCTGATAAAAACAGGGAGGCATTTATCGGGCATATTGCCTGGCATGGTGGAGCGCTATATATATAGAAATAAATTATATGTTGTCATCCCAAAATGATAATGTCCTATTATACCAATTTAGAAATGTCCTATTCTAAAGATGCTATAATGCACTCTTTACAAGGAGGTCATTATGGCTGGAAAGGACATTATCATGGCTACACAGGAC
>Ga0210050_1001585_pt1 | contig 23912 bp, 14 predicted proteins | sample CryGey132114_all_FD_185463 | JGI IMG/M metagenome (GOLD analysis project Ga0210050, IMG submission 185463) | Groundwater microbial communities from aquifer - Crystal Geyser CG22_combo_CG10-13_8/21/14_all (SPAdes) (version 2) | ecosystem: Environmental > Aquatic > Deep subsurface > Groundwater ... | reverse complement strand
ATGATATGTATGGCAAACCGTATACACGTGATTATATTGCATCAAATAATTCTTGGGAGGCGCAACAATTAGTTCCGATTTATGATTATCCTCTAAATACAAAAGTGCTGTATCAAAAAGTTTTTGTACAAACATTCATTCAATTATTACCCCTTTCATTCTTACACCAAAACTACCCGACCGGTTTTATATAACTTAACTAAAGAAAAAGTTGTTATCTCCCGCGCAAAAAGCGCCGGGAGCTTTCCCTAAATATTTTTAAGGTATTAAAAGTGAAAAAGTTATTGGTTTGTTGTTTGTTAGTAGTAGTTAGTTGTTCTTTGTTTGCGCAGCAAAGCAAACAAGAAAAACTACAGCAGTTAAAAACCCGTGAGGATGTAAATGTAACTGAGGTAGAACCAAATATTTTAAAACTTAAATACCGCAACGGTAAAACCCTCTACATAAATATAGGTGAGTACCAACCCCCGACCAACAACAGCTTACAAAAAACAAACTACTCCCCAACTTACGACAGTACAATAATTGACATTGCAACCATTGACACAATGCTTTATTATCAAAAGTACAGCTACTGGCAGACAGTACCTCTTGGTAATTTCCGCACGTTACTGGTGGGTGATGTAAATAAAAATGGAAGACCTGAACTGTACGGACAAGTGAAAGACTATTGGACAGATTACACTGATATTATGGCTTTTGAAATGAACACAAATGGCAAATTCGAATCTGTTTTTAGCTATGATAGCACTGTCATCGCCGGGAATATCTATGATATCGATAAGGATGGGAAGGAAGAACTTCGTTTAGCGAAAAACTATGTCGATGAAAAATCAAGTTATTTGGTTTGGAGTTTTTTGTTTTATAAGCAAAGTAACGATTCGGCTATTGCAAATAATTTGTCATTCACATTCAAAACAAGAGATACAAGTGATCAACAGAATGACAATTATTTTGGTGATTGGGATGGAGATCAATTCACTGATCAGATATTTATTGAACCTTCTTCAGGTAAAAATAATCTTAAAATTTTTGAGTACAATCCTTTACTGAACAATTTTGATATGGTTTATCAATATGATTATCGTCCTCTCGACCTATATTATAAGGGATTTTCGATTGGGGATTTTGACCATGACGGGAAGATAGAATTCCTTTCTGGAAGTATCCATGGGAAAGTCCTTTCTATTGAAAATACAGGCAATAATTCGTTTGCACCGATATGGGAAGGAAAAGTTGAAACCAATAATGCATATCTCTGTGCGGAAACTAACGATCTTGATGGAAACGGGAAAAAAGAGATTTGGATTGGTGGACAATCATTTCATAGTGGAGTTGGGATAACCCGAATAACACTTTTCGAAAATGCAGGAAAGGATAGTTACCAGGTTGTTGGGAAAATTGATATAATCGGGATTTTTTCGTTTTTTGCCGGAAATATCCAGGTAATTGATGTGGATAAAGACGGTAAAGAAGAGGTGCTGCTCGGGTTGGATGATACGGTGTTTATTCTACAATTTAATGGAAGTAAAAACCATCAGACATACAAACTTTTCTATTATAAGCAGAATATTTGGCAGAATAATACCATCGGTTATTATGGAGCTAATCTTTATGATCTGACCGGTGATGGAAAAGAAGAATTGTTGGTAAATTGTTGGGACGATCCACCAGGGCTTGGAACTATTAAATGGTTCAATTGGATTTACAATCCGGACTTTTCCGTTTCGGTTGAAAAAGAAGACAGTGGTACACCCAAAGAATTTTCATTATCACAAAATTATCCAAACCCGTTTAACCCGCAGACAAATATCAAATATGAACTTGCAGAAAATTCATTAGTATTGATAAAGGTTTATAATATTTTAGGGAAAGAAATAACAACACTCGTAGAGAAAGAACAAACTCCCGGCGGTTACCAAATCAGTTGGGAAGCAAAAGACAGTGAAGGAAGGATGCTTCCTTCAGGCGTGTATTTAATTAGGTTATCCGCAAACGGTAAATCCATTAATTACACAAAAACGGTAAAAGCAATTTTTGTCAAGTAAAAAATAAACTTATGAATTATTTAACTGATGTATTAATATATCAAAAGGGAAAGAATGAAATTCAAGTTTAAGACGCTTTATTTTTTGATGGTTATCGTAATTATCGGTTATTCCCAAACTCCGGTTTGGGAGAATTATGTAGATAGCAAACCGATTACTTCTCTGGCAGATGAAGGTAACAATCTTTGGGTTGGTACTACAGGTGGACTTATTAAGCTCGATAAAAGCAGCGGAGAGAAAACTCTTTATAACAAAGGAATAAACGGCTTCCCGGATAATTATATAAATACCATTACCATTGATAGTGTTGGCAATAAATGGATTGGGACAAAAAACGGCGGAGTTGGAAAATTTGACGGGACAAAATGGATTTCTTATAATACAACCAATTCAGCTTTACCCAATAACAACGTTACTTCAATTAAAATAGATAAAAACGGCGCAATTTGGTTTTCTACTCTTGGGGGAGGTATCGCAAAATATACAGGAACAGATTGGACTATTTTTAATACTTCAAACTCGCCTCTACCAAATAACAACATTGTTTCGTTAGTAATAGATAATGGAGAAAACAGTATTTGGGTTGCTCCTGTAGATGCCGGATTTTATATTTATTATGGGCGTTACGGTTGGACACATTATAATGTTAATAATCTTACATATAATAACGATATAAAATTTCTTGCAAACGGGTTGAAACGTGAAATATGGATGGGAACATTTGGCTACATCACCTGGTTTGATGCCGCGAACACAAATAATTCCGGAACTTTTCAATGTCCTCTCTATACAGGAATTAGTACTGTTGCGGTGGATACTTTAAATAATAAATGGGTTGGAACAAAAGGGCTTGGACTTGCATTTTTTGATGGTACAAATTGGTTAACCTACAATTCATCAAATTCCGGTTTGCCGGGGAACAATATAACTGCAATAGTTATTGATAAGAATGGGATTAAATGGATTGGGACTTATGACGGCGGTTTAGTAAAATACGATGGCACAAATTGGGAGAAGTATAGCACGTCAAGTTCTGAGTTACCTCCCAACCGAATCAGTGCATTAACTTTCGACAAACAAGGAGAGAAGTGGATTGGGACATGGGGAGGCGGGGTTCTTAAGTATGATGAGATGGAATGGACAGTTTACAACACCTCAAACTCTGACATACAGAATGATAATATTACCGCCGTTGCCATTGACGAAAGTAACCATAAATGGATTGGTACATACGGTGGCGGATTATGTGCTTTCAGCGGTACGGAATGGACTCTTTACAACAGTTCCAATTCAGGTTTACCCGATAACAATGTAACAAATGTGCGAGTTGATAAAAGTGGAAATGTCTGGGTAGGAACTTGGGGAGGCGGACTTGCAAAATTTAACGGTGCTGGCTGGACTGTTTTTAATAGTGAGAATTCAGAACTATCCGATAACTACATTTATTCGTTAGCAATTGACCAGGCAGATAATATTTGGATTGGAACTTGGGGTTTAGGGCTTATCAAATATGATGGCAATGCATGGACTGTTTTTAATAGTGAAAATTCAAATATTCCGTATAACATAATTACTTGTGTTGCCGTTGATGCAAATGATAATAAATGGATTGGTACAAACGGAGCCGGAGTTGCAAAATTTAATGGAGATACTTGGACAATTTTTAATCCTACAAATTCAAACCTCCCTTCAAACAATATTAGAGCTATAGATTTTGATACACTTGGCAATGTTTGGATTGGAACCATGAACGGTGGACTTGCAAAACTAAACACATCACTTTCTGAATGGAGCGTGTATAACTTGTTTAACTCAGGGTTAATTGATAATGATGTTTACTCTGTGAATATTGATAAGTTCGGAAAAGTTTGGTGTGGTACTTCATCCGGTTTAGCTGTATTTACTCCGGGTAACCCCACAGCGATTGATAGAACGGACAATCCTCTTTCTCCCAAAGATTTTTTACTATACCAAAATTATCCTAACCCGTTTAACCCAAGTACTACTATAAACTACCAAATACCTTCAAACAGTTTTGTTACCCTAAAAGTTTACGATCTTCTTGGTAATGAAATAACCACGCTGGTAAATGAAGAAAAAGCAGCAGGCGCATATCAAGTTAATTTTTCAGCTCAACAGACAACGAACAACAAACCACTTGCAAGTGGAATGTCCTCCAAAGGCGGATACGCCTCAGGCGTATATTTCTACACCTTAACCGCAGGTAAGTTTACGGCTACAAAGAAGTTCATATTAATGAAGTAGTTTTCATTTTTTGTAACGCAGATTAATAATCTGCGCTACAGCTATGTGCAGAAAAAAAATTACTGACAACTGAATACTAATAACTGAAGACTTTCCACTTTATGTTTTCTGCTTTTTCTTCTTCGCAGCGGGGAAGAGAACGTTGTTTAGTATTAACCTATAGCCGGGGGAATTTTTATGTAATGTTAATTCAGTTGGAGGATCGCCGACTGCATGCTGATAATCTTCCGGATCGTGTCCGCCGTAAAAAGTAAACGTTCCTCTTCCAAAATTCCCATGAATATATTTTACTTGATTTGTTCCCTGCCGCTCACCCAAAATAATAACCGATTTCTTTATCAATTCTTTTCTGAACATGGTTGTTTGTCCCATGAATCCTTTAATAACATTTGCATGATCTTGCGTAAGCATTGTGGGAACAGGATCATACTTTGCAGAAAAATCGAAAAGAGTAAAGTAATCGTTCTGAAAATCTAAAATCTCCGCCGGTTGAATATCAATGTCGCTGTATTCATAAACAAAAGGGTTCATTTCTAATTTGAAATTTTCAAACGCAAGAGTATTCTTGAAATTTAATTGAGTTTGAGCATTTTGATCGGTGGCATCGCCATCATACATTTTATCGCAGATGTCAACATTCTCAGCGGCAAGAGCAATGTCATAAGAATCGGTAGCGGAACACATTGCAAATAAAAATCCACCGTCGGCAATAAAATTTTTGATTGATAAAGCAACGGCTTTCATCATATCTGAAACTTTTTTGTACCCCAATTTTTTTGCGTTTGCTTCGTAGCGTATTTGCTGTTCGATGTACCATTGGGCGTTGCTGTAACTTCCGTAAAACTTTCCGTATTGCCCGGTAAAATCTTCGTGGTGCAGATGCAGCCAATCATATTTTTGCAATGAACCGTTTAGCATCTCATCGTTCCAAAGTTTGTCATAAGGAATTTTTGCATACTCAAGCACGAGCGTAACTGCATCATCCCACGGTTGAAATCCCGGCGGAACATACACGCCGATTTTGGGAGCTTTTTCTAACCGGACAACATCCATATTTTGGTCATCGCTTTGAACAAACGCATAAATTGAAGTCGCTTCCGAAGTGGTAAGCGGAGTGAACGAAACTCCTTCGATGCGACATTCATTTTCTATTTGCTTTACATAATCTAAGAGAAATGAACCGCCGCGGTAGTTGAGCAGCCAATCAGCTTTCAGCCCTTGTTCTAAAGCATGAAAAGTGATGCCGTAAGCTTTTAAATGATCGGTTTGGGTAAGATCCATCGGTATCAAGATCTTGTTCTGCGCAAGAATTGAGCAGGGAAAAAAAAGAAGAAAGAGAATTTTTATTAACGGCATTGAGGTAACGATCATTGATAAATGTTACTTGTAAAAATTGTAAAAGCACAGGCACTGATATTTTTCATTAAAGGAGTGGGTGCATCCATGGTTGAAGGTTTAAATAATTAAAGTAAACGTAAAACAATCACTCATTCAATCATTTAGTCATGCAAGTTTATAATAGCCTTAATAAATATTTAATCAAGTATCAAGTTCTACTTTCACCCAAACCGTTACGCCGATTTTCTGCCTGATTCAAGATAAATCGGTTCGGCTTTTTCCATTACCACATCGCGGGTAACAATACATTTTTCAACTCCGGATTTGGAAGGGATATCAAACATGATATCAATCATAAAATCTTCTAATATTGAACGAAGAGCGCGAGCGCCGGTTTTGCGTTCTTTTGCTTTTTTAACAATGGCATCCAACGCGAACGGATCAAATTCCAATTCGATCCCCTCCATTGCTAAAAGTTTTTTATATTGTTTTAGAATAGCGTTTTTAGGAGTTGTTAAAATATTTTTTAACGCTTCATCACTTAAAGAATGCAAAGGTGCAATAACAGGCAAGCGTCCAATCAATTCAGGAATAAGTCCGAATCGTAAAAGGTCTTCCGGCTGAACAAGCGCGATGAGTTCATCATCGGAGAGTTCCTGTTTACCGCTGATATCAGAGCCGAAGCCCATTTTGCTTTTGTTGATACGCGAAGCTATTACTTTTTCAATTCCTTCAAAAGCTCCTCCGACGATAAACAAAATATTTTTCGTATTCACATTTAACAAATTTTGTTCGGGATGTTTTCTGCCCCCTTTTGGAGGAACGCCGGCAATGGTTCCTTCTAAAATTTTCAGTAACGCTTGTTGAACGCCTTCACCGGAAACATCGCGCGTAATACTTGCGCCCTCACTTTTGCGTGCAATTTTATCAATCTCATCAATATAGACAATTCCTTTTTGAGCTTTTTCGATATTAAAATCAGACGCCTGCAAAAGCGAAACCAAAACGGTTTCTACGTCATCGCCAACGTAACCGGCTTCTGTAATAGTTGTTGCGTCGGCAATGGCGAAAGGGACATCGAGAATTTTTGACAGCGTTTGTGCAAGCAAAGTTTTTCCAACGCCGGTGGGACCGAGCAAAAGAATATTACTTTTTTCAATCTCAACATCATCAAGTTCAAAAAAAGTGCTCTTTGTGTTTACTCTTTTATAATGATTGTACACAGCAACGGAAAGTGTTTTCTTTGCCCGCTCTTGACCGATAACGTGTTCATCCAATGTTTTTTTAATAACATCGGGAGTTAACAAACTTGCTTTGCCCGGCTTCGTTGTATTGTACGCCGCAAGATTATTTTTAAGAATATCCACACTGCTGGTAATACAGCGGTCGCAGATATAAACATCCGGACCGGCTATCAAGCTGCCGACTTCTGAGCCGTCTCTTCCACAAAATGAACATTTAACAATTCGACTATTTAATTTTTTTGCCATTATTTTTCTCTAACTTATTTTATTTCGTAATTTATTTATCGCTTCCCGCGCTTCATCAAGATATAATGAATCGGGAAACCGGAGCAGAAGATTTTGATATTCTTCAATTGCTTTCGCCGGATTTTTTAATCCGTACCGGTATATTTTAGCTGCAAGCAAGTTGGCTTTATCGGCAAAAATGTTCTTTTCATCTCTTTTAAGTAAACTATCAACCTGATCTAACGCTTGTTGATAGCGGTCTAAACTAATGTCGGACTCAATCAAACGAAGTTCGGCTAATTGTTTTATCAGAAAAGGAGTTTGTTCGGTTTTAACTAAAGATGAAAAAGTTTTTCCCGCTTTATCGAACTGATTTACCAACAAAGCAAAATCTCCTTCTGCAAATTTAACTAAAGTTAATGAATCATTAAAAGCCGAAGTGAGCAAAAATGAAAGCTCCAGCGCATCGTTCGAGATATTGTCGCCCGAGGCAGAAACTAACTGGCGAAGCAATTTATTTGATTCAGTGAAATCTCCCCTGAAAAACGCCATTTTGGCTTTCCAGAATTTAGCTTTGTTTTTATTTTCGTCATTCGCCCGAGGATTGGAGAGAATTTTATCATAAAAAGAAGACGCCTTGTTGATATTTCCCTGTTGAAGCTGCATTGCTGCCATCACCAAACAGGCGTCAGTATAAAAACCGGAAAAAAGAAAATTTGAAATAATGTTGTTAAAAGATTTTTCGCTTTCTTTTGTATCCCCAATTTTTCTGCCGTACAAATATCCGAGATGAAAGATCGCTTCAACGCCCTGCTCGGAAAAAGGGTTCTTTTCCGCAACTTCTCTATAAATTGAAAGAGGTTCTTCGTATAATTTTTCGTGAAAATATTTTTTAGAGGGAAAAGTTTTCCAGAGTTGGGCAGAATCGGCGGTTTCAATTTCCAGCTTCGCTTCCGAGTTTTTTGCAAGATTTAATTTAATTTGAAGTTGAAATGGGGCGTCGGGATATTTTTTTAATAGATAGGAAAAAACTTCCGCTGCAGACGCATATTCTTTTTCTAAAGACAATTGAGCGGCAAAAGTAAAGAGGTCATTTCCCTTATATTGTTCTTTGTTATCAAGCGTTTTGTAGAGTGAGAAAGCTTTTTCATACCGGCGGCTTGCGGTGTAAAGTTTTGCTAAAATATTACCAATAGCGGGAAATTGTTCGGGTTGTTCATCTTCAAAAACATTGATGAAGACATTTAAAGCTTCGCTCCGGGCAGCATAAGTAAAAATCCGGGATTCGACACTCGGGAATTGTTTATAGTCAGCTCTTAAGATCGTGATAAATTCTTCCGCGCATTTTTTATAATCCATTTTAAGCGCGTAAAGGTTGGCAAGATCGTAGCCCAAATAAAAATCTTTCCCCGAAATTAATTTTGCACGATGAAGCAGATCAATGGCTTTATCAAACGCACGCAGCTCAATTGCCGTATTTGCCAGCGTTCTGTAAGAAATAATATCGTTTTTATTTTTTAAATAATCATCCCATAGTTGAAATGCTCTTTTTTCGTCTCCATTTAAATAGAGAGTGGTGCCAAGCATACCAACGAGAGAGATGTTATCTTTTTCGACTGACAATTTTTGCTGAATCAGAAAACTGGAATTGTTGTATTCCTTTAATTGGATGTAGCATTTATTTAACGACTGGAAAAAAGTAAAATTATTCGGCTGGGCTTTATAGAGTTCTTCATAGATGGGTTTTGCTTTAACGTATTCGCCAATCTGCTCATAACTTTGGGCAAGCATAAACCTATTTTGCAGATCACCTTGCTGAGAAAAGTTGGCTTCCGCTAAAATTAAAAGAATGACTATGAGATTAAATTTCATTTAATTGTTTTTATCTCTTTACAAATTGACGAATAACTGGCACGTAAAGTTCACTTGTTCAAGAACAACTTGATCGAATAAAAAAGGAGGAAAGTGGCAAAAACCTTTTTTAACAGTTGTTCCGGTACCTGCACCGCAACTTTGGAAGAAAAATAGCTCCCGATAATAAAAGTAACTGCCATAAAAGCGGCTGCTTTTAAATTCATACTGCCGGCTTTGTAATAATTTATGACAGCTAAAATACCGATAGGCGGTAAAAGCAACGCAAGTGACGTTCCCTGTGCTTGTTGTTGAGAGTAGCCGAGAATCATGGTTAATGCGGGAATAATGATGATTCCTCCTCCAATTCCCAAGAATCCACTCATAATTCCGGCGGCAAGACCGATTATTAAATAAATTAATAGTTCATACATCAGCTTTTCTTTCGTGAATTTTAGAAGTTTTGTTAATTTCTCTTATCAATTTAAAACAATTTGAACCAAAGAAAAATAGTATATTACAAAAGTGAAAACAAAATCATTAAATCAGAGAAAACAATATATTTTACTTGCAGTCTATCTGTTTTTGGTAATTGCGAGTTTATTCCACCACCATTCTTATTCGTTTAAGAATGGCGATGACAGTGTTGTTTCCCTTCAAAATAAAAGTGAAGCAGTTAATGATTTCTTAGTTGGTTCAACCGGAATTTGTTTACTCGATCATTTTTTACAGTCAATTAATTTCTCAGATGATTCTACAGCGGGAAAAGCATTTAACCTTCCCGGGTCAGAAGAAGTAACCGAAATTTCTTCTTCAAGTGCAACGCTTCAAGTTTTTTATTATTCTTATCCCTTAAGAGCTCCTCCCACGATTTAGACCTCCCTTTTTCTTTTTTTATAATCGCTAATTTTAAAATTAAAGGAGTCTCTTATGTTTAAGTACTTGTTGGTATTTATTACGTATTTCATTTTTTCCGTCAGTTTTTCTCAACCCATCTTTTTAGTGCAGGGCGTAGTCATTGATTCGCATAATCAGGAACCGCTAATTGGGGTTAATGTCTATTTAAAAGAATTAAAAATTGTTGTCGAATCAAACGAGAACGGAATTTTTCAATTCTCTAACCTTGCTGCCGGAAGTTACACTCTTGTTTCATCGCTCACAGGGCATAGAGAAATTACAACAAAAATAATAATCCCGCTAAAAGAAAAGCTTATTATTGAAATGCACGAGAAAGTAATTAATATGAATGAAACCATAGTTACGGGAAATCCATTTTCACTTGATCTAAAAGAACTATCGCAGGCAACAATTTCACTTTCACAGCTTGATTTACAAATTAAAAGAAGTGCAACCTTAGCACAATCATTGGACTTCCAACCCGGTGTTGCAATGCGTTCAAACGGAACAGCCGCTTCCCGCCCTGTTATCCGCGGATTTAGCAACAATATGATTTTAATATTAGAAGACGGACTCCGGATGGGAGATTTATCTTCTGCTTCCGATGATCATGGAATTTCTGATGACGGAAGCGAACCTGAAAAAATTGAAATAATTAGAGGACCTGCAAGTTTACTCTACGGAAGTAACGCCATAGGCGGAGTTGTGAATGTTATTACCGATGCAATTCCGTCAACTATTCCACAGCAAGTAAACGGACATTTCTTAACGGAAGGTTCGTCTGGCAATAACCAATACTTAACAAATCTCCATCTTAATTACGGTATTAATCTTTTTTCGTTTCATGGCAATTTATATAAAAGAAAAGCCGGTGATTATAAAATTCCAACCGGCGGCAAAACATTTAATTCCTTTTTTGAAACCTTCGGAGGACAAACGGGAGTTTCATTTCATCCTAACTGGGGAACCGCCGGAATAAGTTTTTCTTCGTTCCATAATCAGTATGGGCTGCCTGCTCCATCCGGAAGCACTTCTGCTGCATACATTGACATGAAAAAAACTCAAGTAAAATATTTAGCTGATATAAGTATTGATAATGGTTTTTTGTCAGCAATTAATTTAAAAGGCAGCTATCAAAATTATCATCATAATGAGATTGATAGATTTAGCGGTGTTATTGGCACTTCATTCAACCTTGAGACTGCAAATATTGATATTTCATCCAAGCATGTACCGTTAGCGTTTTTTATGAACGGGATTCTCGGATTCTCGTCAACCTATCAGAAATATAAAATACTTGGAAGTGAAGCAATAACGCCAAATACCGATGTATTGACTGCGGCAGCGTATGTTTTTGAACAAGTGAAATTCAAAAAGTTAAATCTCTCCTTTGGAATAAGGACTGAGGTTAGTAATATAAATATTAGCCAGGCTGTTTTAACGGATTCTCTTTTTGCAAGTCAAAAAAATAATTTTGCCACGTTGTCCGGTTCATTGGGATTAGTTTATTCTCTCTCAGAAGAGCAATCGCTATTTTTCAATGCCGCTAAAGCATTTAGATCACCAAGCGCTGATGAACTTGCATCTTATGGCATCCACGAAGCGGCAAATAGTTTTGATATCGGGAATAGAAATTTGCAAGTCGAAAACAATTTAGGATTTGATTTAGGTTTACGATCAATAAGTGAAGAATATTCTGCCGAACTTACAGGCTACGTATATTCTGTTAACAACTATATTTCAAGAACTCCGCAAGCATTTTTTTATAGTGATGAAACTGACAAAACTGCAAATTCAATAATTGGGTTTAATGATTCAACCGGTTTTAGAGTGAAGAAATATTTAAATGAAGAAGCAGTCTTTTATGGTTTTGAGAGTAAGGTAAGCGTGAAATTGAAGGATAACCTTGCCGCAACAATAATTGCGGATTATGTACGGGCAAAAAATTATAAAACGAAAGAGAATCTGCCCCAAATTCCGCCATTCCGGTTTTCGCTTGAAACAAGATATACTGTTGATCAATTTTGGTTTGGCTTTAACGCAAAAGCTGCAGCATCTCAAAAAAATATTTCAATAAATGAAACTCCAACTGCAGGCTATTTTCTTGTTGATTTTTATGGAGGTATGAAATTCTTTTCGGGCAGATTAGCACATGTCTTCTCATTAAAGGTGGATAATGCTTTTAATCGAATTTACAGAGATCATCTTTCTGCAATTAAAGAGTTTACGCTGATGCCAGGAAGGAATATTTCACTAAGCTATAAATTCCTATTTTAAATTTGTAAAAATAAATCGTTTATTTGTACAGTTAAAATTTTTAAATATGCGCCAAAGTAAAAATTGTACTAAATAGTTCATAGGAGAATAAATGCAAAAAAAAATAACGCTCTTTTTACCATATAACGGTTTTAATTATACACAAAAAACGGTGGATTCGTTTTTATGTTCGGGACAAGTTGAAGAAGTTTATCTTCTCGTAACAAAGAAAGATGTACCGGGAATAAAAAATTGCAAAATTCTTTTTGTTGAAAATCTGTTTGGCTCTGCAACAGTAAAAGAAATAATTGCAAAATCTGAAACGGAATACACGGCAATTGTTAAACAAGATACTTTACTCGAACTCGGACAATTTGCCTTAGAACGTTTTGTCTCTATTGCGGAAAATACTTCTGCGGGATTAACCTATTCTGATTATTATGAAATTAAAGACGAAGTTCGACAGCCGCATCCCACCATTGAATATCAAGAGGGAAGTCTTCGTGATGATTTTAATTTCGGCGATTTGTTTTTATTTAACACAGCGGCAATGAAAGAACTTCAGTTTGATGAAGCGTATAGTTTTAGCGGATTTTATGATCTGCGTTTGAAGATTTCGCAAAAGAATAAAATTGTCCGCATCGGGGAATTCCTTTATTCATCAATTGAAACTGATGAGCGAAAATCCGGTGAAAAATTGTTTGATTACGTTGATCCACGCAACCGTGCGACCCAAATTGAAATGGAAAAAGTTTGCACGAATCACCTGAAAGCGATTGGCGGTTATTTGGAACCGGGATTTGAAAAAATAGATTTCGATAAATCGGATTTTAAATTTGAAGCCTCGGTAATTATTCCCGTAAAAAACCGGGTGAAAACCATTAGCGATGCTATACAATCTGTTCTGAAACAAAAAACTTATTTTTCTTTCAATCTTTTTATTGTTGACAATTACTCCGATGATGGAACAACTGAAAAAATTGAAGCATTCGCAAAAGAAGATGCTCGAATCATTCACATTATTCCGGAGAGAAAAGATTTAGGCATAGGCGGCTGCTGGAATGAAGCAGTTCACCACGCAAGCTGTGGTAAGTTTGCCGTGCAGCTTGACAGCGATGATATGTACAGCGATGAAAACACGCTGCAGAAAATTGTAAATAAATTTTACGAAGAAAACGTCGCCGCAGTTATCGGCAGTTATTTGATGACGAATTTTAAATTGGAGCAGCTTCCTCCGGGCGTAATTGATCATAAAGAATGGACGCCGGAAAACGGGAGAAATAATGCGTTAAGAATAAACGGGCTCGGCGCTCCGCGTGCTTTTTACACGCCGGTTTTGCGCGAAGTTAAAATTCCAAATGTCAGTTACGGTGAAGATTATTCGACTGTGCTTGCAATCTCGCGCCGTTACCAGATTGGAAGAATATACGAACCGCTGTATTTCTGCCGCCGGTGGGAAGGAAATACTGATTCCGCTCTTTCAATTGTACAGATGAACAACCACAATTTTTATAAAGATAAAATCAGAACATTTGAACTGCTGGCGAGAAAGAAGCAAGTGAGAAGTAGAAAGTAGAAAGTAGAAATTAGAAAGTTGAAAGTTGAAAGTTGAAAGTAGAAAGTAGAAAGTAGAAGGTTGAAAGCAGAAAGTTGAAAGAGGATAGGAAATATATTACAGCGGCTAAAGCATTAATGCAAACTCAAAAAGTACATTGGGAACAATGTAAAAACGGTTACGCAACGCTTGCTTCCGTTAAAACAAAAGTTTTTCAGTTTAATAATTTTTCGATTAAAGTTCAATTTAATCCAGGAAGAATGATTTCAACTTCAGCTAAAGTTGATGAACAATCAATCAATGATCGGAAATGTTTTTTGTGTAAAGAAAATTTACCGCAAGAGCAGCAATCCGTTGATTATAAAGATGATTTCTTAATTCTTGTAAATCCATTTCCGATTTTCCCGGAACATTTTACACTTCCTTCAATACATCACACAAAACAGGATATTGAAAATTCTTTTTTTGTATTCCTCTATTTCTGTAGAGATTTGAACCCGGATTTTTCTGTGTTTTACAATGGTCCGAAGTGCGGCGCTTCTGCTCCCGATCATCTACACTTTCAAGCCGGCACAAAATATTTTATGCCGATTGATCTTGAATATGAGCAGCTCAAAAAAAAGTTTGGTGAAGAACTCATAAAGATTAAATCGCTTCACGTCTTTGCAATTGATGACGGTTTGCGCAAAATGATTTCATTTGAAGGAAATTCAACTCCTGAAATCGAAGAAGTTTTTCAAATATTTTATTCTTCTTTCAAAAAAATAACCGGGCAGGATGAAGAACCGATGATGAATATTATCGGTTCTTATCAAAATAAAAAATGGCGGGTAATTATTTTCTTACGGAAAAAACATAGACCAGATGCGTTTTTTGAAGAAGATCAAGAGAAAAGGATATTACTCAGTCCCGCAGCGGTTGATATTGGCGGGGTTTGTATTACTCCGCGCGAAAAAGATTTCGAAACAATCACCCAAGAAAAATTAAAAGAAATTTTTACCGAAGTTTTTTTTGATGAAAGTTTCTTCCTAAGGTTTAAAAAGAAATTGCAGAGCGATCTTGAACTTTATTATTACTCTTGACTCATTAGGTCGGCAATAAATCGTAAGTTTTGATTTTTAGAATTAGAAATAATTATTTTGATGATCGCCGTAAGCGGAACGGCTAAAAGCATTCCAAGAATTCCCCAAATGTAACCCCAAAGCAACACCGAAAGAAGAATGGCAATCGGGTTCAAGTTCAATCGCCTGCCAATGAGCTGGGGCTCTAATAAATTAAAAAAAGCAGTTTGAATAAATCCCAAGCCGCCGGCGATTAAGATTGTAAAACTTAGCGATTCATATTGAATAATTGCCATCAGTGTAGGTAATACCAGGGCTATTGCAGAGCCGATCGAAGGAATAAAATTGAGGAAGAATGTCAGCAATCCCCACATCACCGGGAAATCAATTTTAAAAAGGTAAAGAAAAAAGCCGACGAAAATTCCTGCCAAAAGATTAATCGAAATTTTTGAGATAACATATTTCTGAATTTGCCCGGTAATGGATTTTAAGGTTTTAGCAAACTGCTGTTCCGTTTGTGCTTCTTCTTTTCCGAAAATTTCATTTCCCTTGGAGTTAGAATCAGCACCGTAGTATCTTCGACTGATCGCGGAGTAAATAGACTTATGCCCACTTTCTATAAAGATAAAGAAAAAAAGAAGGAAGAGAATATACCCTACTAAACTCAATGCCGAATTGAAAGCGCCGCCGGCAAGGGCTTTATAGTCAAGCTTTGTTAATATTTTTTGGATGGAAAAATATTTAAAATAAGGATCGGTAATTCCTAATCCGAGTGCAGATTTTCTTACAATTAAATTAAGTTTGGAAAAATAATTTGGCAGATCTTCGGACAACCGTACTACAGAATCAACTACAAACCTGATGACCCCGAACGAAATAAACGTTACAATAATGATATTAAAAATAATAATCAGCCAGAGGGGGATTTTCTTTTCAGTTAAATAAGAATTAACCGGTGAAAAGAGAATGAAGAGAAAGGAGGCAACTATAAAGGGGACGAAAATACTCTGCAATTCGGAAAGCAGAATTCCGAGTGCCACAAGTCCAATAATAACAACAAAAAATGTTAATGGGGAATTAGATTCAAATTTTTCTTTCATGCATGTACAATAAAATTGTTCACTACAAAAGTATTTATATTTTTAACTTCCCGCAATAAAACGAAGGAAAATCTTTTACTTTGAAGAAAACCGGTTTCTCCGTATTTTTTTTTGACATTAACTAAATATCGGTTATTTTTCAATTGACATAAAAAATAAAAATGGATGAACCGGTTGATTTTTCCTATTTCATTAATTTATTCTGCACAGGAATTAACAGAAAAAATTCTTAATCTTATTCGTTTTCCTCTATCTTCATTGTTTCTATGCCTAAAATGCAGATTAAGAAAAAGATTGAGAAGTCAGTTTTATCTTTTGCGTAACATGATTCATTTAATTAAAACATTAACATATCAAGTATGTGAGAGTATTGGAGGCTTACACATGAGAATTGATAGACAATTACTTTTAGTCCCAATTATTTTATTTTTCTTATCCTCTGTTGCGTTTGCACAGACGGGCAAAATAGCCGGGAAGATTACAGATGCCGCGAATGGCGAAGGTATTCCCTTTGTGAATGTTGTGGTTCTGGGTACTACCCAGGGAGCTGCTTCAAACCTGGATGGTGATTTTGCGATCATCAACCTTAAACCGGGAGTTTACTCTATACGGGTTAGCGCAATCGGGTATAACAACATTACTTACGAAAATATTAATGTTTCTACAGGATTAACAACCGCATTAAACGCTAAGCTTGGCTCCAATGCGCTTACTATTTCTCAAGATGTTGTTATCATTGCGGAAAGACCAATGGTGCAAAAAGATTTAACCGCATCAACATCCATTATGAGCGATCAGTTGATTTCCGAGCTTCCGGTAACTGAAGTAGGTGATTTACTGCAGCTGCAAGCCGGAATCACCAAAGGCGGTGGCGGAGAACTTCACTTACGAGGTGGAAGAAGCGGCCAGATTGCTTTTCAAATTGATGGTGTACCAATTACCGATGCGTATGACGGCAGCAATATCATTGATGTTTCAACGAATTCCATTCAAGAATTGCAAGTTGTCTCCGGCGCTTTTAATGCTGAATTTGGACAAGCAATGTCAGGTATTGTTAATATTGTTACTAAAGATGGCGATGAAAGTTTCAACGGAAGTTTGCAATCGTATGTCGGTGATTATCTTTCTTCAAAGGAAGATAAGTTTTGGAATATCAAAAGCGTAAAACCAACGGCAATACGGAACATTGAAGGGAGTCTCAGCGGTCCGATTATTCCGGAGAATCTGTTCTTCTTTGTAAACGGAAGATATTTTTATAACACCGGCTACCTCTATGGTAAAAGGGATTTTTTGGTTACCGATTATTCCCGTGAAAGAGATGCCTCGCAGGGCGGCGGCTATTCGATTAAGAAAAATGGCGATAGCTCCTTTGTTCCAATGAACTCAAATGACCGCGTTTTCGGTCAAGCAAAATTAACCTATCGCTTAACTGGCGGTATTCGTTTAAGTTATAATTACATTCTTGATAAACAACAATATCAGGATTACGATGGCAATAATAGGCTAACACCGGATAATAATCTTCATCGCTTTAAAACAGGCTATTCAAATACTCTAAGTTTAAACCATGCACTCTCAGCATCAACATTTTACACTTTAAACCTCTCTTATTTTTATAAAGATTATCATCACTATTTATTTGAGAATGTTTATACCGGTGATACCTTACGACCAACATTTTATGTTGATAACAGTTTCCTCCAAACACCTCCTTATAGTTTTGCTATCGGCGGAACAAACACAAATAGGTTTACACGGAATACTTCTTCAATTGATGCTAAGTTAGATATGACTTCTCAGTTGAATAAAGAAATTTCAATTCAGTTTGGCGGAGAGTTTAAGAAGCATCGTTTGTATTTTGAAAATATCAATTTACAGCCTCTGCTGGTTAATGGATCAAAAACTTTTCCATACAATGTAACGGTTCCGCAGGCTACTTCAACGGATTATGATCAGTACGTAAAAGAACCTTCTGAAATTTCCGGCTATATTCAATCTAAATTTGAAGCGTTCAATTTGATATTCAATGCCGGCTTGCGTCTGGATATTTTCAATCCTAATAGTTTTATCCTTAGCGATCCCTCCGACCCGGATATCAACAATCCAATACGCCCTGAAAATAAGAACGCTTCGTTATCGGATAGACAATCATATTGGTATAAAGATGCCAAGGTGAAGTATCAGTTTAGCCCCAGATTGGGGATTGCCTTCCCTATAACTGATAAAGGCGTTATTCACTTTTCGTACGGACATTTTTTCCAGCTTCCTTCTTACGAACTGCTTTACTCTAATCCTAATTTTAAACTTGCGGATGTTTCAGGAAACGCTGGGTTAGTTGGAAACGCAGATTTGAAACCGCAAAAAACGGTAAAGGGAGAAATTGGTTTGCAACAGCAAATTGGGGACGATATCGCCGTTGACGTAACCATGTTTTTCGAGGATTTCCGCGATCTCATCGGTACGCAAACCAATGATATTTTAGTATTCGGCGGGGCAAAATCATACAGTCAATACGCGAATTCTGATTTTGGATTTTCAAAAGGTATCATCGTTAAGTTCGAAAAACGTTTTTTTGGCGGTCTTGCGGTGAATCTGGATTATACTTACGCAGTTACTAAAGGAAATGCCTCGAATCCTGCAGATGCAAGAAATGCAGTTTTAGGCGGGGCTGCACCGGAAACTTTTATTACCCCGTTAGATTGGGATCAGACTCATACGCTAAACATTGTAGCCGCGTACACCGTTCCGGATAATTACGGTTTTTCGATCATCAGTAATTTTTATTCGGGACAACCTTATACGCGTCAACCAAACAAAAATACATTAGTTACCCAAAACGCTTTCCCTAAAAACAGTGATAACAAGCCAAGTGTTTTCAATATTGATATTAGGGCTTATAAAGATTTCAAAATTGATAATTACAAAATTTCTATATTTGTTAAAGTTTATAACTTGCTTGATCTCGATAATCCGAGAGGAGTATACGGAGATACCGGCGACCCGTTGTTTACGTTTGGAAAGTTGGATGCGCAGAAGGTCAATCCACTCATGTATTACAATTCTTTGGATGAACTTTATACTAACCCAACATATTTTTCAGAACCGCGAAGAGTCGAGCTCGGCGCGTCCTTTAACTTTTAATCCTAAGGCTAAGTAGATATGAATAAAAAATATTATCAAAATTTACTACTCATCTTTGTTCTTGCGGTCGGCAGCCTGCTTGCCCAAAGAAGTGACCCGAATTTAAGAAGAGTCGGTTTTCATAAAGGAAATAGAGTTGCCATTTCCTTTTATAATGATGGACAAATTTCCGGTTTTAATTCCGGCGTGGATATTCGCGGAGAATGGCCCCGCGGTTCCGGCGAAAATTATATCGGAGATTGTATCCCATTAATTGGGGTTGAATTTGTTAATATGAACGGAGATACACTCCACTCTGTAACTATTTCACGTGGTCCGAGAAATGGGCAAGCGGCTGAAAAAAATCCTATCTATAATTATTTTTGGGGCTTTAACCCGATCCCCGGTTTTAATAACCCTGCTTATGAAAGTAAAGTCGCTCAAGAAGGGATAGCGATGAGCCATCTCCAGGGAACGTGGCCTCTCGGCGGCTGGCGCGATCACCCCGATTGGACTGACGCAAAAGGTAATTCAGAGTGGGATGGTTATTTCGGACGCGGACTAATTAATGCCGATCAAGAAAGCTACTATTGGGCAGATGACCAATGGGACGATCAATTTAATGGCGCTGATAATGTGGCAAATTTGAATGCAACTCTTTTCCAACCTGACTCTTCAGACGCAACCCGTCATGGTATGGGTTTGCAATTAGCTGTTCGCGGGTTTCAATGGGCTAGCTTCTTAGCCGAAAATACAATTTTTTGGTTGTATGATATTAAAAATGAAGGAACTTACAATTTCAAAAAAGCTGATTTTGGTACCGTCGTTGGTACCTTAGCCGGTGGCGACGGAGACAGCGGAGACGACTTAGGCTATTTTGATATTGATGCATGGATAACTTATTCATGGGATAATGACGGGGTCGGCAACCACGGTCAAAAAGTTGGTTATGTCGGCTACGCATTCCTCGAATCTCCTGGTAATCCTTTTGATGGTATTGATAATGATGACGATTCTCCTAATCCGCTTGCAAAAACGTTCATCAAGGCGGACTTTGATACCGCGGGTGTGATCTATAAAGCAGGAGATAATGTTGTTCTCATTGACCCTCTAACTTATGTAAGAAGTTTACATCCTGTAGTTAGCCCTGTTGACACCGTTTACTCTATGGGAACCCGGTTCATTATTACCGCCGGAGTATCAAAATTTCGGGAGGGACACATCGCATCATGGTCACAGGACAGGAAAATCGCGTACCCGGATCCCTCCGCTTATGATGGCATTGATAACGATCTCGATGGCTTAATTGATGAAAATGAATCAATTGATTTTTTAACAAGAAACGCAAAAGGTCTTTTAGGGTTACGCTATAAGGATTATAAAAATAACATTGCCGTTGATGATCCGTTGATTGATGAAAAAAGAGATAACCCGGCGGGGAATATGATCTCAAGTTACGTTCCTAATCCCGATGGAAATGTTGTTTTGAAATTGCACTATGCCGGTGACGAAGATGGTGATTGGGACCCTTCTGTTGATGACGTTGGTTCTGATGGCGTTGGAAAAGATGACGCAAATTATATTAGGCCCGATGCAGACGGTACGGAGGGAAATGGAATTCCAGACCAGGGTGAACCAAATTTTGGCAGAACTGACCCGCACGAATCTGATCAAATCGGGTTAACAAGTTTTAACTTCTTCAACCAGCAAGCATCCCCAGATTTAAGTGATGACCAAACCGTTTGGACGAGAATGTTCCCCGGCAGATTTGATGTCGTTCCTCCAACGCCGATGGATGGAGACTTTATTTATGCTTCAGGTTATTTCCCATTAAAAGCTAACCAAACCGAAAGATTCTCTGTCGCGCTTCTTTTCGGTGTTGATTATAGTGATATTACAAGAAGTAAAATTATTGTTCAACAAATTTATAACGCGGGATATAAATTTCCGCAACCTCCAAGAAAACCGAAAATTACGGTAACTCAGGAAGATGGAAATGCAGTTATTTATTGGGATGGAGAACCTGTAGAAAATTCTAAGGATTTTATTTCCAAGAAAAAGGATTTTCAAGGGTATAAAATTTATCGCGCAACCGATGCTGGATTTATAGATTCCCGCCAAATTACCAGCGCACTGGGAACGTTATCATTTGACAAACCGCTTGTACAATACGATCTGAAAGACAGTATTTTGGGATTCTTTTATCCCTCAGCCGCTCTCATGGAACAAGTTGGAGGTACAACTTACTACCTCGGAAGCAACACGGGTATCATTAATAGGTTTATAGATTCTACAGTAATGAAAGGACAAACCTATTATTACGCAGTTTGCGCTTATGACGCCGGTGATGCAAAGTTAGATATTTTCCCTTCGGAAAACTCTAAGTATATTGATAGAACTTCTTCCGGACAAATTGTTACCGATGACAATACCGGCTATATTACTCCTGGATTCCGCCCAACAGGATACGCACCTGCAAAACTTGGTTTGCTGCAAAAATCAGCAAACTTTAGAGGAACTGGAACTGTTCAGGTTGAGCTGATTGATGATCACGCGGTACATGCAAATAATCAATATCAAATTGCTTTTCAGGATACTGCCCTGCAAGGGTATACCTCAAATTGGTCATTAATAGATTTAGTAACTCCTGATACTGTGCAGATTCCGTCACTGAGCGCACAGTACATCGTTAAACCCGGTGAAATCATTACCGTACCGAAAGGAGTTGAAATTGTAGTTAACGGAGATAGTAGAACAACCGATACGACGATTTATGCCGGGACTATGGATACCTTAGTAAATAAAAGCACAAAGTTCAACGGCGAAACTAAAGTTGTACACGGCTTTAGACTTCAACTCTATAATGAAGACGTGATTAAAACCGATACTGCAAAATCGAGATTTGAAGGTATCACTTCATCGCCCCCGCCTCCTTATATTTTTAGAGTCTTCCCGCCTCCTTCGAGCAAACCCAGTTTAGAAGGAATTGCTATGCCGTACGATTATCAATTTGAATTTTCAAACGCTATAGTTGATACGTCAGTAGCAGATACGTTAGGGACCAATACCGCAGGAAATAGAGTAACGGCGAAAGAGGTTACTTTCAGGGTTAAAAATCTCACGACAGGCAACTATATAAACTTTGTCTATTTCAAGACCGGAACGGTAAGCACCAGCCATAATGTTATCTTTAAGGAAGAAATAGAAGGAACTCCCTACCGGACATTTAATGTGATTTTTCAATATGGTACAGCGAATGCGCCGATAGAATCCCAGGGATTCTTACGAATTTATACTACCAAACCTTTCAATAGAGTTGATCAAATAACCTTCTCAATTGATCCGGCAAGTATAAATAATGATCTCGCAAAAAGCGATCTCGATAAAATTAAAGTTGTTCCCAATCCTTACGTAGTAACTCACGTTGCTGAATCAAGGTTATCGAGTACGCAGACAAGCGGTAGAGGTGAAAGAGAAATCCGGTTTACAAGGATTCCTCCGGGTTCAAAAATCTCCATCTTTACCGTGCGTGGTGAATTAGTGAAAACATTAAATCACGATGATCTGTTTGTTGGCGATGTTTATTGGAATCTACGAACTGAGGAAAACCTTGACGTAGCGTTCGGCGTATATGTATTTGTAGTGGATGCGCCGGGTATCGGAACCAAAATTAGCAAATTTGCTCTCATTAAATAACGGAGTTTGAGAGATGAGAAAACTTTTTATAATAAATTTATTGATCTTTGTTACCGCATTTTCATTTGCACAAACGAAAGTTGGTTCAACTGCAGCACCATTCTTAAACATTGGAGTTGGTTCCCGACCGGTAGCAATGGGCGGCGCATTTTCTGCAACGGCAAATGATATTACTTCGCTCTATTGGAACCCTGCCGGTATCTCACGAATTGCAGGAAACGAAGCCTTCTTCGCTCATACAAAATGGTTTGCAGATATAACGTATAATTGGGCCGGAGCCTCATTAAATCTCGGAGATCTCGGTGCAGTTGGTTTAAGTTTAACTTATCTGGATTATGGAAAAATGGAAGTTACAACCATGCGTGAACCAGATGGAACAGGTGAGATGTTCTCGGCAAAAGATTATTCCCTTGCCGTAACTTACGCGTACAATTTAACCGATCGTTTTTCCATCGGCGGTAATCTTAAATACATTAATGAATCCATTTGGAATTCCTCAGCTTCTGCAGTTGCAGTTGATCTCGGAATTCTTTTTAATTCAGACCTTTATGGTTTAAGAATGGCTGCTACTATTACTAACTTCGGTACTGATATGCGTATGGATGGAAAAGACCTCTACGTGCTGCACGATATTAACTCTACTATTTATGGAAATAATGAGCAAATTCTTGCAACCTTAAAAACGGATGACTTTCCGCTTCCTTTAACATTTAGAGTTGGTGTTGCGATGGATGTACTTAGTACCGAAGAACACCGCTTTACCGTTGGTGTTGATGCTCTCCATCCGAATGACAACTCTGAAGCATTGAACGTTGGCGCAGAATATGTTTTTGAGAATATGATCGCCGTGCGCGGCGGATACAAATCATTATTCCTCACAAACTCCGAAGAAGGTTTAACACTTGGCGTTGGTTTAATGTACGAGTTCTTCCCCGGTCTCGGCGTATCTCTTGATTACGCCTACCAGGATTTCGGAATGTTAAAAAATACCCAGCACTTCTCAATGGGTATAAAGTTCTAAACGAACATTTCATTAAATTGAAAAAGGCATATCATTTTGGTATGCCTTTTTTGTTTTTAAAGTTAAAAAATCATGCACTGTTTTGCCTTTATAAACAAAATTTAATTAAATTTCTATTGATGAAAGGAAAATCTTTAGACATACAGCAAAACCAGTTGGAAAAACTGAAACAACTTTTTCCCGAAGCCATTACAGAGGGAAAAGTTGATTGGGAAAAACTTCAAGCGTCGTTGGG
>Ga0210050_1001584_pt1 | contig 23915 bp, 21 predicted proteins | sample CryGey132114_all_FD_185463 | JGI IMG/M metagenome (GOLD analysis project Ga0210050, IMG submission 185463) | Groundwater microbial communities from aquifer - Crystal Geyser CG22_combo_CG10-13_8/21/14_all (SPAdes) (version 2) | ecosystem: Environmental > Aquatic > Deep subsurface > Groundwater ... | reverse complement strand
CCTTGATTTTCCGCTACGGACCAAATTATTTCAGAGAATCATTTTATGCTCACCTTAAACCATTTTCAATAATTTTTGTAATCTGGCTCGTAACTTTTTATTTGGCCGACCTCTATAAAGAGAAGCGCCTAAGAATTAGTCCGGCAACGATTCAGGTTTTTATTCTGGCAATTATTATCAGCGTGACCAGCTCAGTAATTCTTTTTTATCTTTTTCCTTCATTTTTTAAGATGACTCCCAAAACCAATTTGGCGATTTTTGCTTTAGTTTTTGGAATTTTAAACATCGGCTGGCGAATTATTTTGGTTAAAATTTACATTTCCGGCGGCTGGAGAAACCGCCTGCTTTTAATCGGCGATTCACCAATTATTGATGAACTTATTAATTATCTCAAAAACAATCCCCAAATTGGTTATGACGTTGCCGCCCAAAAATCGGAAAATGACATTAGCCAAATTATTGCCAAAAATAAAATCAATACTATTGTTATTCAAACCTACCTTAAAAAAGACCGAAAAATTATTAAAATTTTCTACCAATTACTCCCCTCAAAAATCGCCATTGTAGACTTAATAACTTTCTATGAAACAATTTTTCAGAAATTACCCCTGAAAGAACTGGATGAAAGCTGGTTTATTGATAAAATTACCACTCGACGCCACTTATATGACGCTATTAAGAGACTCATTGATATCTGTTTATCGCTATTTCTAATTATTATCTTTCTACCGCTTATTCTTATTATTGCTATTTTAACTAAGCTAAGTTCGCGCCAAGGACCAGTTATTTATAAACAAGAAAGAATCGGGGTCAACAATAAACCCTTTACTCTTTATAAATTCGGAACAATGCAAGTTGATGAAGGTCCGCTCTGGACAACCGAAAATGATAAGCGTCTTACTTGGTTCGGCAAAATTCTTCGCTATTCTCATTTAGACGAAATTCCTCAATTATATAATATCTTAAAAGGCGATATCTCTTTTATCGGGCCGCGGGCTGAGCGTCGGGAATTGGTTGAACTCTACAAACAGCTCCCCTATTATGAAATTCGCCATATTATTAAGCCCGGTTTAACCGGTTGGGCTCAGTTAAATTACAAACCCAGCGCTTCCCTGGAAGAAGCTCGGGAAAAATTACAATACGATATTTATTATATTAAAAACCGTTCTTTAGTTCTGGATTTATTAATTTTATTAAGAACTGTTAGATATTTGTTTATTTCTCCTCGCTAAGTCGATTTCGCATGAATAAAATTAAAGAATTTCTTTTTGAAAACAAAAGCATGAGGCAGATGGTGGCGAAAAATACCGCCTGGCTTGCCATTGGCGAAATGGTGAGCCGACTCATCCGCGCCGGCCTCATCATTTACGCGGCGAGAGTGTTGGGAACTGAAGGTTATGGAGTTTTTTCTTATGCTCTAAGCTTGGCGGCGCTGTTCACCATCTTTTCTGATATCGGCCTCTCACCTTTATTGACAAGAGAGATAGTCAAACAACCCGAAAAGATAAAAGAATATTTTTCAACATCATTCATTCTCAAATTAATAATTCTGCTCTCTACGGTTTTAATCACTTTAACCATCGCGCCTTTTTTTGTAAAGATTGAAGCTGCCCGATCGCTTATCCCGATTATTGTTATTCTTATCGCTTTTGACAGTCTGAGAGATTTCGGTTTTTCGCTCACCCGAGCGGAGAATCGTATGGAGACCGAAGCTGGGCTCAAAATAGCGACTAACTTTGCCATTACCGCTCTCGGCGTAATTGTTCTCACTATTAAACCCGAAACTCAGACATTGGCTATCGCTTATGCGGCCGGAAGCGGTATTGGATTAGCCCTGCTTATAGGAAAATTATGGCACCAATTTAAAAATGCCCTCGCTTATTTCAAAAAAGAACTTATTAAACCAATCCTGACCGCTGCCTGGCCTTTTGCGATTATGGGTCTGCTGGGCGGATTTATGATAAATATTGATACCGTTATTTTAGGTTGGTTCAAAGGCAGCCACGAACTTGGTCTGTACGCAGCCGCCTACCGACCCGTTCTTTTATTTTATGTTATCCCGGCTTTCTTGAGCACCAGTTTGTTCCCGATTATGAGCCGCCTTATTCAAGAAAACAAAGCCGAAGAGATGAAAAAAATATTGCAAAAGTCTCTCGCTCTTGTCCTAGGAGTTGCGCTCCCTATCGCGCTCGGCGGTCTTATTGTGGCAAAACCTTTTATTACCCTGCTTTTCGGTTCTGAATATTCGGACGCTTCTCCGGCCTTCCAAATTCTTATGTTTACCCTGTTTTTTGTTTTCCCGGGGACAATTATCAGCAACGCCATTTTTGCTTATGACCGCCAACGTTTATTCATTTTTTCAATGGCCGGCGGAGCTATCTTAAATATCGTTCTTGATATTTTGCTCATTCCGTCTTACAGCATCGTCGGCTCGGCCGTCGCAACATTAATTTCCCAAATATTTATCAACGGCTACAATTGGTATCAACTTAAAAAAATAATTTCATTCACTGTTTTGAATAATCTCGGCAAAGTCTCTATTTCCGCTCTAGCGATGGCTGGTATAGTGATTCTGCTCGCGGTTCTAAATACACCGGTTATCATAACCGTAATCATCGGGGCTTTAGTTTTCCTGGTTTCTCTTATAATCCTTAAAGAACCGCTTCTCTTTGAAGTGCGGTCAATTATATGGCGATAAAGGAAACGAAAAATTAAAGGAAAAAACTTTAGAAGAGATAAAGTCAATCCTAAAAATAATTAAAAGCTAAAATAATTTTTCTAATTTATTTAAACAGACATCGATGGTGAAATTATGTAAGGCATATTTTAATCCCTTATCGCCTAATGCTTTTAATTTATTTTTCTCGTTGTAAATCTTTCTGATAATTTCTATAGCTTTATCAAGATCGCTGGCTTCTATTGTATAGCCGCAACCGGCTTTATTAATTAGTTCAAAAGCGTCGCTTTCTTGGTTTAAAAAAGCGACAATCGGCCGGCTGGCCGCCATATATCCTAAAACCTTTCCCGGCACAAAAGATGTCTTGTTTTTACTGCTCAAACAGACCACGCCCACATCAGCCTCTTTTACCAAATAAGGGTAATCTTCCTTAGAAACAAATGGTTTAATAATCACGTTATTCAAAGAATAATCTTTAATCATTTTCTCAATTTTTTCTTTCTTCATTCCATCGCCCACCAATAAAAATACAATATCTTTGATATCGGAAACTTCTTTGGCAACCTCAATTAAAAACTCCAGTCCTTGAGCCGGACCCATAATGCCGGCGAACAAGAAAATAAATTTATTTTGAAGATTCCATTGCTTTCTGAACGAAATATTTTTTGTTAAATTTTGATATGGCGCTAAATCTATCCAATTATGAAGCGTAATAATTTTTTCCTCCGGCACGCCTTTTCTCTCTATTAAAAACCTGCGGCCGCCTTCAGAATGAAAAGTGATTTTATCGGCATTTTTATAAGCTGTTTTTTCCATCCATTCAAAAAGCCAAATTGCCGGCTTATGTTTCCAACCTTTTAAAATCCCCAAATCAATGGCATTTTGAGGGAAAATATCCTGAAGATTAAGGATAAATTTGGCGCCATATTTTTTTTTAACCTTAACGCCAACCAAGGCCAAGGGCAGAGGCGGACTGTAAACAATTACTACGTCAATTTTATCTTTAACAAATTTTTTGATATGAGCAAAAAAAATAAAAGGTAGAGTCAATTGACTGATTCCCCGAAAAATAAAATTAACCTTGTGATGAGGTAAAACTTTTACCCGCAAAACATCAATGCCGTTTTCTCTGCTGAAAATATCAAAAACCTTCTCTTTGGCTTCAGAGGTTAAATAGTGTCTCGGATAAGAAGTAACGACTGTTATTTTGTGGCCGCGCTTTTTAAGTCCTTGGGCCAACTCCGCCATTAAATTGGCAGCTGAAGAAACTTCTGGCGGATAAACATCGGCAACAATAAGAATAGTCATTGAGTTATTGAGTCATTGAGTTATTAAGTTATTGCGTTTTTTCTGAATAATTTTCGTTAATCCCGCAATCAGCCGCAAAACCTTGCTGGAAACATTGGTATCCTGATAGTTTCTTGGAATATTGAATTTTTCTCCAGCAGCAACTTGTTTAGTAGTAATTTCAATTGCCTGCAAAATTATATCTTTATTTAAGCCTGATAAGATTAAAACTCCTTCATCAAACGCCTCGGGTCGTTCAGAACTATTTCTAACTTGAATAGCCGGAAAACCCAAAATTGATGATTCTTCCTGAATCGTACCGCTATCGGATAAAACACAAAAGGCATTTTTCTCTAATTTTACATAATCCAGATAACCAAAAGGTTTGTGAAAATTAATTAATCTATTGGCTTTAAGTTTATATTCACTAATTTTTTTAGCGGTCCGCGGATGGGTGCTCATTATAATCGGCATTTTATAAGTCTCGGCTATGGCATTTAAGGCATCTATTAATTGAGTTAAAGATTCTTTACTTTCCACGTTTTCTTCCCGATGAATGCTGGCCAAAAAATATTTGCCTTTTTCTAAATTTAACTCTTTTAAAATCTGCGATTGTTCCACATCTTTTTTGTAAAATTCCCAGATTTCGGCCATGGGCGAGCCAGTTACATAAATCGTCCCTGGATGAATTCCTTCACGGATTAAATAAAGTCGGGCATTTTCGCTGTAGGGCAAATTAATGTCGCTTATATGGTCTATTATTCGGCGGTTAATTTCTTCAGGTACGTTTTCGTCAAAACAGCGGTTACCTGCTTCCATATGAAAAATCGGAATTTTCATCCTTTTGGCAACTATCGCGGCCAAAGAGCTATTGGTATCGCCCAAAATCAGAACTGCATCCGGCATTTCTTTTCTCAAAACTTCTTCGCTTTTCTCTATAATTTTGGCGATCTGACCAGCCAAAGTTTCGGATTTGACTTCCAAAAAATAATCGGGTTTGCGGATTTTCAGATTCTCAAAGAAAATCTTGTCCATCTCATAATCATAACTCTGACCCGTATGAACCATAATATGATTGACATACTGGTCTAATTTGGCAAAAATCCGCGACAAACGAATAATCTCCGGCCGCGTGCCAAAAATTGTCATTACTTTGAGTTTTTGATTTTTCTCCATAGATTTAAATTTTTTCGCTGAAAGTATCCGGGTCATCGGGTTTAAAAACCTCGTTTACCCAGACCAAAAGTTTCATTTCCAAATCGCCGATATTCTTTATATTATGCGTCCAATTTACCGGCATTTCAACTATTTCCGGATTTTCTCCGGAAACCTCAATTTCTTTAATTTCTCCAGTTTCTCTATTTCTTAATTTGATTAAACCCTTGCCCTCAATCAAGCAGAAATATTCTTTTTTTCTCGTGTGATAATGGTTGCCGCGAACAACACCCGGCTTGGTTGTTGAGTAAAAAACCTGCCCCACGTCAGGAATTTTGAAAATTTCTATCAACTTACCGCGCTCATCTTGTTTAATTTCCAGTTTTTTGCTCATTTTATCAGAAGCAGGACAAATAAGTTTTATATAAATCTCTATAAAACTTTGATTTTAATTTCTTGGGGCTTTTTAGTTCTTTGAAAGATTTTATCAATTTCGCCAGTTCACCTACCTTAATTTCGTTTTTTGATAAAACTCGTTTGAAATAAAACAGATTTTTTCGCTTGGTAAAAACTTCTTTAATAATCATTCTGGCTGCGTCTTTTACATAAATCAGATTTATTTTTTTGTTCCGACTTTCTGGATGAACCGTAATTTTCTGACCATTGGCGACTTGATAGCAGAAAGTGGCGACAACGGAATTATAAAATGGCCGACAACCTTCGCCGAAAACATTAGTTAAGCGGAAAATAGAAACCGGTATCCCATATCTTTTGGAAAAATCCTTGAGCATTATTTCCGTCAGTTTTTTACTCTGACCGTATAAAGTTTCAGTTTCTACCTGAATTGAAGAAAGAAAAATAAGCCTCGCCGTACTTTTATATTTCCTCATCGCTGAAACCAGATTATGGGTGGCGACAACGCTGCCACCAATAATATCTACATTACTCCCCCGATTGACAGCCGCTGCATGAATTATTACATCTTTATTTCTGACAAATTTTTTTAAGGCGCCATTTGGTTCCAAAAGATTGTTTTCCGGCAAATCAAAAAAAGACAAACTGGCATTACGCTTGTCTTTTAATAAATTAACGATATGGCTAGCGATAAAGCCTCGGCCACCGGTTATCCCAACTCTTATCATTGTTTTTTAAAATTCTTGAGTTCTTCTTTTGTTTCGTCAAGAGAAAGGAGTAGTTCTTTGAGTTCATCTTTAGACAATCTTTTAGTATTGGCCGAGGTATAGCCATCTTTTGGTAAATGATTATTTCTTTGGCCCTTAAAATAATATTGGCGATAATCCATTCCCGGAACCTCGGGAATTATCTTGTAGTAATCGCCGCAGTCCTCGGTACGAACTGTTTCCTCGCTGGAAATCAAGGTTTCATGTATTTTTTCGCCTGGCCGAATGCCGATTTCCTGAATGCCTTTGTCGTAATTAAAAATTTCCACTAAAATCTCGGCTAAATCGCCAATCGTGGCTGCCGGAGCTTTTCTAATATAAATTTCACCATCTTTTCCCTGAGTTAAAGCATATAAGACCAAATCAACCGAATGAGCCAAAGGCATCATAAACCTAGTCATGTTTTTATCAGTGACGGTTAATGACTTTCCGGCTTTTATTAAATCCACAAAATAAGGAATGACTGAGCCGCGAGTATACATTACATTGCCGTAACGAGTCCCGCATAAAACAGTTTTTTCTCTCTTCTCCCGGGACATCGCAATCATTATTCTTTCCATTAAGGCCTTAGTCATTCCCATTACATTAATCGGATAAACTGCCTTGTCAGTGCTTAAAACTACTAATCTTTCTACGTCGTTTTCAATCGCTGCATCAATAACATTATAAGCGCCAAGGCAATTTGTTTTAATCGCTTCCCAGGGAAAAAATTCACAATTAGGAACTTGCTTCAAGGCAGCTGCGTGAAAAATATAGTCAACGCCATTCATTGCGTGAAAAATAGTGTCCTTCTCCCTAACATCGCCGATGATAAATCTTAATCGGTCATCACTATATTTGTTCCCCATATCAAACTGTTTTTTCTCATCGCGGCTAAAAATGATAATTTTTTTAGGATTGTATTGCAATAATTTATCAACCACCGCATTGCCAAAAGAACCAGTGCCGCCGGTGACCAAAATTGTTTTATTTTCAATAAAGCTTTTATAATCCATTGTTTTAAATAATACTAAACTTTAATCGATTTCTCAATGCCTACCCTTTTTATTTCAAAAAGTTTTGCGTCCACTAAAAACCTATACCAAAATCCCTGTAAAAAGTGAAAGATTAAGCCTTCTTTTCCGTCTAAAAAGCCAAGACGGAAAAAATAACGATAAATAAAATAAAGAAATGCCCGGCAGAAAAGAGGCAACCAGTAATAAAATTTCTTTTTGCCCCGGCCATAATTCCCGGAGAGTACATCTGCTGCCTCGCGCGATGAATAATTATTATGCTTATTTATCCAATCTTCTAATCCTTTTTTATTATCGTCAATAAAATCATTTTTTAATTTCTCTGCTTTTCCCTCTGATAAAACAATATGTTCATCCATCGCTCGCAATTCCGACCGGGCTTTTCCTTTTCTAAACAATCTCAAAATCCAAGTCGGATAATAACCGCCGTGGCGAATCCATCTCCCCATAAAATAAACCCGGCGCTTAATGTAAAAACCATTTACTATAGAAGCGGATTGACGCGGATCTTGATTGTTTAGAAGCGGATTGACGCGGATTTCGTTTTTAAGTTCCTGGGTAAGATATTCATCAGCGTCCAAGCGTAAAATCCATTCGCTTTTAATATCTAAATTTTCCAGGGCCCAATTAAACTGCTCCGCCTGATTAACAAAAGTCCGCTGGGCTATTTTATTGGTGTATTTCCTGGCAATCTCCAAAGTTTTGTCGGTACTGAAAGAATCAACAATAATAACTTCGCTTGCCCAATCAACAACGTTTTTAAGGCAATTTTCAATATTAATTTCCTCGTTATAAGTTAAAATAATAACACTAATTGATGATTTCATCCTTTAAATTATATCTTAAAAACCTAAAAAATTGTATAATGAGGGCAAGATTGATAAAAAAACTAAAAATAAGTTAAATTAATAAATAAAATGCAGATTAAAAAACAATTAACAAAATACGCTTTACGAAGGCCGCGATTGATGGATTTGTTTAAAACTATTGTTTTAAATTTACGTAGAAATAGGTTTTATAAACCTTATGCGTTAAAAGCTGCGCAAAATTATGCCTTGAAATATCCGCATGGTAATAATGGCATTTCTATAGAAACAATTTTGAATTGTAATGCCAGATGCATTATGTGCGCCCATGCTTACAAACAGTTAATGGGAGTAATGAGCATGGATTTGTTCAAAAAAATAATCAAAGATTGCCGTTCGCTTAGCATAAAAGATGTGGGACTAAGCGTATATGGCGAACCGCTTATGGACCCGTTTTTGTTTGAAAGGATACATTTTCTAAGAAAGTATAATAGGGTAAAGTTTGAAAATCGGACCGATACCGAAGCAAGAGATTTATTGCCCTTAATTGAAAAACAAGTCAAAAAAGGTTCAACTGTTTGTTCTGAAAAGAAAACTGTCTGCCAAAGGCGGAATCAGACGAAATAAACTGCCACTTTATCTTGGAGAATATGTCTGGAGATACAATCACAGAAATCAAAATTTCAAAGAGCGAGAAAACCATTTATTTATACTATTAAATCAAACTTTTAGGTCCAAATAATCAGACTTTACCCTTTTTTACCAAACCGCGCTTTTTGAGTCGAGATAAAGTCGTCCTTAGGGTTTGCTCTTTTAATTTTTGATAATCCACTCTCTCTGGCCGAGGAATTTCCATACCCATCAATCTTTTTCGCATCAATTTATAACCGCCTGAATAACTCGTTAAAATTGTAAGTAAATCATCTCCTAAACTCATATTTTTATTTTATTTTTTATTTTATATACATTTTGGACGATCGCAAGAGATGTATATAAAATAGGGGAACGGTTGCTTAATTAATATTTTTAATGAGGTTTCTGTATTCTTCTATCCATTTGGGGGCGATTTTTTCAGGAGTGAATTCTTCTTCAATCAATTTTTTACCTTTTTGGCCCATTTTTTTGGCTAAATCCGGATTGTTTAAAATTTTTAAGATGGCTTCGGCTAATTGTTTTTCGTCTTTATTAATTACCAAACCGGCTCCAGCTTTCTTAATGCTTGGCGAAATGCCTACATATTTAGTGATGATAACTGGCAAACCGAAATACATCGCTTCCAAAACAACATTTCCGAAATTTTCAGAATAAGAAGGCAAAACAAAAACATCGCTTTCTTGATAAGCGGCGATTTTATCTTCGCCGATTAACATTCCAGTAAAAATTATATTAGAACGCTGATTTATGTTGATTTCGGCTGATTTATGCTGATTAATATTTTGGACATCCGATGTCCCAAATATTGACGGTTTTAACTTTTGGACATCGGATGTCCTTATATTGATTTCGTTAATTAATTTAATAATTTCCTTTCTATAGTCCTCATCATCGCCGCCGGCGATTATCAAAACCGCTTTCGGTTCTTTTTTAACCACTTCCGCAAAAGCCGGAATTAAAGTGTCCAACCCCTTTTTCCAACTCAATCGGCTCAAAAACAAAACAATTTTCGCATCTGAAAGAATTTTAAATTTTTTTCTAAAATCTTTTCGTAATTTCGTATTTTCGTATTGATTTCGTATTTCGTAGTCCTCAATATCAAGGCCGTTCGGAATAATAATGGCTTTTTTCAACGGCAGACCAGCTTTCAGATACTCATCCTTTTCTGCCTCGGTTGTAAAATGTATAGCATCAGCAGTTTTTAAATTCCTCTTTTCAATAAGGGAAATATAAATTTTTTTCTTAAGCGCGCTTTTCTTTTTAAGCGGTTCTTTCATCAAACTGCCTCGCGGAGAAATAATAAAGGGTTTATTAAATTTCTTGGCATAATAAGCGCCTAAGGTGGCGGCCATCAAAAAAACGCCAGTAGAATGAATAATGTCAAAATTCTTGACGTTTTCAGCCAATACTCTACGCAGATATTTAGAATAAGACCAGGTTCGCGGAAAAGAATGTTTGAAATAAAAAACTTTTACGCCATCTAGGTCCACTAATTGGTTAACCGGAACATTTAAATCCTCAGGGCCGTTGATGTCAGTGGTATAAACCGTAACGTCCTCTCCTTTTTTAACAAGCCATTTATTAAGTTCGTAAACGCTTTTAATCGTCCCGCCGAGACGGTAAGCCGGCACATAAGTTTGAACTATATGAAGGATTTTCATCTAATCTTTTTAAGAAAAATTTAAATTGATTTTCTGCATATAACCACCAAACTATCTATGCCACCCTGAAAATAAGGAATAAAATCCTTATAACTATAATAAACTGATACATTAAAGCCAACTTTAGGTAAATTAGATAGGAAAAACTCTTGGGTAAATCCCAAAGGATGAACAGCCCCCATTAAAGAAAAAATTTCTTTGCCTCGCTTGAGATTAAAATAAGGAACTTCTATAAAAAGAATGCCATTATTATTTAATAAATTATAAAACTTATCAAAAATGCCTTTTATGTCGCGCCCCAAATGTTCTAATGTGTGAGCCGTAAAAATAATATCAAACTTATTTCCGCTTAATACAAGTTCATTGATGTCTGAACGAATGTCCACATTAAGATGCTGCCTGCCAAAATCTCTCCTTTGTTGAGAAATCTCCACGCCAATACTTTCAAATCCTTCTAAATTAGCTTGGTATAAAAAATATCCCCAAGAACTTCCAAATTCCAATAGTTTCTTCCCTTTAGTTGTTTGCCGGAACCATTTTAAAACAGGAATATAATATTTGTCTGTTTTTTTAAAAGAAGACTGAAGTGTATTTTCCAATTGTCGTCCTGTAATAATTTGCGTCGTTAGTCCTTCGGCTTTATAAAAACGATTATAAAATCCGGGAAATTGAAAAATAGGATTTGTCCAATATAAATTACAATTTTTGCAGTGACATATATCAACAACGCCTCTTTTTGTGAAAACAATGTTGAAATCAGATTTTGAACAATATGGACAAAATAGGTCTTTTTTTTGGAAAATAGCTTGTAATAAATACAAAAACTTGGTAATAACTCTTTTCATACTTTGATATGCCAATTGTAAGCCGTTTTAATAATAGTTTTTAAATCGGAATGTTTTGGCTTGAAACCTAAATGTTTTTTGATCATTGCATTGTCAGCGATTAAAATTGCCAGATCTCCGGGCCGCCTTTTTTGATTTTTTATTTTTATCTTTTTGCCGGAAATTTTTTCCACCATCTCCAAAACTTCTTTATTTGAATGTCCTTTTCCCGTCCCTACATTATAAGCGGGTAAAATATTTTTCTTTTTCCATAAAACCTTTAAAGCCAAAATGTGCGCCTCAGTCAAATCTAAAACATGAATATAATCCCTCACACAAGTGCCGTCGGGGGTTGGATAATCTGTGCCAAAAAGCAGAAACTCTCCGCCTTTAATCGCCTTTTCAATTGCCAAAGGAATGATGTGGGTCTCCGGATTATGCGCTTCTCCTAAACTTGTATCAGGTAAAGCTCCGGCCGCATTAAAATAACGCAAAGCGACGGACTTAATTTTATGCCATTTAAGTAAATCTTCTGCCATTAATTTGCTCTCGCCGTAAGGATTCGCAGGTCGACATTCAGAATTTTCAGGAATAGGGATTTTTGAGGCATTGCCGTAAACGCCCGCGCTGGACGAAAAAACCAAATTATTCGATTGGCTGAAATTCATTCCATCCAATACATTCATTATTGAGCCGAGATTATTTTTAAAATACAATCCTGGATTTTTCATTGATTCTTCCATTGAGATATAACCGGCAAAGTGAACAACGCCGTCGAATTTCTGAATAAAAACTTTTTTGACAAAATTTTTATTCAAAAGATTGCCTTGGATAAACTTTGCCCGTGAGTCTATCGCCCATCTATTCCCCCGCTCCAAACTGTCAACAATTACAACCCGATGTCCTAAATCAATCAGCCGCTTGGCTGTAATTGAGCCAATAAATCCGGCGCCGCCGGTAACTAAAATTTTCATATTATAAATTCTACAACAAAAAGGGAGAGTAGCAAAACGCTAACTCTCCCTTAAATCATTTTTTGAGGATGTATTGAGGCAGGCCCGCTCCCATCGTGTGCTCATAAGATTTTGCCGGCAAGTTGGGGTTAAAAGGTATCTTTAACTTATGCCGCACATCCCTTTCAATAAGATCTCGCCACCTGACAATCTCTTCGGCGGTTAGATGATCGGTGAAAACATAAGACTTATAACCTCCGTCCGGATTACCTTTGTAGTAATCAGCAACTAATCGGTAATCAATTTCTTCGCTATACAATCTTTCATTCTCATAGGAGTAAATCCAGATTCCTTTTTTGGTGGGATGCGGAACCGCTTCGTCATAATACGGAGTTCCCGGATAAACCGTGATGATAGTGACATCAAAGTCATCCGGCTTAACCCCTAAAAGCCAACGATGGGTTTCCGCCAAGGTTTCGTCTGATTCGCCAGGATGACCGATTGACATCAGAGCTTTTACTTTAAGCCCCCGCTGTTTGGCAATTTCCAGACAGCGCGTATTCTGCTCGCGAGTCACTCGTTTATTCATCGCTTTTAAGATTTTTGACGAACCCGATTCAAAACCAACCAATAACCACTGGAATCCTGCCTGATACATTAATTCGGCTTGTTCTTCGTTAAATAGATTTGCCCTTATAAATCCCCTTAACTTGAATTGCACCTCCAGTCTTTCTTGAAGCCTAATAATCGCCTTCATCAATTCAACAAACACAGAAGGACTGATATTAAGCTCGTCATCATAAAACATATAGCCCTTTATGCTATACATTTTATAAAGCAGCTCCATTTCTTCGGTAATTCTTCCAGCCGACCTGACGCGGATTTTCCGGAAAGAAGGAGAATTCCTGCCTCCGCAAAAACCGCAACTGTAGGGACAACCCAACTGAGCAATCAAGCTTAAGGCTTTTTCCCCGTCAATTCCATAATGGTAACTATTGACATCAATTAAATGCCTTGCTGGAAAAGGGCTGGCATCAAGCTTTGAATTATCCAAGAAAAGGTTTGATTTGATATCATCGGCATCGATCAGTTTCGGCGCATCTGGTTTAAGGGCCTCAGAAATCGCCTCTTCGCCGTCTCCGCTGACAATAACATCAAACATTTCCTTTAAATCTTGAAATGATTTAGCCGCTCGGCCATCAACGCCTTTGGCTTGTTCGCTTTTTCTGGCAGCATTGATTAGAGTTGCGTGAGGACCGCCAAGAATAATCTTGGCAAACGGCTTTGTCTTTCTAATCACATCAACAACTTTTGTTACAGCCGGCATTTGAGGGGTTGTTGCCGTAATCCCAAAAATAGAGATATTGGAACTGACGAGATAATCACGCATAACCTCCTCAAAATTTTCAATCCCTGCCAAATCTAGGATCTCAACGCGGCGATTCGATGATTCTAAAACTGCCGCAACTTTTAAAATCCCCAAACTCATAAAAACTCTGTCATCAAGTAGAAAAACCGACGGCGGAATAATCAAGCAAATCCTTTCCTTCTTTTCCATCTTTTTTCACCTCCTTCTTAATTTTTTCTTAATTTAATCTTCCTTTCAACTAATATTAAATTGCCAATATTGCTAATAAGCAGTAAACAATAAAACAAAAAATGAGTCAAGGTCTATATTATTTTTTAGCCACCGCAATTAGATTTTGAGTAAATATTCCCTTTGAAGAACCTGTTTCCACAACTAAATAAAATTTGATTATTAAAACTATGATTTTCCATAAAATATATCTGATTAGTGATTTTAGACCGTGAACTACTGGTCCCATTGGATAAAAAGTCATTTCTTTGAAACCGGCAGTTTTAAGCGCCTGATTTAAACTACTCGTAGTAAAACTCAAGCCATGAGTAAGGTCGTAATAGCGGTAACGGCTACCAAACGGACTTTCGGCGTTAGGCGTTTGAATAATTAAGACACTGTTCGGCTTCAATGACTTATAAAAAATATCTAATATATCTAAAACCTCTTCCTTATCGAAATGCTCGATGATATCTCTGGCAATCAGACAGTCATAATAAGCGGTTTTGTTTTTTAAAAAGATTCTTAAGTCCGCCAATTCAACATCTTTTATCTTTAGACTTCTCGCCTCTTCTATTTGTTCGGGACTAATATCAATACCAGTAGCATTTTTATAGCCCAATTCTTTTAACCAATAAACAAAGCCGCCATTACCACAGGCAACATCCAAAATCACCGCTTCTTTATCCTTGGGTAAAAATTTATCGTAATAACTGCGCCAGACCGGAAATTGATTCCTTAAATCTTGAATTACTTGCTTAGAGCAAACAAAGGAGATATGATTAGAAACATAATTTTTGTAAATTCTTTGACGCCAATCCATTAGGCTTTATCGTACCACAAAATGACCAATAATCCAGAGATTAAAATCGCCTATTTTGGAAGCTATAATCCTTTTTATACGCGCGTCCGAACTACCTTAAAAGGATTAAGAAAAAACAATATTGAAGTGATTGAGTGTTTAAGCAGCTCCTCTTTTCGTCTTTGGCGCCTGATAAGCTTATTCTTTAAATATCTTAAAAGAGCCGAGAGAGTTGATGTTTTGATGGTTTCTGAAGCTGGTCAAGCCTATGTCCCTTTAGCAAAAATCCTTTCGGTTATTACTAATAAACCGCTTTTATTTGACGCTTTTTTATCTTATTACCATGTAAGGGTTGAAGATGAAAAAGCAGTCCTTAAAAATTCTTTAAAAGGAAAATATTTTTATTATTTAGATAAATTAAGCTGCCAAATGGCTGACCTGGTAATTTTAGATACTCAGGAACATATTGAGTATTTCTGCAAAACTTTTAATCTTTTAAAAGGAAAGTTTCGATGGCTGCCGGTCGGCTCAGATGATGAATTATTTTATCCAAGAATCAATGGGAAAGTCCAAAAGAAAAAATATTTTTTGGTTTTTTTAGTTTCCAGTTTTTATCCCTTGCACGGCGTTGAATATGTAGTTGAAGCGGCGAAATTGCTGGAAAAAAACAAGGATATAAAATTTTTAATCGTTGGCGACGGGCCAACTAAGAAAAATATTGAAAAACTTGTAAAAACGCTTAATATTAAAAATATTAAGCTAAAAGAATCTGTCCTGCCGCCTCAGCTGGCAGAATTAATGTCAATCGCTGATATTTGCCTTGGTCAATTCGGCGCTACCAGCCAAAGTCAGATGGTTATTCCGGCAAAAGTTTATGACGCCATTGCTATGGCCAAGCCAGTGATTACCGGAGAGTCAAATTCTATAAAAAAAGTGTTCACTGACAAAGAAAATATTATTTTGTGCCCAATGGCAAACCCTAAGGCATTGGCAGAATCAATTATTGCGCTTAAGGAAAATCTAAGACTAAGGCAAAAAATCAGCGCTAATGACTACCGCCTTTTTTGTGATAATTTTTCCTTATCTAAAATAGGAGAAAAACTTAAAAATATAATTGAAGAATTAATAAAATCAAAACAATGACATCAAAGCCAAAAAAATACCGCTTAGCAATCCTCATTTCCCATCCCATTCATTACTTTATTGATTTATACAAGGAATTAAATAATTATCCCGATGTTGAGGTGGTGGTTTATTTTTGTTCTGATTTCAGCCTCAAGTTTAGCTTTGACGAAACCTTCGGTAAGGCAGTAAAATGGTACGACGAAAAAATTTTAGAAGGCCTTCCTCATAAATTCCTTAAAAATTATTCCCTAAGCAAGGTTATTAAGAATTTTTGGAGCCTAATAAACCCTGGAATAATCTTTGAATTAAAGAAAAATAACTATGACGCTGTTTTAATCCATGGTTACGTAAAATTCTCCGACTGGTTGGCATTTTTGGGAGCAAAATTAAGCAAGACGCCAATTATCATGCGAGGGGATGCCTATCTTTTAAATTACCGGCCGGTCTTAATCAGGATTATTAAAAAAATCATTCTTCCTCGGCTTTTTAAAAGAATCTCGACGTTCTTGGGCTTATGCAGCACCAATATTGATTATTACAAGTATTACGGCGTGCCTCAAGAAAAAATATTCTTTGCGCCTTACACAGTAAACAATGCCCTATTTCGTATTAAATACAATGAGCTTTCCCCAAAAAAAGAAAAACTGAGAAAAGAAAATGGGTTAAATTCCCGGCTCACGACCATTCTCTACGCTTCAAAATTAGTGGCGAGAAAAAGGCCAATGGATTTACTCAAAGCTTTTGAAATTGTCCAAGACAGAACCAACAATAAAGCCCAATTACTATTTTTAGGCGATGGTCCGGAAAAAGAAATTTTAGAAAAATACGCCGCGGACTACCAAATAAGAAATGTTTATTTTTTAGGATTTAAAAACCAAACCGAACTGCCTAAATATTACGCCCTGGCGGATATCTTTGTCCTGCCATCGGAATTAGACCAGTGGGGCTATGTTATTAATGAAGCGATGAATTTTGCCTTACCAGTGATAACTACCGATATGGTTGGTTCTTCTTATGATATCGTCAAACAAGGAGAAAATGGTTTTATTTATCCTGTGGGAGACATTGAAAAATTATCAGAATATTTAGAGAAACTTATTAAAGATAAAATCCTACGAGAAAAAATGGGTAGAAATGGTTTAAAAACAATTGACCAATGGGGATATAAAGAAACGATTTCGGGGATGACTGAGGCCTTAAAATTTTTAAAAAATTCCTCGGTCATCGTTAGCCAACCAGGTTCGCATCACTTATGGCGGGCGGCCATTGGTCTTCAAAAAGCCAAATTATTAAAATACTACGCCACTGGCATCTATTATAAACCCTATAAGTTTCCCTATATCCTAATTAATCTCTTCCCTAAGAAAATAAAAGATAAAATTATTTTCCAGTTAAAAAGAAGGAGGTATGAGGGCCTTGATGAGTCGCGAGTGAAAACATTTGGTTTTTTTGAGTGGCTTTATATCATCAATAACTTACTTATTAAATCAAAAAACATTTATTTTTGGGCCATTAACCGGCGCAATAAAAATTTTTCTGTTAAAGTTGGCAAGTTGGCGACTAAAGAAGCAAAAATTCTTTGGTCAGGGATGGATGGTTCATTGGAAGCCTTTTCAATCGCTAAGCAAAAAGGTGTTAAATGCATTCTTGACCAATTTATTGGTCATCCAATTTCTTTAAATAAAGTGTTGGATGAAGAAGGAAAAAATTGGCCGGAATTAAAAGGATTAATAACTAAGGAGAAAATTCCGCCGGAAAAAATAGAACGACTTGTTAAAGAAATTGAATTAGCTAATCTGATTGTGGCTGGCTCGGAATTTGTAAAAAAGACTTTAATAGAAAACGGCGTCTCTGAAAATAAAATTGCCGTTATTCCCTACGGAGCCGATATAAAAATTTTTTCTCCTCAGCCAAATAAAAACAAGAGTGGATTTTTTAATTTATTATTTGTCGGCAATATCAGCGTCCGGAAGGGCTGTCATTATCTTTTGGAAGCCATCAAACAGCTTAATCGTCAGAATATTAAATTAACGATGATTGGTGAAATGGAAGATAAATATTTTCTTGACCATTATAAAAATTATTTCAATTGGATACCGCCAATCCCTCATAGCCAACTCCCTCAATATTTCAATCAAGCCGATGTCTATGTTTATCCGTCGCTGTTTGAAGGGTCATCTTTATCTATCTATGAAACTTTAGCCAGCGGCCTGCCTGTTATTACAACGCCTAACAGCGGCTCAGTGGTAAGAAACGGCAAAGACGGATTTATTATTCCAATAAGAGATATTAAAGCCCTTAAAGAAAAAATCTTATTGCTTTATAATAATAAAGCCCTGCGGCAAAAAATGGCGAAAAACGCGAGAGAACAAGCGGAAAATTATACCTGGGATAACTACCATAAAAAAGTTATCGACTTAATCCAAAAAATAACGTAAAAAAACCAGTATGAAAAATCAGCTCAAAAATATCCAAGCTGAATATTACAAAAAGAGTGCCCAATTTTATGATGAAATGCATATAAAAGAAGGCGATGAACACTTTGTGGCTCTTAAATATATATCAAATTTTCTAAAGATGTTTGATGTTCATAGTGCTTTAGATGTAGGTTGTGGCACGGGAAGGGCTATTAAATACTTTTCTGAAAATCATCCTGAAATTAAAATCATAGGAATTGAACCAGTAAAAGAATTGATTTATCAAGCAGTAAATAAAAATAAAATTTCCCCGGAATCAGTTATTTGCGGATCTGGAGAATCTTTGTCCTTTGAAAACGCCAGCTTTGATATTGTTTGCGCCTTTGGTGTAATGCACCATGTCCCAAAACCAGATCTTATTATAAAAGAAATGATGCGTGTTGCAAAAAAAGCTATCTTTATTTCCGATAGTAACCGTTTTGGGCAAGGCTCTATACTCGCCCGATGGACAAAATTGTTGCTATACAAAATAAAGCTGTGGCATATTATTGATTTAATCAAAACGAAAGGAAAGGGATACACGTTTTCCGAAGGCGACGGCGTAGCCTATTCTTATAGTATATTCGATTCTTATAATCAACTTGCTAAATGGGCAGATAAAATAATTCTAATTCCTACATCAAAAAAGATTTGCCATAAAATCAGCTGGTTCCATCCATTAATTACTTCTTCTCATGTTCTTATTTGTGCAATAAAAAATATATAAATTTTATGAATTCGTTTTTATTTATTAAAAAATTATTATTCCCCGGCCTTAATATTGCAACTCGAAAACGTATGAAATTTATAAAATACTTTCGACGAGGTGATATTCTTACTTTAGATGCCGGCTGCGGCAACGGCGCTTTCAGTTTTGAAGCCGTTAAATTAGGCAATCGGGTTGTTGGAATTGACTTCGATCCCAAAAAGTTAAAAAGATGCGAAGAGTTCAGAGATTATTTAAAAATAGATCCTAAAAAATGCCAATTTAGAGTTTTTAATATTTATAATTTACCAAATCTTAACCAGTCTTTTGATCAAATTATTTGTTTTGAAACCCTGGAACATTTAAAAAATGACCAGAAAATAATTTCTTTGTTTAATCAAATCCTCAAGCCAGGTGGCGTCCTTCACTTAGACGTCCCCAGTATGAATAGAAAGCCGTATTATGGCGAAATAATTTCTCAAGAAGAAGACGGCGGGCATCTAAGATTGGGGTATTCTTTTAATAATTTGAAAAAAATCCTTAAAAAGGAAGATTTTGGGATTATAAAAAAAGACAGCGCGGTCGGATTTTTTGGAAAGTTATTAGTCAATATCAACCAATGGATAAGTTTGTCGCCGCTGACAAAAAATCTTCATAGTAGAATTAAAGATGTTTTAAATATTATTGTGTTAATAATTGTCTATCCAATCACTTTTTTAGATGCTATCATACCCTCAAAACCACTTACTATTTATGTAATGGCAATAAAATCAAAATGAATTTTATGGAATTAAAATATTCAAAACTAATAACCGCAATGTTTGTCGTATTGTTTGCGGTAACGGCGGGATTAATAATTTCAAATGCCTTAAAAAATTTCTTTTCAAGCGACCACTGGAGCTCTTTTTTAATAATGATTTTATTCGGAATAATTCTTATTATTCCTTTAATAATTTCTTTAATTAAAAAGCGTTTTGATCTTTTTGAACCAATATTTCTTTGGGTTTTAATTTATGGATTTTTATATTTAGCAAAGCCTTTTGCCCAATTACTTACCACGGAACCATTTAAATACGGGAGTGAATTTTTAAATAAAGCTTTGCTTTTGGCAATACTTGGCTTAATTTGTTTTTATGCCGGATATTATGGTGTTTTTGGAAGAAAAATAGCCAAAAAAATTCCTGTTATTTCCGACAGTGTTTCCTCGAAAAAACTTTTTTGGATTGGCTGGTTTTTTATTGCTCTTGGTTTTTGGGGTCTAAACCATTACATTCAAATTTCCGGCGGCTGGCAAGTTTTTTGGCAAAAACCTCATGGTCTCGCTGGTCTGGCAATAAAATCCACCGCTTACATCTACGAACTTCCGGAGTTAATGGTCATCGGCTTTATTTTAATTTATGAGATATTTATCCACCGGATAATTATTGAGAAAAAAGCCGTAAAAATACAAAATATTTTAGGATTAATAATGGCAGCCATCGGCGGGTTGGGGATCTATACAATTATCTGGGGTAGTCGAACTTATTTTTCTTGGATAATAATTGCCGCCGTAGTCTTATATTTTCTTAAAAAACAAACAAAGCCAAAACTCAAAACAATTATTATAGGAATATTTGTTTTATTTATTGTTTTAAGTTTGATACCTATTTATAGACAATATATGTATTTAGGCAGTAATTTTTCTAAAATTACAAGCGATATTAAACTTAGTAAAATTTTACGAGTAGCTTTTAATCCCCTTGACGAATTTAGTTCTTATTTAGCCGAAGTCGCCTTAGTACCTAATTCTATTCCCTATGGTTATTTTCATCTTTATGCTCAAACATTACTTCATCCGATTCCCAGACTAATTTGGCCGAATAAACCAGCTTTCTTTAATCCAAATTGGGATGATTTCTTATCAAAAAGCGGCATGGGATGGGGAGCGGCCGAATCGATGTTGGGCGATTTTTACGCCCAACTTGGAACTTGGGGAATTATTATTTGCACTTTTCTTTCCGGGATTTTGTGGAGAACATTTTATGAATACCTTAGAAAAGCGCCGACTAACCGCAGCGTCATATTAATTTATGCGATCATTTTGCCGAATATGTTTACCTATGTCGCTCAATCAGCTTTGATCGGCTTTCTAAAATGGGCTCCTTATATGGTACCGTCAACAATTATCGCCCTTCTTTTAAGCCGGGCAAAGAAGAAAGATGAAGATGTTTCTGTCTAGTACTTTTCAAATATTCGATCAACAAAGACAGAAAAACAACTAATACCAAACTAATAAAAGCGGTAAAAATTATTATTTTCGTCCGAGCTGGTCCGGCTGGTTCTGTTGGCGGCACTGCTTTCTCAATTACTTGTAAGTCTAGAATATTATGAGAAGTTTCTTCGAGCTTAGTTTTATCAATAAGGTTTTTATATAAAACAATCTTAAACTCAGCGTCTTTGAGTTCGCTTAAATAAGCTGTTAATTCCTTCAAATATAAGTATTTTTCCACTTCTCCCTGTGGTAAATTCGCCTTATTCAGGTAATTACTTAATTCATTCTCTAATAAATTTAATTTATTATTATCTCTTTTAACGTCTTTTAAAACCCCTAAATAAAAATCGGCCAGGGCCATTTCAGTGGAAGTTGCTTTTTGACTTATTAAAATATTTTCTCCAAAAACAATATCTGCTCTTAATTCGGCAATTTGCTTGATAATTTCTTTTAAGCGCTCGTTCGCGGCAAATCCCTGGGGAGGATTATTTTGAATATTTGTTAATTCCAACTCGGCATCCCTAAGATGATTTTCGTATTGAATTCTTTGGCTACTCAGTTGAGACAAAGCAGGGGAAAAATAAGACCTTTGTAATTCTTCAACAAAGGCATTAGCTATTTCAGATGCCATTTCCTCATTTGTCCATTTAACTTTAATCTCAATAATATTAAACCTTGAATCAAAAACAAATTGAATATTATCTAAAAATTTGTCTCTGGCTCTATCAGAATTTTTTACTTTAAACTCATTTACCAAATTAAATCTCTCAACAATCCGGTCAAGCATCTCTTGGCTTTTTAAAAACGCATAAGTGGCTCTAATATTTTCGTAATCGCTCACATAAATTTTAGTAGTGGCGCGGTAAAATAACGGCATCCGATAAACAATAACTATCGAAATAACCGTTGCTAAAATTACAACTGGGATAATAAATTTTTTATATTTTCTAAAAAGCTCAATATAATTTATTTCCATACATTTATTTTGGATTACCTTGTATTGATTTTTGATTTTGTGCAATAAAGATTTGCGTACCAAGATGGATCATTCTTCATAATAAGAGCTTCTGCGATTGGCTTAAGTCGCTGTGAATGTTCATCTATAAGCTGCACATCGAAACCAAGTTTCTCAATTTGTAAAATGTAATCTTTCGGCTTCACACCGGCATGACGAAGATTGTCGGGAGTAAACTCAATGAATAAAACAAGATTATCGCTTTTTAAAATAGTTTGCTTCATCCCCTCAAGGGCACGGGGTTCATTCCCCTCAATGTCCATCTTAATGACATCTACTGACTGCCCATTAAGAAACTTATCAACAGTAACACATTTAACTAAAGCTGTTTCTTTTACCTCTGCTCTAGGATCGCGATACATACTATGCGAATCTGAACCTTCATAAATAAAAATAGTTGTTGTTTCTAATTTATCTCCAACGGCTTTTTGTGTTGCGTGGATAATATCTGTATATCCATTCATTTGGATATTTTTGACTAAAATTTGAAAATTGGCAGAAACCGGCTCAAAGGCGTAAACTCTCCCCTTTTGCCCAACTTGTTTCGCAGCAATTAAAGAAAAATAACCAAATTGTGCCCCTATATCAAGTACTATTGCGCCGGGTTTTATCGCCTGTTCAAAAAGTTTGGTAGTGTAAGGCTCAAATGACTGAGTGACATATGCAATAACCCCAGAAATACTTGGATATATATAGATAGATAAACCATTAATCTTAATCAATGGAGAGATACCATGTATAAGCAACCTATCCATAGGGCGACGAACTCCCCGCTTAAATCCGCGCACAAATTTAAAATTCCCTACCCTCGTAGTATTGAGGCGAGTATTCAACTTACTAGCTAACTTTATGATATTATTTTTCCACATATATGTGTAAAAAACAGTCGCGTTGTTTACAGTTCTTTGGGATAAAAATAATTGATTAGTTTTTCCATCTGGGTAAGGTTGTAGTGTTGTGCTATAGCATAACACTAATTACGCCACATATCCGGCAAAGTTCTGCTCACTCTTTCTGCCTGACCGTTAGTTCTCGGAGTTTTAACCCGAATAAACCCTTGGTCTATCTTGTTATCCCAACCTAACTTCATAATCGTCATATTGCTTACACTTTATCCCGAAAGGACTAAAAGCGTAAACAAGGCTCGGAATTCTTACATTTAAATCAATAAAGCTGTAAACTCATTATACTGGACATATACTGGATGGGTATATAGGATTGATGAATTCTGAGAACCATTTCGGGGAGAGGTCAACCTAAACTAAACTCTATTAACTCTTTTTTAACTTTTTCATTGCTGACTTCAAAATCTTTTTTGAAAATAATCTCTTCTGAGTAATCAAGGTCTTCAAAATAAACAAGCTGAGAGCGGAAAAACTTTTCATTAAATTCGTGTCCGAAAATCATTTTAGCCCGTTCAACTATTTCTTTCAATTTATGGTAATCTTTCATAACAAAATACAAATCAACATAATCTTTCCATTTTGCTCTCCTGCCTAAAGTATAGGCCTTCATCGCGGCTAAGGTTAAAAGATCGGGCAGTTTAATGATATCGTTAAGTTTCCGAGAGTAATCAATTTCAAAGGGGTAGTGATAAAATGTTATTTTTACGTTGTTTATTAAAAGAGTATATTCGCCAGTTTTATCAACAATAACTCTATCTATTTTTTGTTTTTTCAAAATCACCTTTCTAATATTCAGGTTGTCAAACTCCTCAAGAGAAAATAAATCAAAGTCAATAGACTCTCGGTGACCGATATGAAGCGCGGTGGC
>Ga0210050_1001572_pt1 | contig 24043 bp, 14 predicted proteins | sample CryGey132114_all_FD_185463 | JGI IMG/M metagenome (GOLD analysis project Ga0210050, IMG submission 185463) | Groundwater microbial communities from aquifer - Crystal Geyser CG22_combo_CG10-13_8/21/14_all (SPAdes) (version 2) | ecosystem: Environmental > Aquatic > Deep subsurface > Groundwater ... | reverse complement strand
ATTTTAAGTGTGTCAATTTTTGAGAAAACCCCTATTTTACAACTTGTAAATGGGATCAACTACACTTTTAATAACTCTGTTCCGGCTAACCAATTGAATTTATTCAACTTATAACCGGACAGTAGTGAATAATAATGACAACTGACTAATGACCAAATATCTGAACTTTGTTCCTTTTACATTTAACTTTTTACTTTCAACTTTTTACTTTATACTTTATACTTGAAACTGTTGCCCTATGAATTACAAATTATTAAAACAAATCATTCAAGAGAATAACTCATTTCTCCTTACAACGCATGTTAACCCGGATGCCGACGCAATAGGCTCTGAGATGGCTTTTTATTTTTTACTAAAAAAGCTTGGGAAAGAGATTCACATTATTAATACAAGCAAAACTCCCTATTATCTTGAATTTATGGATGCCGCAGACGTTATTCAATATTTTGATGAAGAGAAGCATAACGATATATTCAATCAAGTTGATGTGCTTATCGCTTTGGATTTTAACCGTGGACAACGGATGGTACGTTTGGAAAATCTTTTTCGCCAAAGTGCGAAATTAAAGATATGCATTGATCATCATGAAGATCCGGAAGAGTTTACTGATTATTTATTTTCAGAAACTTCTTTTGCTGCAACCGGACAAATTATTTATAATTTTATTAAAGCGACATCGCTTGTAGAAATTGATCTCTCCATTGCCGAACCTTTGTACGCCGCCATCATGACCGACACCGGTTCTTTCCGCTTCGATAGAACTACTGCGGATATTCATTACATTGCTGCCGACTTACTCAATGCCGGAGTAAAACCGAATGATGTTTACACAAATATTTATAACACAAGCCGCATCGGGAAAGTTAAATTGCTCGGAGACGCGCTTCAGTCGTTAAAATTATATGGCGATAAAAACGAAATTGCCGTAATGACTATAAGTAATGAAGCTATGAAAAAAAGCGGCGCTGATGAAGCCGATACAGATGGATTTGTAAATCTTTGTTTGACCATTGATACCGTGCAGGTTGCTTTAAAATTTTTAGAATTAAATGAAGGATTCAAAGTCAGTCTTCGATCGAAAGGAGAGATCAGTGTACAGAAAATTGCCGCTGAGTTTGGCGGAGGGGGACATAGAAACGCTTCAGGTATTCGCATCCGCGAAAAAAATATGAATACGTTTATTCCAGTTTTAATTGAAAAAGTAACGATGTTTCTGAACTCCAATAGAAATGATGAATAACGAACAAGGAATTTCGAATTAAGAAGGGGAGGAATTTCATTTTTTAAAATGAAAAAAAACTAACAAAATGTTCAGCTTTTTGTACCGAAGTCCAACCTTTGGTTGATAAACCGGACTCGAACCTGTCATCACCAGGCAATCCTGTCAAAGTAAAACTCTGCCAGGTAAACCGGCACATGGTTTAAGCCAAACCAACCTTCGGTTGGTAAACTGAATTTTTGAGTACGGTTTATCTACCAATTCTGCAAAGGTTTCTTAAAAACCTTTTACCAGATGTTGATTTGAAATATTTTTCTTTAATTCTTGCCTGAATCCCATTTATAGCTTCTTCCTGATAAATAAGCGTGAAAGGACGGAATTTTTTTGTAGATTGAACGAAGCCGTTGTTGTGTCGTGATAATCTTTCTTCAAGATTTTCAGTCATTCCAACATAAAAGAAATTGTGGGTTGTACTTTTTATTGCATAAACGGTGAACATTATTCATTCTATCTAAAATAAAAAAGCCAAACGAAGTGTTTGGCTTTTTGTACCGAAGGCCGGACTCGAACCGGCACATGGTTTAAGCCATACTGGATTTTGAGTCCAGCGCGTCTACCAATTCCGCCACTTCGGCGAATAAAAAACAGTATTTGAAAGATGAACAAAAACCAACACAGGGCTTAAGTAAAATAAACCTGAAAGTTTATAAATAAAACCCTGGTTTGTAAATAAACTTTTGTTTGTAAACAAACCTGAAGGCTTATAAACTGGATTTATGAGTCCAGTTTATCTACCAATTCCGCCACTTCGGCAATTAAAAAAACAATTTTCAGAATATGAACATTACCAAATATCACCTAAGCCATACCAATCTAACGGTTTATAAACTGGATTTATGAGTCCAGTTTATCTACCAATTCCGCCACTTCGGCATGAATCAAATTGTTGGCTTTAATTAATAATAAGAACGGGTTAAATATAAGCAACTTCGTTGGTTCAATCAATTGAGGAGAAAGGATTTCTCCTAATTTTTGTTCATTATTTCTATCGCTAAATTTAAATAAGCTTGCGAACCTTTTGAAACCGCTTTATATAATACGGCGGGAATTCCTTTAAATGCGGATTCTGAAATTGTTACATTTTTAGGGATCATCGTTTTGAGAAGATAACCGTTAAAATTTTCCGATAAATCATCAATTGCTAATTGGGAAACTTTCGTGTGCGGCTCGAACATGGTGAAAAATATTCCTTCAATTTTTAGACGATGATTATAGGTGCGTTTAACAAATTCTACGTGCCGTAGTATCTTTCGCAAAGCATCAAGGGAAAAATTTTCCGCACGAATAGGGATCAAAAGAGAATCGGAAACCGCCATTGCATTGGTTGTCATTCCCTTTAAATATGGCGGACAGTCAATGATAATAAAATCATAAGCCTCTGCCTGTGTTCTTATCACGTTTGCGATAAACATAATGTTGGAGGAAAGTTTTTCAAAGCGTTGTTCTGATTGATAAGTGGGAACTAAAGCGGGAATAAAATCTAATAAAGGGATATCAGTTTTATGGATAACCTTATCTATTGGTTTCGCATAGCTGAACACATCAAAAATATCTCCTCTTATTTTGTCTGGAGTAAAACCAAGAGCAAGAGAACAAGCTCCGGAAGCATCAAAATCAATGAGCAAAGTCTTTTTCTCAGCAACAGCGAAACTTGCCGCCAGATTAATGGCAGAGGTGGTTTTCCCAACCCCTCCTTTTGGAACAGCAATGGCAATTACTTTGCCCATAAAGCACTCTCAGAGTTTTATTAATTCCAACATATTTGATGACTAAATATAGGCATAATTCATTCTTCAAATGATACCGCATTTATGGTGTTGTCATCTAAATCTTTGTTTTTAAAATCAAAATACTTTTCTTCCCCTGAATTTTTCTCTTCATTTTATACTTTCCACTTAGTACTCACAGCTTGCTGCGAAATGATACTTATTCTTCCAGCAGCCAGCCTTCTGCCAGTTTTTCGGAAATCTCTGCAATAAAGCGTGACGGCATTGATAACGTTGTGCCTGATTCTCTATCGTAAATATTCATCGGGTAAGAAATAAAAAGATTTTGCTTTGCACGGGTAACAGCAACGTACATTAAGCGGCGTTCTTCCTCCAAAGTTTCCAATTTATCAATTGAACGATATGAAGGGAAGAAGCCGTCAATGGCGTGAATGATAAATACCGAATGCCACTCAAGTCCTTTAGCGGAATGAATAGTTGAAAGCGTAACGAACTCATCTTCTTTAGTTGTTTCTTCAAGATCAACGGCGCTGTCAATCGGCGGTTCAATAGCCATATCGGAAAGCAGGCTTTCCATCGAGCGATACTTCTCTGTAATATTTAAGAAGATATCAAGGTCTTTTTTCCGCTTGTTGTAGTCGTCGTATTTGCTTATAAATATTGGCTGATAATATTCAATCACCTCTTTTGCTTTTTCGGTCGGCGTTGCTTTGTTGGTGTTCAGCCGGAAAAGCAAACGAAGCAAATGAATAACTTTTTCAGTCAATTTAGTTTTTGAAATGAGCTGCGGGTCTTGGATGGTTTGAAGTGTGCCGGTTGCTAATTCTTCTAAAATTCTTTCCGCTGTTTTTGGTCCAACTCCTTCGTGCAAAAGTAAAACTCTGTACCAGCTTACCACATCTTTCGGGTTCAGACTGATCCGGAGAAAAGCCAGCACATCCTTGATGTGTGCGGTTTCAACGAACTTCATCCCGCCGTATTTTACAAAGGGAAGGTTCGCTTTTGTAAGTTCTATTTCCAAATCAAAAGAAGAATAAGACGAGCGAAACAGCACGGCAATGTCACTTAAAGGAATTCCTTCTTCACGCAGATCAAGAATTTTATCAACAATAAATTTGGATTGAAGATTTACGTTTTGAGTTGCCACGATTGCAGGAAGAACTCCCGGAAGTTTTTGGGTGAAAAGAACTTTGGGATATTTTTCTACTGCTTCTTCAACAATTTTGTTCGCAAAATTTAATACTTCGGGAGTGCTGCGGTAATTTTCTTCGAGCTTTATTAATTTAACATTGTTATAGAGATTCGGGAAATCCATTATGTTTTTAAAATTTGCTCCGCGGAACGCATAAATAGATTGCGAATCATCTCCCACAACCATAATGTTTTGCTTCAATTGCGTTAATGCCTTAACAACTTCTGCCTGGAGTTTGTTGGTATCCTGGTATTCGTCCACCATCACAAAGTTAAATGATTGCAGTAATGTTTTTGCAGTAGGGGAGAGGCTGAGAAGAAAATCGCGCAAGTAAACTAAAAGGTCGTCATAGTCAAGCAGATTATTTTTCTTTTTATAGCTGTCGTAAACTTTTTGAACTGCGAGAAAATCGTCCGTGAATTCATAAAAATGAGGATAATCATCAAGAAGAATTTCTTCAACTTTTTTCCCGGTGTTGACGGAGAAACTTAACACTTTATTCAGCGTTTGCTTGTTGGGAAAGCGTTTTTCTTTTTTCGCAAATCCCGATTGACTTCTGATGAGATTAATAACATCCTGGCTGTCGCCTTGATCGAGAATAGTGAAAGCAGATGCGAAGCCGATAACTTTAGCATACTTGCGTAAAATCGAATTGGCGAATGAATGGAACGTTCCGCCGTTAATTTTTGAGCAGCGGTTATCAAGCAGCAGCGATGCACGGTTCATCATTTCGTTTGCGGCTTTGCGCGTAAAGGTAAGCAGTAAGATTGACTGCGGCTGATAACCAAGCTCTATAAGCCGTGCAACCCGATAAACAAGTGTTCGTGTTTTTCCCGAACCGGCTCCGGCAATAATTAAATAAGCGCCTTCAACGGCGCTGGCAGCTTCGTATTGAGCGGCGTTTAATTCTTTTTTATAATCAATAACAAAAAGGGCTTCATCATTTTTTTTTAGAAGTAAGCCCGTCTCGTTAATTCTTTTAAGCTGATATTTTTTCTGGATCATCTGCTCAGAGCTTTAGGTTTTCCTAAAATTTCTGAAATAATAAAACCGTTACGAAAGTCTGCTTTATTACGAAAAGAATTTCTTACCCGTTCAAAAGTTGGATGAGAGTAAACCTTCCTTTGCGAAGTAAATTGTTTCTCTAAATCTCGTTCCAAACTAAGTCTATCTTTTTCGGATATTTTAAATTTTTGATAATCGTAATTAACCTTCTTTTCCAAATTACCAACCCGATCTTCAGTTGGTGTTGCCCGATGTTCAATTGGTGCGGAATGATGTTCATCGGAATATCCTGAGTCAACATCTTCACTTGTTGGAAGATGTTCAACCGGAGGAATTTTCCCGCGATTCATCATCTCCTCAATCTCTGTGAAAATATCCAAATCCCTGTTTTGGTATGATGGTTTCGTTTTGGCAGGTTGATTGTAAGGACTTCTTCCGCTTTGAGGAGACGCGTCAGCATCTCCTTTTTTCTTTTTAAAGAGAGGCGCAAGAAAACTATAAATAATAATCGCAGCAACAAGAATGTTGATTAAATTATCCATTTACATTATCCTTTTTTCTCTTCCGGTTTTGCAATTGATTCGCGCATCTGCGTATCAGCCATAACATTTTTCAAATTATAATAATCCATAATTCCCAATCTGCCGCTGCGGAACGCTTCTGCAATAGCTTTTGGAATTTCAGCTTCGGCTTCAGTTACGCGGGCTCTTTGCTTAGCGACTTCGGCCACCATTTCTTGTTCGAGGGCTACTGCTGCAGCTCTGCGCTCTTCGGCTCTGGCACGGGCAATTTGTAAATCAGCTTGAGCTTGATCGGTCTGCAATTTGGCACCAATGTTTTCGCCAACATCAACATCGGCAATATCAATGGAAAGAATTTCAAATGCTGTACCGGCATCAAGTCCCTTGGCTAAAACAACTTTAGAAATCGAATCGGGATTTTCTAAAACATGTTTATGGGTATCGGATGAACCGATAGTTGAAACAATTCCTTCACCAACTCTAGCCAAGATAGTCGCTTCGGTAGCGCCGCCGACAAGCCTGTCAATGTTTGTACGAATGGTAATTCGCGCAATTGCTTTGAGCTGAATACCGTTTTTTGCCATTGCGGCAACAAGCGGAGTTTCAATTACTTTTGGAAGAACCGACATTTTTACCGCTTCCAAAACATCACGACCAGCCAAATCAATTGCCGTTGCACGTTCGAAGGATAGACCAAGATTTGCTTTATCTGCGGAGATAAGTGCGTTAATTACTCTATCTACATTTCCACCGGCAAGATAATGAGCTTCCAATTTACCGACATCCAGCATGATACCGGCTTTTGTTGCAGTGATCATTGCCCGAACAATTACGTGCGGCGGAACTTTACGCAAACGCATTCCGACTAAATCTTTAAATATTCTTACCTTAACACCTGAAAAGTACGCCGTTACAAATAAACCGATCGGTACGAAATAGAGAATGACGAAAATAATGATTAAAGCTACAACAATAAGAATTACTGATAAGCCTGCTAATGCTTCCATATTTACTCCTAAATATATTTTTTTCTTTCTCCTATTTACAATAATTTTAACTGTTTTTCAAGAGAAGTCTTGAAAATTCGCTTAATCGCACTATTTCTAACTTGATTGAAGAGTAATCAATTAATATATTGGGAACGAAACAATTTGAGAATTAAAATTGTTGCAACCTAAAACAAGGAAACTAAAAAGATGGACGGAAATTTTTCAGATAGACTTCAAGATGTAATCCGGTTAAGCCGCGAAGAAGCGCTTCGTCTTGGGCATGATTACATTGGGACAGAACATTTGCTCCTCGGCTTGATCCGCGAAGGGCAGGGTGTTGCTGTGCGTATTTTACGAAGCCTCGACTGTGATTTAGTCCGGTTAAAAAAATCAGTTGAAGATACAGTTCGGACTTCCGGCGGAACGCTGACAATTGGAAATATTCCCTTAACAAAACAAGCCGAAAAAGTTTTAAAAATCACACAAATCGAAGCAAAAATTTATAAAGCAGATGTTATCGGAACAGAGCATTTGCTTCTTTCTCTTCTGCGTGATGAAGAAAATATTGCTACACAAATACTCCATCAGTCCAATATTACCTATGATATTACCCGCGCGGAATTAAATGAAATGCTCTCTTCAAAGGAATCGAGGGAACCATATAAAGGGGCTCCTCAATTTGCCGACAAAAAAATTGAAAAAACAAAAACTCCCGTGCTTGATAATTTTGGAAGGGATTTAACAAAACTTGCTAACGAAGATAAGTTAGACCCGGTTGTAGGAAGAGAAAAAGAAATCGAACGTGTTGCTCAAATATTAAGTAGAAGAAAAAAGAATAATCCGGTTTTAATCGGTGAACCGGGCGTTGGTAAAACTGCAATTGCAGAAGGACTTGCCTTGCGTATTGTGCAGAAAAAAGTTCCGAGAATTCTGCAGGATAAAAGGGTGGTAACTTTAGATTTAGCCGGTTTAGTTGCCGGTACGAAATACCGCGGGCAGTTTGAAGAAAGAATGAAAGCGTTGATGAACGAGCTTGAAAAAGCTAAAGAAGTAATTCTTTTTATTGATGAATTACATACGATTGTCGGTGCTGGAGGAGCATCAGGGTCTCTTGACGCTTCGAATATGTTTAAACCTGCTCTTTCGCGCGGTGATATCCAGTGCATCGGCGCTACAACATTAGATGAATATAGAAAATATATAGAGACAGATGGAGCGCTCGACCGGCGTTTTCAAAAAATTATGGTTGAACCTCCGAGCGTTGATGAAACCGTTCAAATACTTTTTAATATAAAATTTAAATATGAAGAACATCATCACGTAAAATATAGCGATGCGGGTATTGAGGCGGCTGTGAAGCTAAGTGAGCGCTATATCACCGACAGGCATTTACCCGATAAAGCTATTGATGTGCTTGATGAAGCCGGATCGCGAGTGCACATGGGGAATTTTGAAGTACCGCAAACCATTCTTACGCTTGAAGATGAAATTGCAAAAATTAGACACGAAAAAACGTTAGTTGTGAAAAAACAAGATTATGAAGAAGCCGCCCGTTTACGTGATAACGAACGCCGTATTCAATCTGATCTGGAAGTTGCAAAACGTGAATGGGAAGCAAAAACTAAAGATATAGTTTATGATGTCTCCGAAGAAGATATTGCTACTGTTGTCGCTATGATGACAGGAATCCCCGTTAACCGTGTAGCCCAAACGGAATCTGATAAACTCCTCAACATGGAAGAATCTCTCAAAGCAATGATCGTCGGACAAGATGAAGCAGTTTCAAAACTTACAAAGTCTATACGCAGAGCCAGAGCCGGATTAAAAAATCCAAAACGACCGATAGGAAGTTTTATTTTTCTTGGACCGACGGGTGTCGGGAAAACAGAATTGTGTAAAGTGCTTGCAAGATATTTATTCGATTCGGAAAGCGCACTGATTAAAATTGATATGAGCGAGTATATGGAAAAATTTGCAGTCTCCCGCTTAGTTGGCGCTCCTCCCGGGTATGTCGGTTACGAAGAAGGCGGACAGTTGACGGAAAAAGTTCGGCGCAAACCTTATTCTGTTGTCCTGTTTGATGAAATTGAAAAAGCTCATCCCGATATTTTTTCTATCCTTCTTCAGGTGTTGGATGAAGGAGTATTAACAGATAGTTTGGGTAGAAAAGTGGATTTCAAAAATACGATCATTATTATGACATCGAATATTGGGGCGAGAGATATTAAATCAATCGGTTCATTTGGATTTTCGAGTTTGGCAGTTGCGGAGAATCAATATTCTTCTATGAAAAACACTGTAGAAGATGCGATGAAGAAATTGTTCAACCCTGAATTTCTCAATCGCCTTGATGAAACTATTGTTTTCAGAAGTCTTGAAAAAGAAGACATCCTTAAAATTATTGATATCGAAATAAAAGATTTGCTGAATAACATTCACGATAATAAAATGGAAATTATGTTAGAAAATTCCGCAAAAGAATTTATTGCAGAAAAAGGATTTGACCATAAGTTCGGCGCGCGTCCGTTGCGGAGAGCCATTCAACAGTACATAGAAGACCCGTTAGCTGAAGAAATATTGCGCGGCACTTTCAAAGAAGGAAGCAAAATAATTGCAAAGCACGTTGAGAAAACAGAGCAGTTAATTTTTATTGAGGATGAAATTGCTACAGATGTTTCAAGCGCTGAAGAAAGCAAAAAATAATGCACTTTGATCGCTTTACTGAAGAAAGAAATTTTATTTTTGCCAATAGACTAAAAATTTAGACGATTATAATGATAAATTTGTATATAAATTTTATTTAAAATTAAATGCTGACCAAAGAATATATCAGAGACCTAAAAAGTAACGGAAACGGAGCTATCGGACAACTTGTAAAAGACTTTAAGGACAGTCGTTCATTGACTTTCATTCTTGAAAATCTTGGACATCTGCCAAAGGACTTTGATGGCAGTTTTCTTCCCAATCTATTGACACATAAAAATGCTTCGGTTAGACTTTGGACTATAAAAACTTTTGGTAAACTCAATAATGAGGAATATCTAAGTACACTTGAAGAAAGTGCTATTAAAGACACTGACACAACCGTTAGACGAGAGGCAGTTTCATCAATTGGAAGAATGAGAAGTAAAAAAGGGAAGAAAATACTTTTTGAAATTCTCGATGACGCAGACCCAAAAGTTGTTTGCCAGGCAATTAGAGGGTTGCTGGTTTTCAAAGGCGACAAAGAAGTGGACGAGCATTTGCAACCGTTAATTAATCATCAAAACGAGATGGTTAGGACTGTTATTTACAAAGAGTTCTTTGCTACCCATAAAACTCTTTCAAATCAGCCACACAGCGAAAGTTATGATTATTTAAAAAATGTTATTGTTAACGGAGATACCGTAGAAACAATGAAATTACTTCAAGACGAATCCATACACCTAACTTTCACATCACCACCGTATTACAACGCAAGAGATTATTCCATTTATCCGAGTTATAAAAATTACCTAGAATTTCTCGAAGAAGTATTTAAAGAAGTTTATCGTATAACAAAAGAAGGACGATTTTTAATCCTAAATACTTCTCCAATTATAATCGCCAGAATTAGTCGGTCTCACAGTAGTAAACGCTATCCTATTCCGTTTGACATTCATCCTTATTTGGTGGAAATGGGCTGGGAATTTATTGATGATATTGTTTGGCTTAAACCTGAAGCAAGTGTAAAAAACCGCATCGGTGGGTTTATGCAACATAGAAAACCGTTGGGCTATAAACCCAACAGCGTAACTGAGTATTTAATGGTTTATCGAAAAAGCACCGAAAAACTTTTGGATTGGAATATTAAACAGTATGACTGGGACACAATTTTAAAAAGCAAAGTAGCAGACGGGTACGAAACAACCAATGTATGGAAAATTGACCCATGTTTTGATAAAATTCATTCTGCAGTTTTTCCAGTTGAACTTTGTAAAAGAGTTATTCAATATTATTCATACAAAGGTGACTTGGTATTTGATCCATTCGGTGGTAGTGGAACAGTGGGCAAAACGGCAAAAAATTTAGGGAGGCATTTTTTATTAACTGAAAAAGACGAAACCTATTTTAAGTATATGCGATCAAAAAAATCAACGGGAATGTTTGATAAATTTCCAACAAAATTTTTAACACTTAAAGAATTTAAAGAAACAATAAAATGACATTAACAGAACAAGTAGCCAAAAATATTATCAGAAAACTATTAAAGGGTGAAGATTATAGGATAGAGGTTGTAACGCTTATCAATGCTGAGTTTTTGCAGTTCGCAATTGAATTTTTCAAAAAGATAATTGATGCAAAGCTAAAAAACGAGAACATTTCAATTGATTGGTATAAAAAGGTATTCCTAAATCCAAATTTACCAGCAAAGGAAATTGCAATTAATTCGGGGCTGAACAAAAAGACTATTCACAATATGTTCAACTCTTCAACTAAAGAAATCATTATTGATGCAGCAAATGAACATTATGATGTACTTTACGAAAGCATCAAAAAATTAGTTGAAAGCGAACACGAACTAGAATTAACAATTACAATTAAATTTAACGGAGTAAGTGTTGACTTGAATGTTAGTGAAAGTTTAATTGTTATCAATACACTTGCAGTAAAACGTGCCGAATTGCGTGGGGGACTTTGGAGCACCGCAGGAAAAAGAGTTGAAAACCCTTTAATGAAAACGCTTTGTAAACTTTATTCAGTTAGCGAAGAAAACTATAAAGCAAAGTTTATTAAGGACAAAGCAAAAGGTTTTGATAGAGAAATTGATTTTTATTTGCTCAAAGACGATAAAGAATATTTATGTGAAGTTAAACTTATGGGTGGTGGAAACCCCGAAAGTGCAGATGCAGTAATTGCAAGAGCAACAAATGTGTTTGTAGCCGACAAACTATCAACACAAAATAAAAATCAACTCGACAGTTTGGGAATAAATTGGGTTGAAATGAGAAGTGAAAATGGATATAAGAGATTTAAACTTGCATTAGAAAATATTGGCATATCTCACAACGACTTGACAGAAGATATAGACAATAAATTAGAAATCATTTTTAAGGAAATATTTGCTTGACAACCTTTTGGGGATTTTTGTTATTCTAACATTTTGTAGTTTTTCTTACAGTATTATTATATGGCAGTAATTTCAACAATTGGAAATTATTTCCCTGAAATAATTTTTGAAACTTTTGAACCCGAATTTGATGCAGACTTATGTGGTGACATTGATTATCTCGGATGGGTTGGTAAGAATGCTTTTGGTATTCAAATAAAACCTGTTACAGCAAAAGCCAACTTTGGCAACTACCCGCCGACAGAGAGGATGAAAAATAGTTTTAATGACTTTACTGAAAAATATGGCGGAAAGGTTTTCATTGTTTTCAGCATAGATGACGAAATAAAAAACATAGAAGTAATTGAAGAAATTAGATCGGAAATTAAAAGACTTCTAAAATAGCAGTTGTTAAAAAATAGCTTATCGAGAATCCCTCCCACAGATTTACATTCGTTTAATATCACTCTTAGTTATTCTTTTATTATTTATCTTTACAGCATACAATCTATACGAAATGACAAATCATGAATCAATCATTTACTTTTGAAATAGTGAAAAAGATATTTCCCCGGATTTCACTTCTCTTATTTTTCGTACTTTTATACGCAACGAATTTACTTAGTCAAAGTAATCCCCGAGTTTTTATCAACGAAATACTTGCCTCAAATCTAACTACAAATCCTGATATGGTTGACTTTGGGGATTTTTCCGATTGGATAGAACTTTATAACGATGAAAATGTTGATGTTACTATTGGGGGATTTTATTTGTCGGATGATTTTGCATTGCCGATGAAATGGCAGATACCCGCCAATATTGTCATTCCCGCAAAAGGTTTTTACTTGCTTTGGGCTGATGGATTAAATAACACGCCCGGTAAAACTCTTATTAGAGATCAGTGGCCTAACAATATTCAATTCACGACAAAATGGTGCCATACCAATTTTAAATTGAACAAAGGCGGTGATAAAATTGGGTTATTCAATGCAAACGGGATAATAATTGATTCGCTCATATTTCTTAACCAAACGACCGATGTTTCTTTCGGAAGGCAACCCGATGGCAGCAATAACTTGAAGTATTTTGGTGAACCGACTCCCATGACTTCCAACATTTCGATCGGATTAAATTCTGTTTCTACTTCGGGTGAGGTTAACTTTTCGGTTGAAGGTGGATTCTCTCAAAGTTCAGTTCAAATAACCTTAACATCAAGCCAGGGGAATGGCATTATCAGGTACACTACCGATGGTTCAAAACCAACAAGTACATCTCAACAATATTCTACTCCTTTGACGATTAGCTCAAGCACAGTATTGCGTGCTCGATTATTTGAAGATCTAAAAATCCCCGGCAAAACAATAACCAATTCTTATTTTATAGGAGAGTCAAGGAATTTACCAGCCATATCTTTTGTAACGGATCCGGCTTTCTTATGGGATAAACAATTAGGGATTTATTTGAATTCTTATAAGGAGAGAGAAATTCCCGTCAGCCTTGAATTTTTCCCTTTAAATTCCGGGCGGGAATATTTCTTAGATGCCGGCGCAAAGATCGGCGGAGAAAATATTTTCAGGTTTGCGCAAAAGCCGCTGAATATTTATGCCCGTTCTGATTATGGTTCTTCTCACATTTCAACTAAATTATTTGATAACCTCCCCTATGTTGAGTACAAGCAAATGTATTTAAGAAACGGCGGGGACGACTGGCCCAGCACACTGATTAGAGATGGTATGCTTCAAACCGTTCTTAACGACAGAATTAAAAATCCGATGATGGCTTTTAAACCATCCGTATTATACTTGAACGGGAAGTATTGGGGAATCCATGACATCAGAGAAAAGATTGACGACCACTATTTTTTGCTGCATTATAATACCGATCCGCTAAATTTAGAACATCTCGATGATTTAAATAGAATTCTTACCGGTGACTCAACTGATTTTGTAAATGTTTTAACTTTTGCAAGTGCTAATGATCTTAGCGACTCTTCCAATTATTCGTTTGTTTCCTCAAAAGTGGATGTACACAGTTTAATGGATTTTGTTATTGTTCAAGATTTTCTCGCAAATACAAGCTGGGGACATAACCGGGAAGTTTGGCGCGATAAAAAAGATCAACAACTCTGGCAATGGATCTTAGTTGATTTAGACAGAGGGTTTAACTTAAACAACATAAGTCTTAATCAATTAAATGATCTCTATAATAATTTTGGATTGTTCCGTCAGTTGTGCGCTAATGTTAATTTCAAGAATGAATTTGTCCAAAGATATGCCGAACATCTGAATCATACGTTTGAGCCGGCGAGAGTTGTGAATAAAATTGATAGCGTGAAGTCGCTTATTCAAAATGAAATGCCAGCACATATTCAAAAATGGGGAACATATATTGATTCACTTACCATTGATATCTGGGGAAAGACTGCCGGTATTTCTTCTCTCAGTTATTGGAATGCAGAAGTTCAAAAACTAAGGGACTTTGCCGCACAACGAACTACTTATGCCGCTCAATATCTAAGCAGCCGGTTCGGTCTAACCGGTAGAGCCAATCTTAAAATATCTTCGAATCTTTTAAATGAAGGTAAAGTAGAAATTAATTCTTATCTCAAAAATTTCGGTGAGACAAATTCATATTTCAAAAATATTCCCCTTGCCGTTAAAGCCTTCCCGCCTCCGGGATATGGTTTCAATCAATGGAAAGAAATTGTTTTATCAACAAATCTCAATTTAGTAACGCAAGGTGCTGAATGGAGATATTTCGATGCTGGTTCGGCTCCGGTTGGTTTATGGCAAAATATTGATTTCAATGATGCATCATGGAAATTGGGAAGTGCGCAATTTGGTTACGGCGAAGGTGATGAAAAAACGGTTCTTAGTTATGGACCCAATGCGCAGAATAAATATATCACCTCTTACTATCGCCATTCTTTTCAGGTAACAGACCCGGCACAAATTAAAGAATTGAAATTGAAATTATTGCGGGATGATGGCGCTGTTATCTTTTTAAATGGAAATGAAATCAGTCGCTCAAACATGCCTGCCGGTTCTGTTTCCTATTTTACGCTCGCCTCGTCTGCGGTTAGTGGAAGTGATGAATCAACTTTTTTTGAATTCACCATAGATAAAACTTATCTTACTGCCGGAGTTAATGAGTTGGCGGTAGAGATTCATCAATCCGGCGCTGCAAGTTCCGACGTTAGTTTCGATCTCAGTCTTGATGCCGTTTTGAACCAACAGGCAAGCAATGCAAACGTTATAGGGACTAATCCATCTCTTTCTTATATCATAAAAGATGACACAGAGTTACTTGCGGAATTTGAGAAGATCAGTTCGAGTGAAATCGCCCAAATTATAAATGAGCCGTTGACGCTTTCAAAAGTAAATGCACCTTATTTCGTTCCGAATGATGTTACAATAGAAGCAGACGGAATTGTAACGGTTGAACCGGGAGTAATAATTTATTTCTCGGCAGGGAGATCAATTACGGTAAAAGGAAAAATATTGATGAAAGGGACTGTTGCTGATCCTGTAACGCTTACTTCTTATTATCCTTCAGAAAAGTGGGGCGCAGTTTGTTTTGAAAAAAGTAAGGGAATTTCGGAATTAGATAATGTGAATATTTCTCTCGCAACCAACGGAAGCGATCCGGTAAACTTTTTTGCCGCGCTCTCAAGTTTAAACTCTACGGTGCATTTAACAAATGTTCACTTTAATAATGTTAAACTGCCGGTATCCTCGCAATGGAGTGATCTGATAATCAACGGATGCGTTTTTGAAAATGTTACGGAAGTAGGCGATTATCTTAATTGCAACGGTGGAAATCTTTCGGTTCTTAATTCTGTCTTTATTGGTAACGCCATTTCTGATATGGATGCGATTGACCTGGGATTTATGAACGGAACTACGGATATTAAAAATAATATTATAAGAGATTTTACCGGCAGTAACAACGACGGCATTGATCTGGGAGACTCTTCGTTAAATGTTTTTATCAGCGATAATTTAATTAAAAATTGCAGCGATAAGGGAGTTTCAATCGGGCAAGGTTCAAATGCTCGTTTAGTGCGGAACGTAATTGCTAATTGTAACCTTGGCGCCGGTATTAAAGATAGTCTTTCAAATGCTGATATTCTTAATTCGACTTTCTATTCAAACAACATCGGTGTTTCCTGTTTTGAGAAAGTAGTAAATAGGGGAGGAGGCACTGCAGAAATCCGGAATTCAATTATTGCTCATTCAAATACTTCTTCGATATCCGCTGATATATTCTCTAAAATTAATGTAAGTTACTCTTTGTCGAACACGGATACGCTCGAGGGGCAAGGAAATCTTTATGGTGAACCACTGCTCATAAATCCTAACGGCGCAAATTATTATATTCAAACAAATTCGCCTTGCTTCAATAACGGCGATCCCGATTCCCCACTTGATAGTGACGGCTCACGGAGTGATATTGGCGCGTTCATGTACGCGGGTGATACGAAGTCAGTAGTTCTTATTAATGAAATAAATTATAATGCTTCTCCACTTTTTGATTCAGGTGACTGGATCGAACTCTACAATACAACAAGCGGCGCGCTCGATATTTCCGGCTTTGTCTTTATTGATGAAAACCGGACACCGTCATTTGTTATTCCAAACGGAACTATTTTACCGGCGAATTCATTTCTTGCAGTTTGTTTCGACCTTCCACTATTTTCTTCATTATATCCGGATGTGAAAAATGTTTTCGGAAATATGAATTCCGGTCTTAGCGGAAGCGGTGAATCGCTCTTCCTTTACAATAATTTAGGTCAGCTTGTTGATTCGCTTACTTATGATGATAAAGCGCCCTGGCCCTTAGCAGCGGATGGCGGCGGCTCTTCATTGGAACTTGTAAATCCATCACTTGAAAATGCGTATGGTGAAAGTTGGAATGCTTCGATTGGTCACGGGACGCCAGGAGCAATAAATTCAACGTATGTAACGGGAGTTCAAGAAGGCAATAGTAATTCCCTTCCACTTGAGTATGCACTTTTACAGAACTATCCAAATCCCTTTAATCCAGAAACCGTACTTGGCTACCAACTTCCGCAAAATAGTTTTGTAACATTGAAAGTTTTCGATATTCTTGGTAATGAAATTATGACGCTCGCGGATGGCGAAAAATCTGCCGGGACACATTCTCTTTTATTCGATAAGCCGCTCTCGAGCGGAATATATTTCTATCAATTAAATGCTGTTTCAGTTGATGGGAAAGAGAACTATTACTCAATAAAGAAAATGCTGCTCTTAAAATAAAGCCGTGAAAAGATGCGGCTTTATTTTTCATTCTTTGCTCTCGTCCGACACTTTTTTTTGCGGATAATATCGAAGCATAAGAGAGAGGAGGAGAATAACGGAAATGATACTTATAAAAGGGAAATTGAAGAAAACTTTCCGAAGATATGCCGGGAAAAGAAATCTTACATCCCGACGTTTAACCTCATCATAGATGCTTGCTCTTACATCTTCGTTCCGGTTCTCATTAAGATTCAGTCTCCTCGAAATTCTCTTTAGGTTTCCTTCCCAAAGACCTTCCATCGAATAGAGAGAGTAAGGTTTAACCCCTTCGAAGCTGAAATGATTTTCTTCGCTGCGATGCAATGCAGTTCCGGTGAGTTTATGGTCATCATATAAAATATTTACAATTTCATCAGAGGCAATAGGGGATGAATTTGCCGCGATAACAAATCCCCGCTTTCCTCTTGGCGCCGATTTACAATCTATAACAAAATAGTGGGGAAAAACTTCATCTACTGCTTTAAGTATTTTCATCGAAGTGCTGCCCGGGAAACGTGGATCGGGTCTTCCTTGTGTTGATTCGGAAAATATTCCGCCGGGTTTTAATTTGCTTTTCACCAGCAGAAAGAATTCTTTGTTATGAAGGAGAGCAGAGCCTAAATAGTAAGGGGCGGAAATATCCATAATAATGATATCGAATAACTCAGCAGAGTTTTTCAGGTATCGCTTTGCGTCATCAACAATAATTTCATAATTCTTTGCTTGATCAAATCTATTAAACTCACGCCACCATTTTTTAGAAGATTCAATAACCGACGGATCAATTTCTACAACGGTAGTTAGTGATGCGTATGGGGCAACACGATTGATGGAATATAAAGAACCGCCGCCGAAGATTAATATTCTTTGCTTCTTTCCGGACTTTTGAAATTTATGTTGTGCGGGAAGGTTTGTAAGAAAATAAGTGAATTCACTTAACGATGTTTCATCATTCTCTCTACCCATAAATGGATAATTATAATCAAAATATTTTTGTCCGTTAAGAAAGGAAATCTTGCTCCTCTTCTGCTGCTGAAGCTCATCAGCATAGGTTTCTAAAACATCTACGGTGTGGTAGAAAGAATTAGCAGAAAATAAAAGTTTTGGATGTAAAAATCCGCGCGACTGATAATAATCTAATGTAGTTTTTTCATGAAACTCAGCCTGGTGAATTGTATAAACGCCGGTTAAGAAAATGCCCGCCAAAAGCAGGGGATGCGCCCACAAACTTTTATCAAATAGTATAAAATACAGCATAACGAACAAAAGAAAATACGCCGGCAGAAGAACTGACGGTAAGAAAGAAATGACGATGAGAAAAAAGCAAACCCCTGAAGCCGCTCCAATCAATTCAATACTATAAAATGACGGCAGTTTGTGTGACCCTTTCATTTGAAGAATCTTCGGCAAGAAGATTGAATAAAAAGAAGATGTTAAAAATGAAGAAACAAAAAGCAGGAGTAAGAACACCTCAAGACTGAATCCCATATAGATCAGCCGTGAAGCGAAATATTTTATTCCGGCAAATACTACCAAATGAACAAGAAATGTAACAAAGCAGATTACTTTTAAGTAAGTAAATGATAAATGTGAAGAAAGAGCATAACCAACGGAGAACCCGACAAAATATGCTGCGCTTACAAGTAAAATGCTTAACTCATTTGCAGAAATTATGTTTGAAAATTCCCGCACAATAAAATATTGCAGCAGGATGAGATTGAATCCTGCAATAAAGATGACGGCTTCTAATTTTTTACTCGATAGTTCCGTCTCCGGTTGAGCTGAGTCATTTTCTGTTTGTGAGAACGGTGCTAAAAGAACCGACTTGGACCAAAATAGAACTCCGGAAAAAATAAGTAGAGCGAAAACTCCCGACCAATAACTGTGTGAGATGAAAAAAAGTAGAAGAAGCAAAATGATGACCATTACCGAGATTTCTTTTCCTTTGAACGAAAGAAACATCATTACGAATGCAAGCAGCGGCGCAAAGTAGATAAACAACACTCCAAATTTTACAAAGAGCAAAAGTCCCAACACCGTGCCGAAAACAAAACCATTATTTTCATGTAAAAAAAGTGCCTTGCTCGGAACGACATTCGCCATCTCTTTAAAAAATTTACCGGCAGGAAACGCCGATATAAAAATTAGCAATCCAAGTAAAAAATACATCGGTGAGTAAAGAGTGAACAGCATCGTCATCAGCAAGAGCGAATAAAACGAAGCAAGAGAGAGAAGCAAATTTTTATGGAGTCCCTCAAATATATTTGTCTTCATCGCAAAAACTACGCCGCACATCCAGGTTAAGATTAAAATAAAATATCCTGTAAAGGTTGCGGTTACAAACACTTCGATAGCAAAATAGAGCGCTGCTTGCAGGATGCCGAAATAAAACCCTGAAGTAATTAAAGGGAATAGGTTCGTTGGTTTTTTAAATTCAGTAAATGCCATTCTTCTTTCCTTGTTACTGCACGGCGAACTTTGTGTATTATTTATAAAATTAAAAACCGTGATAATGTCTTTCCATAAAATACTAAAGATGAGTAACAAGAGTATAATACTATTATTCTTTTGTGTCTCGGCGACTTGGGGGCAGAAGAAATCTTGCCACAAGGACACAAAGGTACGAAGTTACACAAAGCTTAACACATCTAACCACAATTTACTTCGTTGCACAAAGAAAAAAGTTTAACTAATTTTACTTAAAATATTTGCTGCACTATTGCAGAATTCGAAAAGCCGAATTATCAAAGGTGAGTTCTATGGAAAAGAAACTTAAACCAACAGCCATTAAAAAATGGCACGTGTTTGTTTTAACGGGGGCAATAAGCTTACTGATTATATTTGGCGGTTATTTCTTTTATTCATCCCAGGTAAAATCCATCCATGAAGACAAACGACAGGATATTCACGCAGTTGCTGAATTAAAGATTAACCAGCTTACGCAATGGCGGAAGGAACGATTTGGCGATGCTGTTATGGCAACGCAACTACAGCTCTTTAACAAAGAAATTCAACATTGGGCTGGCAATAAGAATGACCTTTCACTTAAAAAAGACATCCTAAAACGTTTCGCTCAATTTAAAGCTAATTATGACTATGACGATATTTTTCTTTCATCACCGAGGGGAGAATTTCTGCTTGCTCTTAATCCTAAAGAAAAAACTTTCGATAAACTTACCTCAACCCAAATTCGCGAAGCAATTAGAAAACAACAGATAACATTTACAGATTTTTACTACTGTCCCAACCACAAAAAAATCCACTATGATATTATTGCGCCGATTGTTGATGATAAAAATATTGCAATTGCGGCAATACTGTTCCGCATTAACCCGGAAGATTATTTATATCCTTTAATACAAACATGGCCTACGCCAAGCAAAACCGCAGAGACATTACTATTGCGTAAAGAGGGCGACAGCGTTCTCTACCTCAACGAATTACGGCATCAGAAAAACACCTCGCTAAAGTTCCGTATTCCTTTAACAGAAAAAGAAATCCCCGCAGTGCAGGCAGCTCTGGGTTATAAAGGAATTTGGGAAGGAAAAGATTATCGCGGCGTAAAAGTTCTTGCGGACATTCAACCAATAACCGGCACGCCATGGTTTATGGTGGCTAAAATTGATAAGAGCGAAATTTTTTCTGAACTCTATTTTGAAGCAGTTATTATTTTTCTCTCGACATTTTTGCTGATTGCTTTAACCGCTGTTGGATTGTTCTGGATCTTTCATTACCGGCAAAGAAATATTTACCGGGAACTTTTTGGTAAAGAAAAAGAATTGCGTGAAGCTCAGGAAGAATTTAGAACTGTGCTTTCTGCTTCAGAATCCCGTTACCGCCGGCTCTTTGAAGCGTCAAGAGATGGAATTCTTATCCTCGATGCAGAAACAGGAATGATTGTAGATGTAAATCCTTTTTTAATTGAGATGCTGGGCTACTCAAAAGAACAGTTTATTGAAAAAGCAATTTGGGAAATTGGATTCTTTAAAGATATAATTCCTAATAAAGATAATTTTTTGGAATTACAGCAGAAGGAATATATCCGTTATGAAGATATGCCGCTTGAAACTGCAAGCGGAAAGAAGATTAACGTAGAGTTTGTCAGCAATGTTTATTTAGTTGATAACAAGAAGGTAATTCAGTGTAATATTCGTGATATCACCGAGCGCAGTAAACTTGAACAGTCACGTTTCCAACTGCTCGATATTTTGGAGAAGAGCTTAAACGAAATTTATGTTTTTGATTCAGTTACTCTAAAATTTGAATATTTGAATATAGGCGCCCTTAACAACATTGGTTACAGTTTAGAAGAAATGAAAAATTTAACACCTGTAGATATTAAACCGAAATTTACCTACGAAACTTTTAGACAAGCAGTTGAACCATTACTTAACGGAACAATAAATAAACTTGTTTTCGAAACTATTCACAGAAGGAAAGACGGTACCGATTACACCGTTGAAGTTCACTTGCAGCTTCATAAGCTGAATATTAAAAGCGTGTTCTTTGCCGTTATTAATGACATCTCTGCGCGCAAACTTGCAGAGGAAACACTGCGTGAAAGTGAAGAAAGATTCCGTAAAGCTGTTATGGATGCACCATTCCCAATCATGATCCATGCTGAAGAGGGAAAAGTTGAAATTGTAAATGACGAATGGATTAACGTAACGGGTTACACAAGAGATGAAATCTCTACAACTGCTAAGTGGACAGAAAAAGCTTACGGAATTAAAAAAGAAATGGTTAGAGAAGATATTGAAAAACTCTACAGCATTTCCGGCAAAGTTGACGAAGGTGAATATATCATTACAACTAAATCCGGGTTTAAAAGAAGTTGGTATTTCAGTTCCACATCGCTTGGTAAAACTGTGGATGGCAGGCGCATTGCTATGAGCATGGCAGTAGATTTAACCGAACGCAAACAAGCCGAAGAAGAAATAATACGGCACAATAAAGAACTTGGCACCCTGTTAAAAATTAGCGAAGAGTTTGCCACGACAGTGGACTTCGGAGTTGCATTACAGATGATCACTGACCGAGTGACTGAACTGACGGACTTAAAAAGCTCTGCAATTTATTTACTTGAAGGAGAAACATTGCGTCTTTATGCGACCACCCCTCCGCTTCCCCCTCAGTTTCCTGAGGAATTGCGCTTAGCGCCGCTTACAGACCATCCTCATATCCGTCAAGCAATTACTACTTGTTTGCCGGTCTTTCTTCAAAATACTGCAACCGCCGAACTGACACCGGCGGAACGAGCCGTCTCAGATTTACGAGGTTTGCGTTCCATTCTGTACCTTCCGCTAATTGCCGGATCGAAAGTATTGGGCACTCTCATTGTAACAACCGTTGAAAAGTCTATGATTCTTTCCAAAGCAGATGTTAATCTTTGTGTCACCTTTGCCAATCTGGCGGGGCTGGCAGTTTCAAAAGTCCGGCTGTACGAAAAGGCTCAACAGGAAATTGAAAACCGCAGACAAGCCGAAGAAGAAATTAAAAAACTCAACGCCGAACTCGAACAGCGCGTTCTTGAACGCACCGCTCAACTTGAAAATGTAAATAAAGAATTGGAAGCATTTTCCTATTCCGTCTCTCATGATCTGCGCGCGCCGCTTAGAGGAATTGACGGGTTCTCAAATATTTTACTTGAAGATTATTCTAACAAGTTAGATAAAGAAGGACAAAGGCTGCTCAATGTAATCCGCGAAGGGACACAAAAGATGGGGCATCTTATAGAAGACCTACTTGCTTTTTCGCGTATCGGCAGACGCGAACTTGCTAAATCTGAAATTGATATGAAGACAACGGCAAACTCCATTTACTATGAAGTAACTACCGAAGAGGAGAGAAAAAAGATTTCGTTTTCTGTTGCTGATCTTCCGAATGCGAAAGGCGATACCGCAATGATGCGGCAGCTTTGGACAAACCTAATATCGAATGCGGTGAAGTTCTCATCTAAGAAAGAAAAACCGGTTATTGAAATAAGCAGTAAAGTAGAAAATGGGAAAACCGTTTATTGCGTTAAGGATAACGGAGTCGGTTTCGATATGAAGTATTATGATAAATTGTTCGGTGTCTTCCAGCGGCTGCATAGCGATGCTGAATATAAAGGCACCGGAGTTGGACTGGCAATTGCAAAAAGAATTGTTACAAGGCATGGCGGAGTTATCCGTGCTGAATCGGAAGTTAATGTTGGAACGAAGTTTTATTTTAGCATTTAGGGAAGGAGGGAATAGGCAAGTAGGCAGAAGGCAATAGGCAATAGGCAAGTAGGCAGTAGGGAGTAGGGAGTAGGGGTTGAGGATTTAATGATTGATTTAATGTAAAAGAATCATATATTTAGTCGTAAGTTTAAAATGATAAATAGTAAAAATGAAATAATGTTACCTAACTATTCCCTATTGCCTAACCACTATTGCCTATTGCCTAATCACTATTGCCTATTGCCTAATCACTATTCCCTATTGCCTAACCACTATTGCCTATTGCCTAACCACTATTGCCTATTGCCTAACCACTATTCCCTATTGCCTAATCACTATTCCCTATTGCCTAACCACTATTGCCTGTTGCCTAACCACTATTGCCTGTTGCCTAACCACTATTGCCTATTGCCTAATCACTATTGCCTAATCACTATTGCCTATTGCCTAACCACTATTGCCTATTGCCTAACCACTATTGCCTATTGCATAATCACTATTGCCTATTCCCTAACCACTATTGCCTATTCCCTGCTATCAACTGGAGTTATCTTAATACAAATATGCGTAAATTTGTAAAAAATAAATTACAGATATGAAAAAACGATTTCTTTACCATCGTCTCAAAAAATATGTAGTGTCACGTCACTTGTAATATGGCGTAAATAGTATTATTTTTGTCATAAAAGAAAGGTATTTTATGACAAAGTACAAAGTAACTCTGACGGAAGATGAGCACACAGAATTGATGGATACAAT